>ERZ808051.404-NODE-404-length-49936-cov-6.949337_pt1 | contig 49936 bp, 38 predicted proteins | sample MGYA00380199_ERZ808051 | MGnify/ENA primary metagenome ERZ808051 (study PRJEB31490, sample SAMN06133391) | mouse gut metagenome | isolation source: J11 | host: mice | place: China: Chengdu | collected 2015-05 ... | reverse complement strand
TTCTTTGGTTCGGAATAGTGTGGTGCTGGCGGTCTATCTCTTGTTTTCGGTTGCTTGCTTCTTTACCGTACATGAGCTTTCATCCAGGGTGTATAGTTTGCCGCGCTGAAATCAACCGCAGGCACATCTTCTATTGTATACAGAGGCACTTCAGGCACTTCTTCCAGCCGTTCGTCCTCATTTAGTATTTCCGCCCCATCGCTTTTGTGGGAAGCCTCCTGTACCGCCTCTTCACTCTGCTGTGTGGGAATTTCTTCCCTTTTCTGAACGGAAAAAAACAGGATAGCCCCAATGACAGCCGCCACCGCCGCTCCTGCGGCGGCAATACCTATTATCATCCCTCCTAAGCGCCCGGATTTTGTCATTGAAGGCACTGCCTTTTGCTGCGGCCGCATATGCTCCCCGGAAGAAACAAGTATTCCCCCTTTTCCCGCCATACTCTGCCTTGCCCCGCATTTAGAACAAAAGGCTGCTCCATCTTTTAATTCCGTTCCGCATTTTTCACAGCGCATACTCTCTTATCCTCCTGCAACCGTATTAAACCGATTATATGCCTCCTTGGCTCTTTCCACACAAACCTGAGCGTTTTGCACAAGATCGTAATCATGAGCCACAATCTCCCCCTCCAGACAGGTCACGGTTTTGTCTCCGATTTTGGTAAACATCACGTTTCCCTGAGTATCATAATAATATCGCCAGTCCGGTTCGTCGTTATAGGAATATTCGAGCCCCCTCTGCACGATCAGAACCGTCACAGAATCCTCGGTAAATTCTTTCGTATATCTGCGGAAATCTCCCTCTCCGTACACCTTAATATACCCATTGCTGTGGAAGGCCGGAGTGTTTCCTTTTGACGCGCCTCTGACTTCAATATAATCCACAGCCTGCGCATAGCGGCTTACATACAGATTCCACCGCCGCGCTTTTTCTTCCGGGCTGTAACCCTCCCTTTCTCCAAAGGCTCCAAGCGCTGCAGCCGCATGCTCTCTCTCCAGCGCCAGATCACGCAGAAAGCCGGCCTGTTCCGCCGAAAGAAAGCACTGGTACAGTGTATATGCACATTCCAGATCAAAGGCATACTTTGTGTAGGCATCCAGATATGCTTCCGCCGCTTCCCGCAGCTCTTCTTCCCAGACGGCATCCTCCAAATACAAATCCGCAAAATAAAGCCCGTCTCCGGACATATCTGTCATGCTGCTCAGAAGCATATATTTCTCCACAAATTTTCCCCGGGCCGCCGCAGCCTCTGCCCAGGCTTCCTCCAGATAATCCGTCAGCAGATTACAGAGCGCACTGCGCTGCTGCTGTACCTGATCCTCCACGATCTGTCCGCTTTCATTGAAGACTCCCCCCAGCCACTTCCCGAACAGCACTTCACCCACCATCCCGGTTTGAGAAACGTTTTTCTGAGCTGTCTGAAATCCCTCCACATCATAGCAGGTAGAGAGATTTCCTCCTTCCGTCTCGGCCAGAATCTTATATTCCTGCAGAATTTCCTGCATCTTCTGCAGGCCGTCGGCCCTATCTGTGCCTTCGGCAGCCTGCTCTGTGAACTTCTCCGGCAATCTGGTCTGTGTATAAAAAAGAAGCTGTGCCTCCACAGCCGCATACTGGCGGGCCAGCAAACGCAGCGTCCCGTGAGCCGTGCCGACGCTTCTGCTTCCCTGCCCTGCAATATCCCCGATTTCCTTCTCCCGCATGGAGACAGAATATAGAATCTGCGCTACCTTATAGATTTCCGCCGCATTGATTTCCTCCTCCTGCAAAAACAGACTTAGCTTATACACATCCCGTCTCTGTCTGTCTACAATGCTCTGCAGAAGTACTGTCGGCGTATCGTCAGCATTATTCCACCGATTTACAAAGTCCACTGCCGAAAACAGATTCACGCCGATCACATCCGTCACCATATCCTGCAGAGCTCCCTCGGCTAACCCGGAAAGGTAATCCGGGATCTGCGCCCCGGCGCTCTGCAGAACATCCCGGCAGATATCTTCCACGGATTTCCCTTCAGAAGCCGACTGAATCATTGTTTTGACGCCCTCTGAGAGAACCGGATTCCCAGTGACCTCATCCACCAGAACCTCCTGAATGGAGAACTGCTCTCTGGGCGGCACGGCCACAAAGGAAGTTCCCTCCATGAAATCAGCCACAACGGAGCGCACTGCCTCTCTCAGCAAAATCTTCTGCCCGTACAGTGCCTCTATCTGCCTCTCCCGCTCCGCAGCCAAATCAGCAGCGATATTCCTCGGGGGCGTCTCCGGAACTTCCTCCTCCAATACATCTCCTTCTAAAGTCTCCGAATCTGCCCATATCACACCCGGCATTTCTATATCCTCTCCAAAGATCTTTTCGCTGCCGCTTTTCCCTTTTATCAGAAAAAATACGGCGGCGGCCAAGATCCCCAGAACAGCCACGCTGGTTCCGATCATCAAAACCGGTTTACTCCGCACTGCCGCTTTGCCTATGCTGCCGTTTTTATTTTGCGGAGCGCCGGTGACGGGCTCTCCGCATTTCTTGCAAAAAAACGCGCCATCCGGCAGTTTTGTGCCGCACTTTTTACAGTACATAAAGGGCCTCCTTTATTCCGGTGTCTTGGCACCGCATTTGGGACAGAACCGGGCCCCCACGGAATACTCCGTACCACACTGGCTGCAAAATCTCTTGCCTCCTGAGGTTGTCTGTGTTCCGGCAGATGACTCCGAAGCTGTATCAGCGCTTCCGTTTCCTCCGGCAGAGGGCTTCTGTATGAGGAATCCATCCGTAAATGTGACGGATCCATCCGTAAATTGAATCAGCGGCCCCTTTCCCTTTACAAAGACAAGTATGTACCAGACAAGGGCGGCAATCAAAAACAATAGGAATATAAAACTAAATATAAAGCTAAATATGGAACTGATCGTATTAGTGATAAAATATATACCGGCTCTATATATAATACTGGCTCTAAACATTACTGTCAGTCCAATCAGTCCCAATACATTACTGACACCCAGAAGAATCAGCACCATCAGCCGATTCCCCTTAATGATCTCCAGCCCCGTTACGGCAATTACCAGCAGCCACAGAATAACTCCGAGAATTCCGCCAAATAAAAAAACTCCTATTGTATTCAGTACAAGAACCCCCAGCGCCACAAAATCCAGATAGGGCATTAACTTTGCTATGACCTGATTCTGCAGAACCTTGTGCCGCAGGCCTTCCACAACTCGTTCGCTCTTCTCCACAACGCTTTCCATTGTCAGACCCGCTTTGGAAGCGGCCCCGGATCCTGCGCCGGTCCCTGAGATATCTGCTGTCTGTGAGCCCGCCGGCCCGAAACTCCCGGTCTGCTGAGGTATGGCATTCTGCTCCGGCCGAGCCTGAGCCGTCGGCTGCGCCATCATAGACTGATTCACCGCCATGGCCGTCCCCATCACCTTCATCATGGATTTTTCCATCCGAAGCATCTCTGCCTGATCTTTTGTGATTACTTTTGCCCCCACAGGCCAGATCAGGAACTTGGCGCTTCTCACAAGCACTATGGCCACAGGTATCCCGATAATCGTAATGGCCGATGCCACTGCAAGAAGCACATTTCCGATGAACATAAAGATACCCACGGGGAGCCAGATCAGATTGGCAATCACTCCTCCCACCCGGCGCACCGCCGCCACATTTTCCTTCCCCTTAAGCTCCGTTTCCTTGATGATGACTTTGCCGAAAGGAAATACCATCAGTTTCGCATACTGAAATAAGGCCTTTCCTATCGGTATGCCGATAATCGTTATGCTGAACAAAATCCCCAGAAAGCCATACAACAGAAAATTCCACCAGCCTCCAAATATAAACCATATAATATTACCCAGCGTGCTCACTTACCGTTCCTCCTCATATCCATTTGATTTCCCACAACAGTCTTTCAGACCTTATTCCAATTTATTTCCGCAGCCCACGCAGAATACGGCTCCCTCCGCATAAGCGGTTCCGCATTTTGCGCAGATCCGGGGATTGTCCTCAGTGGGTACAAACAAAGGTTCCAGCTTCCGGCCGCATTTATTGCAGAAAGAGCTGTCCAACACCAGTATATTCCCGCATTCTTCACATTTGCGAAGCCCCTGCACCGCCAGCTTTCTCTTCTCCACAGTCAAAGTTTCCACCGCCAGCTTTTCTATTTCCTTCAGGAACTCCTCATAAGGAGTTCCTGCCGCAGCCGTAGAATCATTGTTTTCCAAATACAGCTCCCCTATCTGGCGGATAAGCTCCTCTCTTCTCTGATTCAGAGCCGTCAGCTGTCTGTCACAGTCTGCTACCTCCGGTAAAACATTGCTTGCCTGCGACGGTTTTGCATCAAACAGTCCCATGTCTTCTCCTCCTTCGTTTTCAAGATCTTTTCCAAAAGCATGATTTTTGAGAATGCAGAAACAGTATCTTCCGTCTTGATCGACTTGGCCCAAAAACTGCAAACTACTGTCATATTATATGATAGATCCGGCAGATTGTCAATTTAAAATATCTTTTTGATAATGCAATATCTTTTTGATTACCCTATTATAAAGAAGAGGTGTAAACATGATAGCTGAAAGAATAAAACATTTACGGGAAAAGAATAATTTGACTCAATCTTCATTGGCAAAAAAATTAAATGTTACGAGAAGCTCTGTCAACGCATGGGAAATGGGGATTTCCGTTCCGTCAACCGCTCTGATTGTGGATTTGGCGAAGCTTTTTCATGTATCCACAGATTATCTGCTGGGGCTGAACGAAAACGCAACTTTAGATATTTCTTCGCTTAATGATAAAGAAACAATGATATTATATGAACTGATCGAATATTTCAAATCTCAAAAATAGAGAAACGCGAACAACAGAAGCCACGCTTCGCAAGTCTTCTATTTTCATGAACAATCAAGGGATATTTCAAAGCAGCTCCTTGAAATATCCCTTTTCCTTGGTGATCTTATTGAATTCGCATATCCCCTCTCTTGGAGGGTCTTGCAGTGAGGAGAAACAATATTATCCGTACCTTCTCCCCCTGCCCTTTCCGGCCTCCTGCCTTGAGGCGCCGGGAAATCTCTTCTCCCTGAGCCTAAGCTCCTCGTAGAAAAGCCGATAGTTGTCATACCGTATTCTGCTGACAGCCCCTTCCTCCACCGCAGCCTTCACCCCGCATGCGGGCTCCTCCATATGGGCACAGCCCGCGAATCTGCACCGCTCTTTATGCCTTGCAAAATCCGGAAAGCAGTCTGCCAGCTCCTCCTTCTTTTCACAGAACAGATCCAGAGAGCTGAATCCCGGCGTGTCCAGAATAAAGGCATCCCCCTCTACGGCGATCAGCTCGGAATGTCTGGTGGTATGCCTGCCCCGCTCTATCTTGGGACTGATCTGGCCCGTCTCCATGACGGTCTCCGACTGGAGGCCATTGACGAGAGAGGACTTCCCCACGCCGCTGGGTCCCGCTACCACCGTAGTCTTTCCGGCCAGAAGGGCCTTGACCCGATCCATGCCTTCCCCCTGCAGGGCGCTGACCCTCAGTGTCCGATACCCGCATTCCCTATAGATGCGCTCATATGCCTCTCCCTCCCTCTGGTGATCCAGATCCCGCTTATTAAAGCAGACGATGACTTCAACCTTCTGCTGCTCCATCATCACCAAAAAGCGGTCCAAGAGATTGAAGTTGGGTGCAGGCGAAAGAACAGAGAATATCACCAGCGCCTGATCCACATTGGCCACCGCGGGACGTATCAGCTCATTTCGTCTGGGAAGCAATTCCCTGATATTTCCCAGACGCTTTTCTGCGTCCAGCACATCCATATCCACTTCGTCCCCCACCAGAGGCTTCCTGCCGTCCTTCCGAAATACCCCCTTCGCCCTGCATTCATAAATGCAGGAGCCTTCCTCCGGAATACAGACATAATAGAATCCAGCGATTCCCCTAACAATTTTTCCCCTCATGCTGCCCCCATGCCCCGGATTTTCCCTCCGGCGCTATTCCTCCACAAACTCGATCCTTCTCGAAAAGGTCTTGTTCTCCGTGGTTCCGGGAGTCGTGACCGTCTCTCCCGTGACGGGATCCGTGGTAGTGGTGCCCTCTTTAGTCACACTGTAGGTCATGGTGATGGTGCCGCCTGCAGCAGTCAGTCCGGAATAATTCGCCGCCTGCGGAAAGCCCGTGATGGTTGCGTCCAAGAGCACCTGTCCGCTGTCCGTCACCAGCTTCACAGCCACCTCCGTGCCGGCCACATAGTCGGGAGCCTCCTCAAGCGTAGGCGCCGTTATGCTGGTATTGCACCGATAGGTCTTCACCTCCGGCGTAGGCTCCGGCCCTTTGCTGACCCTGATCTCCACAGTGGTGCCGGGCGCCACATATGCGCCATAGGAATAACTCTGATAACAGATCTGTCCCGCCTCATAACCCGAATCGTACACATAGCCTATATTGTCGCCTATCTGAAGCCCTGACTCAATGGCAACGATGGTTCCGTCGTCCTCCGTGCGCCCCAGCAGCATAGGAACCATCACCTTGTTCTTTCCCGTGCTGACGGTGACAGTGATGTTCTGGCCCTTGGGAACCTTGCTGCCGGCCTCAGGAGCCTGAGAAATTACTGTATTTTCTTCAACATCCTCCGAGCTTTCCTCTTCCTTGGTCACGGCGAAGCCCAGCTGGGTGAGCTTCTCATAAGCCTTCTCATAAGAATCCCCTTCCACTTTCGGCACCTCTATGCCCTCTGGTCCCGAACCTGCAGTCAGAGTCACCTTACTGCCTACCTCAATATCGGAGCCTTCCTCTATGCTGGAACCTATAACTATGCCCGCCTCGGACGCATCCGACTCCTGATAGCTCACCTCGGAATCAATGCCCAGATCCAGCAATGCGTTTCTGGCCTCCTCCACGGACTTTCCCTTCACCTGAGGCATCGGCACATACTTTTTCACAGGCTCCTCAAGACTGTCTGCGCCCCCGGAAGGATCCGTGATAATCGGTCCGGAGGACTCCGTATTGCCCTCCCCGCTCTGACCGTCAAATATCTTCACCGCCAGAACAATGAGAATCACGCAGATAATCACTCCCGGAATCAGAGTCAGCAATGTGGTTATGCGCTCCGTCATTGGATTGTAGTCATAGTCGTCTCCGTCCTCACTTTCATCCTCCGGCTCTTCCTCCGCCTCATACTCCTCATATACCTCTTCTGCCGGATCCTGATGCATATCTTGACCTTCATACTCATAGTAATCTTCTTGGTATGCAGTCCTCCGTTTGATCTGTTCTCTTTCACTGTCCGTAATAGCCCGGGTCCCCGCTGCCATGTCAGGATCATTTTTCACCACAAAATCTTCGTCTGGATTCATCAGTGACTGTTTCAGATCCGCAATCAGTTCCTGCATATTCTGGTACCTGCGGTCGGGAGACTTCTGGCAGCACTTCAGCACTATGGCCTCCACGCTCCCCGGCACCTCCGGAACGAACTCTCTGGGGGAGGGCAGCTCCTCCTGAATATGCTTGATGGCAATGGCCACCGTAGTCTCCCCATTGAAGGGAACCCTGCCCGTAAGCATCTCAAACATGGTGATACCCAGAGAATAGATGTCGCTTTTCTCGTCGCTGTAGCCGCCTCTGGCCTGCTCGGGAGAGGTATAGTGAACGGAACCCATCACATTGGAGGTGATGGTATTGCTGGTGGCCGCCTTGGCGATGCCGAAGTCCGTCACCTTCACCTTCCCGTCCTTGGAGATAATGATATTCTGCGGCTTGATATCCCTATGGATGATGTGATTGCTGTGAGCCAGCTCTATCCCCATGCTCACCTGTATGGCTATACTGACCGCCTCTTTAAAGGACAGTCTGGCCTTTTTTTCAATATATTTCTTCAGGGTGATCCCCTCGACGAGCTCCATGACAATATAGTAGATGCCGTCTTCCTCTCCAACATCATATACATTGACGATATTGGGATGCATGAGCCCCGCCGTGGCCTGCGCTTCCGTGCGGAACTTTGAAACAAAATTGGCGTTTTCGCTGAATTCCTGCTTCAACACCTTTATCGCCACGAAACGATTCAGCTTGTGACATTTCGCCTTATACACATCCGCCATGCCGCCGGTGCCGATCTTCTCCAATATCTCGTACCGGTCGCCTATCATCATTCCAATCTTTATCATATACGCTCTCCGTTCTAACCACTCAGATGAATTCAATCAAAACAACACTGATATTGTCCCTGCCGCCCCGTTCATTGGCAGCCCTCACAAGCCCCTGTGCCTTCTCCACAATGTCACGGGCCCCATCCAATGTCATCCGAATCTCCTCGTCTTCCAGCATATTGGTGAGGCCATCCGTACACATCAGAATGACATCACCCTCCTGAAGCAGCACCTGAAAGAAATCAATTCGCACCGTTTCCTCTGCGCCCACGGCTCTGGTAATGATATTTTTGTCGGGGTGATTTCTGGCTTCCGCTTTTCCGATTCCGCCTCTGCGCACCATCTCCTCCACCCAGGAATGATCCTTGGTGATCTGGCGGATTTCCCCGCTGTTGACTATATACAGCCTGCTGTCGCCCACGTTGGCTACATAAAGCTCCCTGCCGTCAATGACCGCCGCAACCACCGTGGTTCCCATGCCCTGCAGCTCCGGAGCCTCCTGCGCCCTTTGGCGCACCAGTCCGTTGGCCGACTGAACTGCCTCGTCCAGAACACGCAAAGGATTGGTCTCCAAAGATCCGCTGCTTCGCTCCACTATGGTCTCCACCGCAAGTCTGGAGGCATAGTCCCCCGCATTGTGGCCGCCCATGCCGTCTGCCACCAGAAACAAGTTGGGAAGAGGTCCCACAAGCCTTTCCGACGAATATACGAAGTCTTGATTCACTTTTCTCTTTCTGCCTATATCGGTTATGGAAAACGTCTTTAGCAAATTTGTCTCCTCCACAGCTCCCCGAAGCAGGATCCGGTCAGCCGCATGTACCTATATCCTACTATCTGCCGCCTTCTGCGCCTCTGCGCAGCTGGCCGCAGGCACCGTTGATGTCCCTGCCCATTTCCCTTCTAATAGTAACATTAATTCTGTTTTTTTCAAGCAGATTTTTAAAGGCCTTCACTCTGTCCGCCTTGGATCCTCTGAATTCCCGCTCTTTCACGGGATTTATGGGAATCAGGTTCACATGGCAGTTCAGCTGCCTGCCTATGCGCACCAGACGCTCCATATCCCTGTCGGAATCATTGATTCCGTCCATCATGCCATACTCCAGCGTGATCCTCCTGCCCGTCTTGTCGAAATAGAATTGGCATGCCTCCAGCAGCTCCTCTATGGAATACCGCTTGGCTATAGGCATGAGGCTCTGGCGCAGAGTGTCCGTGGTGGCGTGCAGAGAGATGGCCAGCGTGATCTGGAGCTTCTCCTGCGCAAGCTTAATGATATTGGGCACAATGCCGCAGGTAGACACAGTCACGTTCCTCTGGCTGATATTCAGGCCGTTTTCATCCGTGAGCAGTTTGATAAAGGTCAGAAGATTCTCATAGTTGTCCAGAGGCTCTCCGATCCCCATGACCACCACATTGCTCACACGCTCTCCCGTCAGCAGAGTGATGGCATAGACCTGATCCAGCATCTCCGAAGGTCTGAGGTTTCGTTCAAATCCTCCTAATGTAGAAGCGCAGAAACCGCAGCCCATTTTGCAGCCCACCTGAGAGGAGATGCATACACTGTTTCCATGCTTATACTTCATCCATACGCTTTCCACCAGATTGCCGTCTGAAAGCTCGAACAAAAATTTCTTGGTGCCGTCTGTCTCCGACTCCAGCACCTCCACCGCGCGCAGGGAGGTGTAGGTATACCATTCCTTGCAGGATTCCCGCAGCGCCTTGGACAGATTGGTCATCTCATCGAAGCTTCTTGCCAGCTTCACATGCATCCACTCGTACATCTGCTTCGCACGAAAGCTCTTTTCTCCTCTTTCTTCCATTTCCCCATATAGTTCCTGCAGCGACAAGGACTTGATATCGATTCTCTTCGCCATATTAACTCCTATCTCCCTCATGGGCTTATGCCCATTTGATCTTATGTTTTTATTTCACTTGCTTTTTTATCTTTTACTTTTTATGTTGGTTGCTTTTTATGTCAGTTACTTTTTATGTCATTTGTTTTTTGCCGGTTGCTTTTTATATCGGTTGCTTTTTATGCCGGTTGTTTTTTGCCGGTTGCTTTTTATATCGGTTGCTTTTTATGCCGGTTGTTTTTTATGTCAGTTACTTTTTATGTCATTTGTTTTTTTGCCGTTTGCTTTTTACATCGGTTGCTTTTTACATCGGTTCCTCAATGTCTTTGCGCCGGAATTTGGCCAGAAAGAAGCCGTCCGACTCCATGTAGCCCGGCAGAAGCTGAATGCAGGCCCCATACTCCCTCTCCGACAGTCCTCTGGCAGGATCCTTCCCCGCCTTTTGCATATCCTCCTCCAGACGCCGCCTTTCCGAAAACAGCCTCTCCGGAAGCAGTCCTTCCAGAGAAACCGGCTCGAACCCCAGCTCCTCCGCAATATGCCGGACCATATTCTCGTTCTCTTTGGAGTGGATGGTGCAGGTGCTGTAGATCAGCGTTCCCCCGGGCTTCACATACCCTGCGGATGCGTCCACAATCCTCCTCTGCAGTTCTGCAAGCTCACTCAGGTCACTTGGGGTCACATTGTATTTAATGTCTCTCTTTTTTCCCATGACTCCCAGCCCCGAACAAGGCACATCCAAAAGCACCACGTCCGCCCTGCCCCCAAGGCTGTCATCCTGACAGACGGCATCGTAGACCTGACAGTCCACGTTGCCAATTCCCATACGGCGCACATTCTCCCTGATCAGAGCCACCTTTTCTTCCGACACGTCACGGGACAGCACCCGACCGCTTACGGCCTTCTCCGCGGCGCAGATACTTTTCCCCCCCGGCGCCCCGCAGACGTCAACCACAAAATCTCCCTGACGGATCCCGGCCGCCTCCACTGCCAGAGCAGAGCTTACATCCTGCACCATGAGTCTTCCCTCCTGAAAGCCGGGCAATACATGGAGGCCGCCCCCCGCATGCTCCAAAAGGCAGATATTCGGCAGATAAGGCCCCGCCGCAACCCTCGCCCCCTGCTCTTCCATACGGTTTTGCAGGGTCTCCTGTTCCTGACAAGAAACGGAGGAGGAAAATCTAAGAGACACCGGATGCACTGCCAAAAGGCCGTCCAAAAGCACCGCAGCAGCCTCTTTGCCATACTCCTCCATCCAAAGCCTCACCAGCCATTCCGGCACGGAATATTTCACGGAAAAAAATCCCACCGGATCCTTCTCACGATCCGGCATAGGAAGCTTGTCTCTGTTTCTGGCGATTGTTCTGAGAATACCGTTCACAAAGCCCTTGAGGCTGCGAAAGCCCCTCTTGGCCGCAAGCTTGCAGGCTTCGTCGCAGACGGCATTGTCCGGCACCATGTCCATATACAGCAGTTGGTAGACGCTCATCCGCAGCAAGCATCTAATCAAAGGGCGCATCTTGTTCACGGGAAGCTTTGAAAAATGGTTCAGATAATAATCCATCTCCAGCTTCCTTTCCACAGTTCCCTCGGAAAGGCGCTTGATGAAGGCCTTCTCCTTGGGATCCAGATAGTCGTATTTGTCCAGCACCGCCCGAACAAGCCTATGGGAATACTCCTTCTGCCGCTCCATTTCCAGCAGCATGTCCAGCACAAGCTCTCTTCCGTTCTCCCCCATCCTTAAATTCCTCCCCTGCCGCCAAAATCGGAGCAATCTTCGTAAAAGCAGCCCGACCCCCAAGGCGGACAGCCCTCACATAAGTCATTAATCATCCCTTCTCCGGTTCCCGCCGAACAGCAGCACCAGACGCAGCAGCTGCAAAATAGCGGAAGCTGCCGCCGCCACATAGGTCATAGCCGCCGCAGTCAGCACCTTTTTCACTCCCCTATTCTCCTCCGCGCCAAGGAGCCCATACTGCTCGATCTTCGCCACTGCTCTGGAGGATGCGTTGAACTCCACCGGCAGAGTCACCAGCTGAAAGAGCACCGCCAGCGCAAATACCCATATTCCGATCTGAATCAGGATCTGGTTCCAGCTCAGCAGAACCCCTACCAAAATGATGGGCAGTCCCAGCCTGCTGCCGATATTAGCCACCGGCACCAGCGCCGACCGGAAATTCAGGGCAGCATAGCCCTTGGCATGCTGGATGGCATGGCCGCACTCATGGGCAGCCACCCCCACAGCGGTCACGGAAGGCTGATTGTAATTCTCTCTGGACAGCCGCACCGTGTTCGTCCGCGGGTCATAATGATCCCCCCCGCCTGATTCCAGACATTCGATCTGCACGTTGTACAGGCCTTCGTTGTTCAGAATACGCCTTGCGGCCTCCGCACCGGTGATTCCGCCTGCATTGCGCACCCTGCTGTATTTCGCCATCGTAGAGTTCACCATGGCGCTTGCCCCCAGACACAGCAGCATACCGATAATCACTAAAATATAAGTCGAATCCCAGTAAAACATAAATTCGCTCCTTTCCGGCCCGTGTCAGCAGCTTCTCGGCACGCTGCCTGAGAACGCCTTCCACCGCCTTCGGTCATTTGCCGAGAACATCTCCCCGCCGCAGCTTTACGCCAAGCAGGAAATCGTGAACCGTCATCCTTTTCTTTCCCTCCAGCTGAAGCTCATAAATGCGCAGGGCTCCCTCTCCCGCAGCCACCGTCACCGAATCCTTGTCCGTCTCCAAAATCTCTCCCGGAACACCTTCGGAAGCATTCTCCAAAGAAACAGGCGCTGCATTCCAGATTTTCAGCTGTCTGCCGCCATAGCTTGTATATGCGCTGGGCCACGGCGTCATGGCCCTGATCTTCCTATGGATGGACTCCGCGCTGTCTCCAAAATCTATCCGTCCCATTTCCTTCCGGATCAGGGGCGCATAGCTGCTCATCTCCTCCCTCTGCCTCTTTGGAGTCAGCTTGCCCTGTTCCAAAAGCGCCAGCGCCTCCGTTACTGCCTCCCCTCCCAGCACGGCTAATCTGCGGGTAAGGGTCTCACTAGTGTCCTCTGCTCCTATGGCAAGGGTTTTCTGATACAAAATGTCCCCCGTATCTATGCCGGCGTCCATTTGCATGATGGTGATTCCCGTCTCGGGTTCACCGTTTAATATGGCGTGCTGGATGGGAGACGCCCCTCTGTACCCGGGCAGCAGAGACGCATGAATGTTAAGGCAGCCCAAAGGAGGCATATCCAATATCTCCTGAGACAGAATCTGCCCGAAGGCCGCCACCACATAGACCTCTGCCTCATATCCGCGAAGCTCCTCTATAGCCTCAGGCGACTTGATTCGGCCAGGCTGCAGCACAGGAATCCCATGCCCTGCAGCGCACAGCTTCACCGGCGAAGGCACAAGCTCCCCGCTTCTGCCCTTGGGCTTGTCGGGCTGCGTCACTGCCGCCGTCACCTCATGCCCTGACCGAATCAGGGCCTCCAGCGCCGTCGCCGCATAATCCGGCGTTCCCATAAATACGATTTTCATATGCTGCCACCGTCCCTCCCGTCCGCCTAAGCGAATCTCTTAGTCGATCTCTTCCTCGTCCTCATCTTCCTCGTCCGTCATGTCCATCAGCTTTCCTTCCACCTTATCCACATAGAGCTGTCCCTCCAAATGATCAAGCTCATGACAGATTGCACGGGCCAGAAGCTCCGTCCCTTCCAGCTCATATTCTTTCATATCCGCCCCCTGGGCCACTACCTTCACATAATTAGGACGTGTAACGACTCCCGTCTTCCCCGGAACACTGAGACATCCCTCGTTGCCGGTCTGCTCTCCCTCCGTCTTCACAATTCTGGGGTTGATCAGTATATGGGGATCCTCCCCCGTGGTGTCGATGACCACGATCCTCTTGAGTATCCCAACCTGCGGTGCCGCAAGCCCCACGCCGTTGGCCTCATACATGGTGTCCAGCATATCCCCGATCAATTCTCTGACCCGGGGAGTCATCTCACTCACCGCTTTGCACTTCTTCGTCAGAATCTCATCCCCTATTTCCCGTATGTTCCTGATTGCCATTCCTAATGATCCTCCTATTCCAGTTCCGTCTCGCTACTTCAAGCGCCCTTATCATGGAAGGACTTCCGGCCGCATGGACTAGCGTCCGTAATTCCTTCCCGGCGCTTTCCGTTGCGAGACTGTTTCCAGTTCCGTCTCGCTACTTCAAGCGCCCTTATCATGGAAGGACTTATATTATATTGATGGGGTTGAAGTCGAACTGTACTGTCTCCCCAGCCGGCTGCACCTGCTGTATTTTTTCCTCCAGCAAATCCTTTATCCGTATCAGTTTACCATATTTTGAGCATTTCACATAGAAGACAAATCTAAAAATATCATTAATTCTGCTGATGGACGCCGGAGCGGGGCCGATGACCTGAATTTCCGCAGGATCTGCCGAAGCCTTCGACGCTCCCATGGTAAATGTCCCTGCGGCCTGCCTTTCCGACGCCGGGCCGGCTGCACCCCTCCCCAATCCAAAGCTTTCCCTGACCAGAGCCGCCAGCTGTTCCGCCAAAGCCCTTCCCCTTTTCTCCTCCCCGGAAAAAACCTGCACCGCCAGCATGTGGGAAGCGGGCGGATATCCCATCATCTCCCTATAGAGGATTTCCTCTCCGTAAAATCCTTCATAGTCCTGCGCCGCCGCTCTGGTGACTGCATAGTGGTCAGGCTGATAGGTCTGGATCACTGCCTCCCCCGGAAGGATTCCCCGTCCCGCCCTTCCCACCGCCTGAGTCAGAAGCTGGAAGGTTCTCTCACCGCCCCTATAGTCGCCTACGTTCAGCGACATATCCGCCGCAAGCACTCCCACCAAGGTCACTCTTGGAAAATCATGCCCCTTCACGATCATCTGGGTTCCGATGAGCACATCGGCCTCCCCGTTGGAAAACGCCGATAAGATGCGCTCGTAGCTCTCCTTGGTTCTGGTGGTGTCCGCGTCCATCCGCAGGGTACGCACCTGAGGAAACAAGGCCTTCAGCTTTTCCTCCGTCTGCTGGGTCCCTGCCTTGAAGCCGCTGATGTACTTTGAACCGCATTGGGGGCAGGTCTGGGGCCTCGGCTCCGTGTAACCGCAATAATGACATACCAGCCTGCCCCTTCTGCCCTCGGCTTTCTGCCACGCCGGCCCGGCGTCCGCATGCTCCGACAAGGACACGTCGCAGTGGGGGCATTTCATCACATGGCCGCAGGCCCTGCAGCTCACGAATCCCGCATACCCTCTTCTGTTCAAAAAAAGAATGCTCTGCTCCCCCTTCACCAGCCTATCTGCCAGCAGCTCCTGCAGCTTCCTGCTGAAGATGGATCTGTTGCCCTCCCGCAGCTCCTGCCGCAGATCTACGGTATGAACCAAGGGAAGCCGGCCCCCGGTCAGTCTCTCCTTCAGCGTAAAAAGCTTGTAATCCCCCGTTTCCGCCCGATAATAAGCCTCCAGAGAGGGCGTTGCTGAGCCCAATAAGACACTGGCCCCATGGAGCTTCGCTATCTGAATTGCCGTCTCTCTGGCATGATACTTTGGGGCGGCCTCGCTCTTGTAGCTGCTCTCATGCTCCTCGTCTATAATGATCAGGCCGATCCGGGGAAAGGGCGTAAACAGCGCCGACCGAGGGCCGATAATCACATCGATTTCCCCGTTTTTTGCCCGTTGGCACTGGTCATATTTTTCCCCGGAGGAAAGCGTGGAATTCATGACGCTGACTCTGGAGCCGAACCTTCTATAAAAACGAAGCAGGGTCTGATAAGTCAGAGCGATCTCCGGTATCAGCACGATCACCTGCCTGCCCCGGCTCACCATCTCCTCCACCAGCCCCATGTAGACTTCTGTCTTGCCGCTGCCCGTAATGCCATGCAGCAGGTAGGTGTCCGGCCTTCCGCCGTCGAAATCCTCCATGACTTCTCTCACGATTCCGGCCTGCGACAAGCTCAGAGCGGGACGATTCTCTTTTGTATCCTCCAGCTTCACGGGGTTTCGCAGGCTCTGAGTGCTGATCACCCTCACCGCCCCAGCCCGCTCCAGACTCTTCACGGTCTGGGCGGATACCCCCAGCTTTCCCGTCACCCATTCGTAGGGGATTTCCTCCTGATTGACCAGTTCCTGCAGAAGCCGCTCCTTTGCCACCTGCTTTTTGCGCCTGCTCTCCCCCAGCAGGGAAATGATCTCTTCCCTGCCCAGAATGCGCTGAATCGTCTTATGCTCCAACGTCTTCACGGAGCGTTTCGCCGGAAGGACGGTCTTCAGCGCCTGAATCATGGTGGAACCGTAATTTTCCCGGATCCATGCGGCGATAGCGATCATATTGTCATCAATCCCCACGCTGTTTTTGGCAATTCCGCTGACTTCCTTCATTCTGGCAGGATCGAACTTGCACACCTCCCCAAGCCCTACCACATAGCCCTTTACAAGCTTGTGGCCGTTGCCGAAGGGAACCATGACGCATGTCCCCGTCTCCAGCATCCCCTGAAGTCTGGCAGGCACACTGTACTGAAAAGTCTTATCCAGTTTTTCCTGAGAGATATCTACAATGATATCTGCATAAAGCTTTTCCACCTTCCACCTCCTGCCGGGGTTCCTCCATGGTTTTTTCTTGCTCCGCCGTATGCTCCGGATCTCAGATATGCTTCAGACCTCCCTCAAGCAGCTCCCGAATAATGATTCTCTCGTCCATGGGATACTTTTTGCCCTTGATTTCCTGATAATCCTCGTGCCCCTTCCCCGCCAATACGATCAGATCCCCCTCCTCGGCATGGGAAATCACATATGCGATGGCCTCTCTTCTGTCGCAGATCTCCACGTATCTGCCGGAAGTCTTCCCCATTCCCTTCTTGATATCGTCTATAATGGCCCAAGGTTCCTCAAACCGGGGATTGTCGGAGGTAATGACTGTGAAATCGGCCAGCCTTCCGCTCACCTCCCCCATCTCGAAACGCCGATGGGGATCTCTGTTTCCGCCGCAGCCAAAAAGGCAGACCAGACGGCCGGGCTTATATTCCCTCAGGGCGGACAGCAGGCTTTCCAACGCCATGGCATTGTGGGCATAGTCTATCAGCAGCGTGAATCTGGGAGAAATCTCCACTCTCTCGATCCGTCCCCTCACGCTTGCGCTCTCCAGACCTTTTTGTATTTCCTGCGGCCCCACCTGAAAATGAAGGCATATGGCAATGGCACAAAGGGCGTTGTAGACACTGAACCTGCCGGGGAAGGGGGTGTGGGCCTGAAAATCCATGGATCCGGTTACATGGAAATCCACCCCCAGTCTGCCCTGACCATGCACCAGTCTCAGATCCTCCCCCCGCAGCATGCATCCTTCTCCCAAGCCGTAGGTTTCCAGCCCGCAGCTGTGGCCTTCCGTGATCTGCGCCACATGAGCATCATCCCCGTTCACGATGCCTATGCGGCACTGCCTAAACAAACGCCCCTTACAAGCCATATACTCCTCAAAGCTCTCGTGTTCGCCGGGAACAATATGATCCGGCTCCAAATTAGTAAAAATGCCATAGTCAAACACAAAGCCTTGGGTGCGGTGAAGCTTCAGGGCCTGAGAGGACACCTCCATCACCACCGCATCCATGCCCGCCTCCACCATCTTCGCAAAGTCTTCCTGCAGCACATAGGATTCGGGGGTGGTATTGGTGGCATGGACATGGCTCTCTCCTATGATGGTCTCTACGGTTCCCACCAAGCCCACCTTAAGTCCCACCTGCTCCAAAACAGACTTTACCACATAGGAGGTAGTGGTCTTGCCCTTGGTTCCGGTGATGCCGATAACCTTCAGCTTCTCTGCGGGATGCCCGAACCATGCGGCAGAGATGAAGGCCATGGCATACCGGGTGTCCTCCACCTGAATGATGCAAGCATCTCCCTGCTCATCCCCCATCGTCCGTAGGTCTGTCTGCTTGGATACCACCAGAGCCGCCGCCCCCTGCTTCACCGCTTCGGCGGCAAAATCATGCCCGTCGAACTTCGCCCCCACGATGCAGATAAAAAGGCACCCCGGCGCCAGCTTTCTGGAATCGTACACAACAGAGAAAATCTCCTTGTCCACGTCTCCCTCCACACAGCGATACTCCAATCCTTCCAAAAGCTCCCGCAATTTCATTCCCAGTTTCCTCCCCTCCCTGCAAAACCTTCCCGTCACAAACAATTCCCATGGCGCATGCTTGTGATTGCAAAAACAGCTTCTCAACAAAAAAGCTGCACCTCAATAGCATGATGCATTTGCTTCTATTTTACTCTGATTTCCCGTTTTCTACCACCATTTTTCATCATTATGCAGGTTTCGTTCCGGCTTCCAGCTTTTACCCCCTGACCTGCAGTTCCTTGCAAAAGGCGATTGCGCGGCTTTCAAAGGAATTCTCCAAAAGCTCTTCCAAACGGCATTCTCCCCTATAGACAGAGAGAAATCGTTCCATTCCCAGCAGCTCCATCAGATACCGCACATAAATTCCCCCATAAGTATAGCCGCCCTTGTCAGCGAAGGCCACCGGATCCGTTTCCCCGGCAAGATCGGCAAGCCGGGGATAGTCCCTATCCGATGTATGCTCCGGGTCAAGCTGTCCCGCAAGACATACCGCCGTTCCCTCGGAAAGCCAAAGCCCGCATCGGTTCCCCGGACATATCCGGTTAAACACAATGTGGGTCACTTCATGCAGCATCACTTTAATCAGATATTCCTGATACTCCTGAGACAGATCGCCCTTCCCGCGGGGGGCAAGGATACACAGACGCCTCCTTACGCTGTCCGCATTCCCCACCATCCAGTCCTGATAATACTCCTTTGCATATCCCGTACCATGGAGGAACTCCTCCACCGTCCCGCAGACATACAAATCATACCCGTCCTCCTCCGGCTCCAGATATGCCCTCCTACAGATATCCTGATAAAATGCCTCTATCCTCTCTATGAGCGCCCCTGCGAAATCTCTGTCAGCCTCTCTATAAAAAACATGAAAATTTTCCGTTTCCCTCTGTATCCATTCCCGATCCATTCCCATGAAATCCTTCTCCTTCATATGCCCTACCGCAGTTCCCAGCAGATCAACTCCCTCCGCTTTCATTCCGCCGAAGCTTCCCACAGCAGAGGGAGTTTTTGCCGCCTACAGCATGGATGCCCGCAGCTCCTCCCCGGTCTTTGCGCTTAAATAGGCCGGCGCAATATCGAACACCGTCTTGCAGCCCACGGCCCCCTCTCCAGACAGCCGAAATGCCGCTCTGGCATATGCCACGATCACGCTGGCGGTGAATTCCGGATTGGAATCCAGCTTTAAGCTGTATTCGATGAGATGACTGTTTTCCCTATCCCAGCCGGTGACGCCGCTTCGCAGCACAAATCCCCCGTGGGGAATCCTATGGTGATCCCGCTTCAGCTCCTCTTCCGAGATAAAATGCACTGTAGTGTCGTAATCGGCAAAGTAATTAGGCATTGTCTTGATCTCTTCTTCGATTCTGGCCTTGTCCGCCCCCTCCTCCGCCACCACGAAGCATTCTCTCGTATGCTTCTGGCGAACTGAAAGCTCGGGATTCTCCCCGGCCCGCACCGACGCCAGAGCGCTCTCCACCGGAACGGTATACTGCTTGGCATCCTTCACTCCCGCAATCCTGCGCACCGCATCGGAATGGCCCTGACTCACGCCCCTGCCCCAGAAAGTATAATCCTTCCCCTCCGGCAGTATGGCATTGGCATACATCCTGTTCAGAGAGAACATGCCCGGATCCCAGCCCACGGAAATAACGGCGGTCTTTCCCCCGGCCTTCGCCGCCTCGTCCACCTTTTCAAAATGCTCCGGAATTCTGGCATGAGTGTCAAAGCTGTCCACCACGTTGAAAAGCCCTGCATATTCCGGCGTCTGTACCGGCAGATCCGTCGCGCTGCCCCCGCAGAGAATCAAAACGTCCAGCTTGTCCTTCCACTCCGGCGCCTCGTCCACATGACAGACCTTCGCCGCATCCGTCAATATCTTCACATGGGCCGGATCCCTTCTGGTGAACACCGCTACAAGCTCCATGTCCGGATTCTGCCTCACGGCGCACTCCACGCCCCGCCCCAGATTGCCATAACCTAAAATGCCGATTCTGATCTTCATGCCCATTCCTCCCCTGCCCGCCACAGCGGGCATCTCTTTTTAGGGCAGCGGTTAAACCGCTCCCCTATCGCTCCTATCATTATAAACGCTTCCGGCAAATTGTGCAAGAATTTCCCGGCTTCTAAATATCCTGACGCAGACGCCGCCCGGAATTCCCTCCACGGTATCCCACAATTCTTCCTCCTCCCATCCTGCCAGCGCCTGACTGTCCGTAACGATGAAAGGACGGTATATTTCTCCCTGACATCCCTGATTCTCTATAAATATACGGCATTTTTGTCCCGTAAAGTCCTGACCCTCCAGCACATATCTGGCGGAGAGAATCCTTCTCCCGTCTTTCCCCGCCTTCTGGACATCCACTCCTTCCCCCAGAATCCGTCCCGTGAAATAAGGGCCCTCCGCCTTCCCCGAAAAGGGGATCATCAATATATCTTTGGTATGTCCCTCCACCAAGACCGCCTCGCCGCACTGCACATGGATCTTCAGCAGCAGCTCCGCCTCTCTCATGACTTCTCTCCGGCCTTCCCCCGATACAGTCTGCCCTTCTCCCGTCATAAACTGGCCTTCCCTCATTCCAGTCCCCCTATCTTTCTTGTTCCTTCCGATGCTTCTCCACTAAGCCTTCTTAGGTCCGCTTCTTGGAATCGAAACCAGCATTTTAAGTCTTCTGCCTTTTCCTCTGGTTCTTTCGCCTGCACTTCTTTCGCAAAAAACGCGTCTTTTACCTCTTACCAGCACTCTTCCCGGAGAAAAATTCCATTCAGACGGCAGGCCTTTCCCTCCACAAACTTTGGCCATTTCTCAAGAAATATCGGTTCCTTCTCATGCAGCGCCCGTATATGGAGCTTCAGGGACTCCGGAAAGCAAAAATAACCCAGACTCAGCGGCACCCGCTCCCCGTCGTAGAAATGGTCGTTGATCTTCTCCTCCCCCATCCACACATCCATGCCGAATCCTGAATAGTCAAGCTCCAGAATCAGATCCTTCCCTTTCTCCCGGACACTACTGTCAAAGCCGTCAGGGTAACTAATGCAAATCTCGTAAACCGCTTCCTCCCCGTCATCCTCAAGGAGCCGGTATTCTGCGGCCCCAGAGGTCTCCCATGTACGCCGATACACCGTAAGTCTCCCTTCCCCGCCTGCTTCCACAAAATCTCTCGGAGGCTCCTTCAGGGCGGGAAAGCTTCTGACCGTGGTCACTGCCCCTCCCGCGCATCTAAGCTCTCCGCCCTCCTCCCACACATAGCCGTCGCAAAGGATGAGATAGTCCCTATCCAGCCTGACCTTGTATGCCCGCAGGGCCTGCTCCCGGTTAAGATGCAGGATTTCCGCCCTTTTTTCAGTCCTCCAGCAATATTGAGGATCCCGGTCTCCATAAAAAACATAGGTATCCCCCGCCGCCTCCTCTTTGCTCTGGGCCTCGCCGGATCCTTTAAGCCTGCACAGAGGCGTGGCCAAAGCGGTCTCCAGCACCGCATCTCCCATCCTCATACGGTAGGGGAAAAATCCATAGTCGCCGTCCCGGATGTCTGTTGCGGGAAAGCAGACGTCCCCATCCGCTGTATGGCCCTTCAATATGATTCCATCATGGTCTTCCATCCTATGGCGTCTCTGGTAATTGTTGAAAAACACATACCCATGCCCGCCGTCATGCCTGCAGGCCCTGCGCAGGGTGTGCAGATCCCAAGGCTTCACGCCCTCAGGCTCAATGACAGAGGGCAGCTTTGCCAGATCCTCCCCGAAATCCTTCAGAAACAGCGCCAGCAGCTTGATCTCCCTATAGCTGTCCGAGATCGTCCCATACTGGCCTATGGGAGCGTGAAAATCATAATTGATCTCCGGCAGGTCGTTTGCGTATCCCGTAGCCCTGCTCTCCTGCAGGGTGGAAAGCCTGCCCTTTGGATTGCTGCCCCCGTGATACATATAATAGCCCAGCAGAGCCGCCCCGCTGGCAAGCTTGGTCACGGACATGGCGCCCACGTCCTTCCCTCTAGAAACCGGCCTCCTATGGCTGGTGGCCTGCATTCCGCCTCCCAGCTCCGCCGTCAGATAGGGAAATCTGCTCTCGTCAAAGGTCACTGCGCCCTCCACATGATGATCACAGGCGATCAGGGCGTCGTTCCTTACATGACTGATGACGAAATTTGAATTGGGCGGCAGCTCCTCAATGCTTCTGCTCCAAGGCGCCTCGCAGTACCCGCCCATCACGGGCAGGCAGTCCCCGATGCAGGCCCCGCCCCATCCCGTGGCGGTATATAAGGGAACGTCCAGCCCGATCTCCTTGGCCAGAGCCGTGAGTCTGCGCATATGGGCCTCTCCCTCTTCCCCTCTGTGTCCTCCCACATGTCCGTATTCATTCTCGATCTGCACCCCGATGACAGGGCCTCCATCCTTCACCAGAAGTCCCTGAACCTGCTGCCATATCTGCTGCCAGTACCGCCTTACATAACCCAGATACGCTTCGTCGTTGCTCCGCAGCCCCACTCCCTCTTTTCCCAGTTCTACCACCCAGTCCGGGAATCCTCCGTTACGGACCTCCCCATGAACCCATGGGCCCAGACGAAGCAGCACCTCCAGTCCCACCTTGCCGCACAGCTTCAGATATCTGTTCAAATCCCTGCATCCCGAAAAGTCAAATACTCCCTTTTCCTCCTCGTGATGAATCCAGATTACATAGGTGGACACAACAGTCACCCCTCCGGCCTTCATCTTTCTCAGGGATTCTTCCCAAAGCTCCTCCTTGTATCTTGTATAATGCATTTCCCCCATCACCGGAAACCAAGGCCTGCCGTCCTTCTTTAAACTTCTGCTGTCATATGTATATTCGCTCATCCCAAGCCCTCCTATTGCTGTATCTGAGAATTCAGCGCCCTTATTTTATCACAAGCATGTCCAAAATGCCATGGGTTTTTGTTTTGTCCCAAATAAAACACCCCAATATACAATTTGGACACATTTTCATGGTAAAATAACAAAGCAGAACACATTGTCCTGACTTCCGATTCCATATACGCTGAAGACAAGAAACTGATCTGGAGGGGAGAGCATTTTATGAGCAGCATTTTGATTGTGGAGGATGATGACTCCATCACGGAACTGATTCAAATGAACCTAAGCAAAGAGGGATATCCCTGCACCTGCGCCCATGACGGCACGGAGGGCGCCAGGCTGCTGAAAAAGGAGCATTTCGACCTGATTCTTTTGGATATCATGCTGCCCGGAATGGACGGCTATACGCTTCTGGAACAGATCAAGCCCACGGGCACTCCGGTGATTTTTCTGACCGCAAAGGGAAGCGTGGAGGACCGGATCCGGGGACTGCGGGCGGGCGCGGACGATTATCTGGCCAAGCCCTTTCAGATAGGCGAGCTGCTGGCCCGAGTGGAGGCAGTGCTGAGAAGAACCGGTGGCAAAGAAGACAAATTGATATTGTGGGACGTTTCCATTGATCTGGATTCCAGACAAGTGACAAAGGACGGATGCCCGGTGATTCTCACCGCAAAGGAATTCGACCTGCTGGCACAGCTGGCCCAGAATAGGAACGTGGCCCTCCATCGGGAAATTCTCTATAAAAAAGTGTGGAAGGAGCCCTTTCTGGGAGAGACCAGAACCTTGGACGCCCATATCCAGCGGCTGCGCAAAAAGCTCAACTGGGAGGATCGGATCAAGACCATATTCCGCATAGGTTACAGACTGGAGGGATAGAATGAAGCTCTTTACGAAAATCTTTTTGTTTGGAATGCTTGTGTTCGGCGCGGCCTTCTCCGCTTCGGGATATTTCCTGCTCCACCACGCGCTGGAGAGCAGCGTATCCAGAGAAGCGGACTTTGCCCTGAAGCAATACCAGTACGACAAATTCACCGTTCAGTCCGCGCTTCTGACCTATTGCGATGTTTCCGTTGTGACAACCTTCAAAGACGACGACGCACCTTGGGACACCCAAATCTGCACCATCTGGGAACCCTTTCCCGATGTCTTGTCTACAAATTCAGAATACTATTTTGCGGCAGCTCCCTTTCTTTCAAATGAGCTGTCGTCTCCTTCGGACGCCTTCTCGGTGAAAGGTCTGTCAGGAAATCAGCTGGCCGAAAATTTCTTTCAGACGCTGGCCTCTGAAATCAGTGTCCCTGCAGCCTTTTTCTCAGAGGACAAAACTCTTCTGTACTCCGAAATAGAGGGGCTTAATCCCTCTTTTCTGGACAGCCTATCGGAAAATGCCCATACCTATCAGTTCCTAAAGACACAAGAGGGCGGCTTTGTGCTGGTGGGAAGCATGCTGGCTTGGGACGGATCCCCTGCCTTACTTCAGGGAACCGAAGGCCCCTTTGTGCCCGCCCAAGAGCAGAAGAAGATTTATTTCGTCACCCAATGGGACATGAGCAAAGCCATCGGGCAGCATGACACCATGCTGCAATACTTCATCCGCTGCTATCTCATCGCAATGGCCGCGGGAACGGCGCTTCTCATCTTCTTGTCCGCCCTGCTCACCGGCCCTTTAAAGAAAATGTCCGAAGCCGCCGGCCGCATGGCAGAGGGATACTACGAAGAGAGAATATCCTTAAAGGGCAGCGGGGAAATGAAAGCCCTTGCCCTGAGCTTTAACCAAATGGCCGACTCCGTGGAAGACAAGATCGCCCAGCTCTCAAAAGCCGCCAGAGAAAAGGAGGATTTTGTGGCAAACTTTGCCCACGAGCTAAAGACCCCTCTGACATCCATCATCGGATACGCAGACACCATCTATCAGAGGGAGCTGTCCCGGGAAGAGCTGTGCAAAGCCTCCTGGCATATCTGGACCGAAGGAATGCGTCTGGAATCTCTTTCCCAGAAGCTCATGGAGCTGATCGTGCTGGGGCGTCAGGACTTCCCTCTCACGGAAACGCCCATCACGGAATTGCTTCAGGACGTTGCGGAATGCCTGAATCCTCTTCTTTCGGAGGGCCGAGTCTCCCTCTGCCTTCAGGCGGAACCCGGGGATGTGCTTATGGATTATGATCTTCTGAAAACCCTCCTGCTCAATCTGGCGGACAATTCCATGAAAGCCGGCTGTAGCAGAATCCTGCTCCATGGCACAAGGCAGGAGGAGGGGTATGGGATCAGCGTAAGCGACGACGGATGCGGCATGGAGGAGGCAGAGCTTTCCCGCATAACGGAGGCCTTCTATATGGTGGACAAAGCCCGTTCCAGAAAATTAAACGGCGCGGGGCTCGGACTTGCTCTGGCCGACAGAATCGCCGGGATACACGGTACGTCGCTTCGATTTGAGAGCCGAAAGGGAGCCGGAACCACTGTGCGTCTTCAATTAAAATACCCGAAAAACCATCCTTTGGACACAGACTCCGAAACTGTCAGGTCAGAGGACTGCTGCCCCAATGCAAAACCTGAGGAGGAAAATACGTAGTATGCGAAAAAACACTTTGATCAACGCCGCAGGCCTGCTGCTGGCTTTGAGCATTGCCTTGGGAGGCCTGCTGGGCGTGCAGACCAGACTGGCCCATGAAGAAAACCGGCTTCTGCAGAAGGGCGGCACAGCGGAGGTTCTCATTCAGTCACAGCCCGCGCAGTCCGAAGAAATTTCCACGGCGCAGCTTCTGCGGACACCCCTGACCGAAGAGGAACTGATCCTTGTGATTCAGAGTCTGGAATCCGGCTCTGAGCCCTATCCCCATGAACCCAGACAAGGGCAATTATCCATGGCCGAAGCCATGGAATACGGCAAATTCTGGGTGGAAAGCTTCTTCATGCCCCATCTGGGCGCGGCAGATTTCCGACTGGAGGAATACAAGGCTGGCTGCTATCTATGGACAACTCAGGAAGATCCTCTCCTCAGCTACTGGACCGTGAATTTCAGCTCAAAAAATTTAGAGGCGGAACTGATTCTCAACGCCGCCAGCGGGCAGATTCTGGATGCATCGGTGCGCTGCTCCCTTCCTACAGAGCATCAGGACAAGGAAAGCATGATCGCCTTTCTGAACGATTACGCCGCTTCCTTTGCTCTGGAGGGAAAATACACATTGGTGTATAAAGACACGGAAGCTGAAGAAATCAATGGGGGCACCATGTACCAGAGTCTGGGCAGTCGGGGCATATACGCCGCCATGAAGATAAGCAATCTCATTGTCAGCGCTCCCATAGATTTTGACAGCCCCGACACCGATTTTGTAAAAAACTTGGATATCCTGAGCATTCGCCTCTATCTGATGTCGGAAATCGAAAAATAAGATTTTACAACTTAGGCACAAGTAGAACACAAGCCTTTGACATTTTACTGATACCATAATCAAAAATGCATCAGCGAATGCAGAACCAAATGGAGGTATCAGTAAAATGTTAAGATTAAAAATCGCAAAAAGGCTGGCGGCCATACTGGCCACGGCTCTCATGGCTGGCGCTCTGGGCGGATGCGGAATCGAAGGCTCCCCAGAGGGCACAGCCTCCAAAGGAACGGACGGCACTCCCGAACCGGCCAAGGGCAGATATGTGGAGACTCAGGAAAGCCTGCCTGCGGATCATGCGGTTCTACAGATGTTTTCAAAGGATAATCAGCTCCATCTGCTCACGTCAAAGCAGGAGGGGGAAAAGACCCTTCTGCAGGAATGGATACTGCAGGAGGGCGGCTTTGAAGACGCGACTCCGGCATGGCTTGCATCCATAGAATTACCCTGCGGGGACGACTGGCTGGAGGGAAAGCTGCTCTACGGCAGCGACAACCGGCAATATCTCTACGCTGCCTACATCGCCCCGGACGAAGACGGTCCCCGTCTGCTGGGACATCTCTGGAAGAGCCTAAACGATACCGCAGAGGAAATCACTCCCGAAAAATGGTCCGTGCCCAGCGAAGACTGGGGAATGTATGAAATGATTCAGGGAGTAGCGGCGCTGGACAACGGTACTCTGATCGCCGTCTCCTATACCTCTGTCTCAATTCTATCCGGCGAAGACGGAAGCATCCTTGAGAGCAAGCCCATCTCATCTATGTATGAGGGCGGCATACTATCCGACGGCGAGAACGTATATCTGTGCTCCTCCGGTGAAGAGGGCGGGCAGATCGAAAAAAGAAAAGAGGGAAAGGAATCGGGTATGGTGTCCATCCCCTATCCTTCCGGCAGCTCCAATCAAGGCGGCGCAGTCATAGGAGGGAGCGGGAGTCTGTCTCTGGACGTTTTGAAGGACGGCACCCTGATCGCCGCCAACGAAGACGGCATCTTCCGTCTGTCAGGCGAAGATCCTGAAGGCTCATGGGAGAAGCTGGCTGACGGCATAGATACGGATTTCTCCATGACGGATTATGGCTGCATGGATCTGGCCGCCATGGAGGACGGACGCATCTATGCCCTATTCCAGACGGACGAAGATCAAAAACTGAACTGCTATAAATATGATCCCAATGCGGCATCCACAGTGACCACCGTGTTAAAGCTCTACACCGTCCATGAAAGCTCCCTGCTCAAGCAGGCAGCCATCCTATATCACAAGGCTCACCCTGAGGTTCGGATCGACATAGAATATGAGTATCCCCTATACAGCTATGACTTACCCGATTATGAAGCTGTCTACACAAAGCTGAATACCATGCTCATGGGGGACGACGGGCCGGATATTTGCGTCATGGATCATCTGAACCTGAATTCTTACGCTTCAAAGGGAGTACTGATTGATTTGGATGATCTCATAAGGCCTCTGGAGGAAAACGGAACATTGCTGTCCAATATCACCGGCCCCTATGTAGGAAATGACCAAAAAAGATATGTGGTTCCCCTGCAGTTCGGAATCACTCTGGCTCTGGGCAGAGACATCGCCGCCAAGGACATGGGCTCCATAGAAGCGCTGGCGGACTTCTTATCCCAAACGGATTACAGCTATCTGGGGCCCCTGACCGTATCGGAGCTGGTGGACAAATTTTATCCCTACTTCTGCGATGAAATCGTCAAAGAAAAGCAGCTGGACAGGGATGCTATGGGCAAATATCTGGAGTATTTGAAGGCCATCGGGGATAACTGCAAAATCCTGAACACTCGTCCTAATGATACAGCTGTCTATACCATGTGGGAGCTGGCCTCCTCGGCAAAGCTGGCCTTCAACAAGGCCGACGGCTTCATGGACTGCATGTTCCCTATGTCCATGGTGGATTACATCAAGGGAGACTTTACCGCCTTTGAAAACCGTTTCCTCCCTTCCCTGCAGACCGGAATCTGCGCCAAGAGTCAGCATCAGGAGACGGCAAAGGATTTCCTTCTGTTCGCTTTGTCGGAGCAGGTTCAGAGCAATGATTATTATAATGGATTCCCGGTAAACAAGGTCTCGCTGGACGTACATGCCAATAAGGACCGCACTTCTTACACAACCGCCACCATGATTACCGCTGATGACGGAAGTTATATAGAATTCAACAGCACGGCCTACTCTCAGGACACGGCCCGGCGTCTGTCCGCTCTATGTGAGGGACTGGATAAGCCCATAAAGGAGGATGCCAAGATCCGGGAAGTGCTGATCGATTGTCTGGGAGCATATTTGGACGGCACCGCCTCCAAGGAAGACACTGTTCAGAAGATTGAGGACAGCCTGAAAATGTATCTGGCAGAATAAGAAATGGCATCCGCACAGCGTAAAACCTTCAAGCAGGGGGATGGCCCAAAAGGCCATGCCCCTGCAGCCATGTTCCTATGCGTGGGAAAGCTGCGGAAAATACAGCTTCTCCTTTTCCATATCCTCCAAGGCTTTCCCACGGTAGAACAGCCTATAATCATCACCCCCGTCAAAAAGCTCCGCCTCAAATAGGCCGCAATCTTTCCCGCAGGGCGTAAAGCCCAGCAACAGACCGCTTTGTTCTCCCCTGATCCGAGGAAGAATGTCCTTCATGGACAGATGCTTTTTGCAGACAATGCTCTGCAGAAAGCATCTGTCCCCCTCATTTTCCAGCACTGCAAAACAGTCTATGTCGTCAGCATAGTACACATTGGATAAATCCGCCGTGTAAAACATCTGCAGGCCGAATTTATTCAATTGCTCAAGAGCGGAATTTACCACGCTCTTCCTCACGGCATCCGTATACCTTTGTCTTATCTGTCCGTCCTTTGGATCCACCGGCAAAAACGGCCTTGCGGACGCATCTCTTTCCCATGCTTCCGGCTTCAGACGATATCTGTACTGCACGCCCTCCGCAAATCCCATTCCGCGGTAAAAGTCCAATGCCCCCAGATCTGCAAACAGATAGATCCCGTCACATCGGCCCTCATACTGCCGTATCACATGCTCCATCAGCTCTCTTGCCAAGCCCTGCCTTCTGTATGCTTGATCAGTCATAACCGTGCCGATCTGTATGTAATCCCTTTTGACCCCCTTTTGCATAAAATGCATCCGGTTGGCCGACACATTGGAAACCATCCTCCCATTCTCCAAAAAGGAATAGGGTATATAATCTCCCTCACAATATCCCCCCGCCACCCAGCCTTCAAAATCGAAGCCAAAGGTCTTGCGGGTCAGGTGGTTCAGCTTCCGGCGCAGATCGCCGTCTTTCATATAGTCGCATATAAGCTCCATGTTCAAATCTCTCCCTTATTTTATACCCTTGATGAAGAAGGTTCACCTTTGTTTACGATATACAGCTCCGCCACTTCCTTCATTGAAATCTTCGTTCCGTCCTCCATGACCAAGTTTTTCTCATACTGGTCGATTTTCCTGATTCGCCCCGTGACGGTGACATAGGCCCCTCCGGCCTTTCTGGCATCCTGCCGAAAAAAGGTCACGGAGATCTCCGGCTTCTGCTCTGCCCTCTCCTGAATCATCCGAAGCTTTTCGTCAAGGGCCCAGACCGCATCCTCTTCCAGCTCCATTCTCTCCTCCGTGCGCCTCCCCGCCTCGTCAATGGCTTCGCCATAACCCGTAAGCGCCGCAAAGGGCATGAACTGGGCCGCCCGCTCCGACACCGGCATGGCCGGATGGACAGACGAAATATGATGAGGAAGCATGATAATGTCATCGTAATTTTGTTTGGATTCTTCCATCTCCATCCCCTTTTACGTTTCCTAATATTTTGGAGGTTACATTCTTTTCTACTATCAATTTTTATTTATCAGGTTCCTGACAGCTCCATAGGCTTCTTTTTTATGCCTTGTGGCCGCCGATCTGGGCATTGCGCTTTCTGGTCATAGCGCCCTCCTCAAGATTCATTCCTTTCAGCACCGCATTCTTTCCGAATTTCCTCCTGATGTCCAGCATAGCCTCCTGCAGTTTCCGCTCTCTGGCCAGCGCCGCCTCTTCCTCTTCCCTCTGCCTGCCCAGCGCGTCGTAATCCGTAAACAGATCCAGCTGCTCATACACTTGCTCCGGCTCTCTGCCCTCTTCCACCACATAATTCGCTGTCACCGTGACCCTTCGCACCAGAAGATCTTCGTCTACAATTTTATCATATAACTCTGTGATACTGTCCAGCATTCGTCTGGCGGAGGAAGTCTGCCTTCCCAAGTTCACGCTTCCATGGGCCGCCTTTGGCACCTTCCGGCCATAGCGATCCGTTTCCACCGCGCCCTTGTACCGCTTCCGGACCTCCGGATCCCTGAGGCTCTCTACATCATATCCTATATACAGCACCAGCTGATCCGCCACAAGCCTCTTCTCCACCAGCTCCAGAGCCAAAAGATCCGTCATTTCCCGCACAATCAGCCTTGCCTTCTCAAAGCTATACGGGCTTTGAAGCACCTGCCCTGACCCCATGCTGCTGGCGGAAGGCTTATAGGCCTTTATGTCCCCTATGGTGCAGGGCTCCCATCCCCACGCGTGGTCAATGAGCAGCTGGGCATTGATTCCGAAAAGCTTGTATAGAAGCTCTTCATTATGATAGTCACCGTTTTTCCCCAGAGAGCATCTGGCTATGTCCCCCATGGTGAACAGTCCGTTCTCCTCCAGCCTTCTGGCATATCCTCTGCCCACCCGCCAAAAATCCGTGAGAGGTCTATGATTCCATAGGAGCCTTCTGTATTCCATCTCATCCAGCCAGGCAATCCGCACTCCGTCACAATCGGCCTCAACATGCTTGGCCACGATATCCATTGCCACCTTGCATAGGTACAGATTGGTGCCGATCCCCGCCGCCGCGGTAATTCCCGTCTCCTCCAGCACCTCCTGAATCATCTTCTTCGCCAGCTCCCGGGGGGTAAGTCCGAGAGCTTTCAAATACTGGGTCACATCCATGAACACTTCATCTATGGAATATACATGAATATCCTCCGGCGCCACATATTTCAGGTAAATGTCATATATTCTGGTACTGTACTCCATGTACAGCGCCATCCGGGGCGGAGCGGCAATGTAAGTAACCTCCAGCGCCGGATCCCCCTCCAGCATAGCGGCATCCCAGGATTTTCCGCTGAACCTGCCTCCCGGCGCCCTGCCCAGACGCCGGGCATTTACCTCTTTGATCTGCTGTACCACCTGAAACAGTCTTGGCCGTCCGGGTATGCCGTATTCCTTCATGGCAGGAGACACCGCAAGGCATATGGTCTTCTCCGTGCGGCTCACATCCGCCACCACCAGATTGACGGCCATGGGATCCAGACCGCGCTCCACGCACTCCACGGAGGCATAAAATGATTTCAGATCGATTGCAATATAGGTATGTTCCCCTTCCGCCATACTCGTTCTCACCGCTTCCATTCTTCTCACATCCCATAGTATAGCCGCTGTCCAGCCATTTTCATTCATCTCATCCACGGATCCGGCGCCATTGCCTTTTTCTCTCAAGCCCTTGGCCCGGTTTGCCCTTTCGGAAAAACGGATCTTGTATCCTATCAACATTATATACGAACTTATGTTCTTTTTCAAGGGAAAAATATAAATTCCCGGACCGATCCCAATGGTTCTTCTTTCATTCAAAAAAATTCCATTCCCAAAAAATAAAACCGTCTCATTGCACAAAGAAAAAATCCCATGCTATACTTTATGTTCAGGAGGTGTTCATCATGGCAAATGAAGATAAAAAAGATTTTAACTTTATGCTGAACGACAGCAAAGATATGCCTAAAATCCAAATTATCACGGATGAAAAAAGCATACGGAAATACGGCGGCAGCCGCATGTATTTTGCCCCGCCCATTGACTATGACAAAGTAATGCGCCTTGCGCCCTTTGGAAAGCTTCTTACGGTAGGCGCCATAAGAGATTATTTTGCAAGGCAAAGCGGAGCGGATTTCACAGAGCCGATCACGGCAGGAGTCTTTGTTTCCATCGTCGCATGGGCAAGCTTTCAGAGAGCCAGCGACAAAACCCCTTACTGGCGCACCCTGAAGGCCAACGGCGAGCTGAACCCAAAATATCCCGGCGGCATTGAAGCGCAAAGGGAAATGCTTGAAAAGGAGGGACATACCATCCTTGAAAAAGGCAGGACAAATATAAAATACTATGTGAAAGATTATGAGAAAAAGCTTTTTACATTATAAATCCATTGTCTGAGGGTAGGTTCTGTCAGAAATTCTTCCTATGCAATTGACATATTAGTAACTAGTTGCTATAATGAAAACGGAAACAAGTTACCAATGGAGGGCATACATGGTCTTAAATGAATTGATCACAAGATTTTCCCATGATTCGGAAAGCCAAAAAAAGGCTATTTTCAGCACATTATTCATTGCCGGAAACAAACTGCAGACGCTTTTTGATAATCACATCCCTCAGGTAACCCTAAAGCAGTTTATGCTGCTGTCAGTCGTCAGACAGTCAAGGGGCCCCCTCACCCTTACCCAATTGGGTGATTTGCTGGGCTGTTCAAGACAAAATATCAAGAAATTGGCGGAGATCCTGATGAAAAAGGGATTTATCCACATGCAGAAAAGCTCCCTTGATCCCAGAGCCATGTGTATCTGCCCCACGGAAAAAGCGGATGACTTCTTTCAAAATGACTTTTCCGAATACCAAAAGGAACTGGATTATCTTTTTGAAATTTATACGGAAAATGAAATCGAAACTCTTTTTGCTCTTCTGACAAGGCTCTACGCCGGAATAGAAAATTTGGAAAAGAAAGTCCCTGACTGTACCTGAAACGCCTTAAACACACAGACAAAAAAGGAAAAGGAGAAATAGGCGGATGAAAACGATCATAATCTACAACTCCCAGACAGGCTTCACAAAGCGTTACGCCCAATGGATCGCGGAGGAGACCGGGGCCGACTGCCTTGCATTGTCCGATGCAAAAAAGACAGATTACACCGAATATGAGGCAATTGTTTTCGGCAGCTGGGCCTGCGCGGGCGGTATCAGCAAGCTTGCCTGGTTCAAAAACAATATAGAGAAATGGTCGGGCAAGAAGCTCATCGCATTTTGCGTGGGCGCAAGCCCCATGGAAAATCCGGAGATAGAGACGGCCCTGAAACAGATTTTCGGCTCACCCCAGCTGAAAAAGGTCAATGTATTCTATTGTCCGGGAGGCTTCAACTATGAAAAAATGTCCGCCCCCTTCAAGCTTATGATGAAAGTATTCATAAAAACCCTGAAAGCAAAAAAGGATAAAACCGAGGCGGATCAGGAAATGATCAAGATGATCTCCGGATCCTATGATATTTCGGACAAGAAATACATCGAACCCATTTTGCAGTGCCTGAAAGCATAATAGCGAAACAAAGGAAAAACTAAAAAAATGTCAATTGTTCATATTTTTCCGGAAGTTCATGCAGATACTGAAAGCATGCATCCACCTCATGGATGATTCCGTGCTTTTTGCATGTCTCCCGGAAAAGCCGCATCAGCTCGCCGTTTCTGTCGCTGTCCAACTGGTAGGAATAGCCGTACTTATGATGGTATCTTTGCCGCATGCCGGGAAAATGCTTGTCCAGCGCCTCATAGAAATATTCCCTGTCGCCTTCCCGCAGGGTCATTCCCATGCCGAAGCAGATAATCCCCTGCACCTTGGCCTGAACACAGGCTTTCAAGATCCCTTCTATGTTTTCTCTGGTATCATTGATAAACGGAAGAATCGGTGACAGCCAGACAACGGTGGGAATTCCGTTTTCCCGCATAATGTTCAGGATCTCCACGCGCCTTTTTGTGGTACACACCTTGGGCTCCAGAATTTTGCACAATCCCTCGTCATAGGTGGTCAAAGTCAGCTGCACCACACATTTTGCCTTTTCATTTATTTGCTTCAGCAAATCCAGATCCCTGAGAATTCTGTCGGACTTTGTTTGGATGGCGGCGCCGAAGCCGTAACGTTCTATGACCTCCAGACATCTTCTGGTAATTTGCAACGACTCCTCACAGTGCATATAGGGGTCGCACATAGCCCCGGTTCCGATCATGCACCTTTTACGTTTTGAGCGAAGCGCCCTCTCCAACAGCTCCGGCGCATTGCGCTTCACCTCCACGTCCTCAAAGTCATGGGTAAACCCATAGCATTTGCTTCTGCTGTCGCAGTAGACACAGCCATGCGTGCATCCCCGATACACATTCATCCCGTTTTGTGCGGACAATATTCCTTTTGCATCCACAAAATGCATGATATCTCCCCCGTCTAAGATGTGAGAAAGGCACAACATGAAAAAATCACTCTTTCCATGCAGGCCCAATGAAATCAGGCCCAATGAAGCCGAAAACACTGCCCTATACAAAAAACTGGCAAAGCTTCTGCCCGGCTCGAACTATGTTTCCCTGCTGTTGCGATTCACCGATATGAGCAGGAACGTCCTTCGGGAGAGCCTTGAGGGAATCTATCTTCATGGATCCGCCGTCATGGGCTGCTTCAATCCCCAAAAAAGCGATCTGGACCTGATCCTGATTACAAGCGGCACTCTTCCTTTTGAGGCAAAGGTGAACTTTATAAAAAATGTCCGTGCGCTGAACGAAGAAGCTCCCCAGAAGGGCATAGAGCTGAGTATCGTACAAAGAAAATTCTGCCGCCCCTTTGTTTACCCCACGCCCTTCGAACTGCATTTTTCCCCGGCGCACTTAGGCCCCTGCCAGAAGGATCCGGAGGAATACGTAAAAAACATGCATGGCACGGACAAGGATCTGGCGGCCCATTTCATGATCATCAGCCGGTACGGCGTTCCGCTGTTTGGGCCGCCGGTCCCCCAAGTGTTCGGCGCCGTCCCCAGAGAAGCCTATTTGGACAGCATTCTGCTGGACGTGGAAAACGCTCTTGAAGAGATCTGCCACACCCCCGTCTATACTGCCCTGAACCTCTGCCGAATTCTGGCTTACCTGCGGGAAGATCTGGTTCTGTCCAAAAAGGCCGGAGGGCAATGGGGCCTAAGGACGCTGCCCGAGACATTTGGGGATTTTCTGCAGGACATGCTCCTATGCTATGGTTCCGGGGAAGATACCCTTCCCATAGCAGATCAAGAGACAAAAATGGGCTTTGCGGAGTACATGCTTGCACAAATACATAAGTCCCTATAGTCAGCAATTCACCAATATCTTTACGGCCCTGCCCTTCACGGCCTCCCCAAATCTTCCGCAGTCCACATACAACTGCAGGGAACTGACTAAAAGCTCCCTCTTGTCCCTCATATCCATTCCCTTTGCCCACACCAGCAGGGGAACCTGCGGAAGATATGTTTTCTCCATCGGATCCTCATTACCGTCCCCTTCTTGGCAGCTTTCTTTCCCGGAATCCATGTCTTCTCCCTCATCGCCCGATTCCTCCGGCCCAAGGCCCTCCCGGATTCCCGCAAATGTCAGGATACCGCCCCTTTCCCAGTCAAGTCCCACCACTATGGCGTCAACCCAATCCGGAAGCGCCAACGCAAGCGCTGCATCCATCCAGCCTGCAAATTCCTTCCACATCCCGTATCCGCCGAATACGGTGAACCCGTCCGCTATGATGCCTCCGGGACTATACATGGATCTGCGCATATCCTCCTGCGTATAGCAGTATTCCAGCCTATGGTCAAGCTTTGACACGGTCAGGCACCCCTGATAGGTCTCCGCCTCCGTCACACCCTCCAGTTCCCCCCGGAAAGAATCTGCCAGCAGCTCTGGAAGGCTGTGGGCCCGATGCATTTTGATGGTGCCATAGGCATAGAATGTTCCGCTCTCCCCCAAATAGACATATATAGGGTTGTAATCAGAACTGGGCGAATACTTAAATCCCCATCCGAAGCGTCCTATGAAGGTTTTGGGCTCTTTGATCTTGGTGTCTGAGACCGACATACGGAAGTTCCTGTCTCTCACATGCACCGGGGAATGTGTATTCAGGTCGAATCCGAAGGGGGCGCAAACACCGTAGAACACCCTGTCATGCCGCTTTTCCCGCCGCTCCCCATAGCGCAGCACACAATATCCTTCCACAGCTTCAGGGATGCCCATAGCCTCCAGAAGTTTTTCTGCCTTCTGCAAAACATCCATGCCCTCCAGATTATACGTCTCCCGGCGCAGGGGCTTTGGCTGGCGCAGAAGAGCCAGCAGCCGCTCCGCCCTCGCCCTTCTGTCGGCAGGAGTCAGTGCCCCGGCATCCCTCGGCCCTTCGTCCCCAAGGCCCTTCGGACAGTTCTGCCCTGCCTCCTTAAGCTCTAACGGCAAGGCATATTCCTTCCAGCCGAATTCCGCCCTCCGGAATATCCTATCCTCCCATCCGTAGTCCGTCTGCCGCCATATGCTCACCCCGCTCTCAGATACCAGCGCCCGAAAACAAAACCGTTCCTGCTCGCCGTAAAGCACGGTCTCCAACTTGTCCTGCCGCTTCAAGGCGGATTCTGCCGCCCGCTCCTCATGGTCAGACAAAAGTCCTGCCGCCCTGTCATTGTCGGCTGCCAGCATTTGCGCCACTCTGGGAATGATAACGGGATGCAGGGGCGTCCTGCCCAGCCACTGCCCGATCAGCGCCTCCGCAGCCCTTCGATCCGAATCCCCAATGGCAGTGAGCGCCAGCAGAAAGAAAAACTCCTCCGCCCTTCTCAGCCGATCTGCATATGCGCACAGATCCGAAAAGCCCAGCACGGGACCATCTACCTGCCTCCCTCCCACAAAATAAAGGCAATAATGATAATGGAATTCCACCCTTAGTTCCTCTCCCCCCGGCATGGTGCAGCGGGCGCTCAGAGGAAACCGGATTTCCTCCTTTTCCTTGTCAAATCCCACGAACCGCTTCTGCCACTCTCTGGACGGCGCATAGATGTAATTTATGTAGGCGGAAAGATAGCATTCCCCTTGGGCCTCATAGACATAGCCCCTCTCCCAGTCTCCCCTGACCTTTGCGTGGCGGTAGCCAAAGCCTCTCATCAGATAATACTGCCAGAAATCCACATTGCTCTCCAGCTGCTCCGTTCCCGTATCTCCAAGGGACAAGTCGCATCTATAGTCGATCTCCCGGCACAGCCTTTCCGTGGCAAGGGATCTCAATAGGCTCTCCACAAGCTCCGTCCTCTCCGGTTCCGGAAAGTCTCCACCCTGTAAATGTCTGATCAGTCCCTCAGCCAAAGAGCAGGGCATCACCAGCCGCACAGCCGCCTTATATATCCTCTGGAATAGCTCCTTGTCCCCCTTCAGCATTTCCCACTCGGGCATGGCAAAGAATGCTCTCACCCTCTCTTGAATGTCCGCCGTCTCATGATATATAAATTTATCATAATTGTTCTGGTTGTCATTGATGATTGAGGAGCAGACCCTATAGAGCTTGGTTATGAGCTGCTCCTTTCCCGTCTCCCCGAACAGAAGCTCTTCCGCCTGAGGCAGCTGTCGGAGAACCTCCGCCTTCAGCGGCTCATACAGCCCTCTGGTGCTGCTGCGGTCCAGCTCCTTAAAGGCAAGCTTCTTGTAGAAGAACTTCAGCACACTCTCCGGCAGCCCCTCATCCTTGAGCCACTGCACATACAGCTTCACCACACATTCACTGCGTGACTCATAATCGACGCTGCCCAGCCTCTTGCCGTTGCGTTCATACAGATAGCAGACTTGGCAGAAGTTCAAAATATGCTCCCATGTCTCTTTTTCTTGTTCCGTCAGCCTCCCGTCCCGGCTCATCTCCTTCATGGACAGATAATCGGAAAAGGCATTGTGGCGCACCTTGTTTGCCGGCTGCCTCAGCATACGGCCCGTCATAGACTTAAGATCGCATTCCCGTCCCTGCATGTTGAACACCTGAGCCATATATTTTCTTGCCGGAAAAGTATTCTCCACAGAGACCTTGTACCATTCCTTTGGATACTTCAGCCCCTCAAAATACTCTTCTCCTGCAAAATGGGGAATGAAAGCATATGCGATGGCAAGCTCCTGCAGCAGACCCATGGGAAGGTTGTCGTAAGGATACAAGGTCTGGCGTGACAAGTATCCCAGAAATCCTTTTCCGAATTCCTCCGAGTACTGCTCTCCCAAAAAGGCCTCGGACAAAAAGAATCGTTTCCACGTGTCGGCCTGCTTTGCCTGCTTGGGATTCTCAAACAAGGCAATGAAATCCCTCAGCGCCCCTTTTTGCCTGCTCTCCTCTATGGCCCGCTCCTCCGCCTCCTCCAGCAGCTTCAGCAGTGAGGATGTCTCCTCGGCAGTCCCTTCAGCAGCCTCTCCGCCAATCTCTCCTGCAGTTTCTTCGACAATTTCTTCAGCAGTCTCTCCGCCCGATCCCGATTCCTCCTCTTGGGTCTCTTTGACAAACCTATTGTTGACCATGGAATCCTCATTATTTGAGGAATCTATCTTAGCGCCCGGAGAGCCTGCCCCTGTCCCGCCCTCCTTATCCTGAAATCCTCCCATAGAAACCGCGCCTGCGCCTCCTGCCGCATACTCCAGCGCCGCCTTGTAGGCTTGATTCAGCTCCGCAAAATACTCCGGCTCCTCCTCCGGATGGTGAAGCCTTGACTGTGCCGCAAAGGCCTTCCGTATCTGTTTTTTATCATTTGTGGGTTCGGTCCCCAGTATCCGCCATATGTCTTTCATTTTTCCTCCAGATCCTCCTTCAGTTCCCCATCAGACTCCAGCTCCTCCTCCGGGTCCTCATCAAACTCCCATGCGCGCTTCAGCTCCCCGTCAAACAAAAACTCCTCCGCCATATCCTTTTCGCGCTCCAGCGTCTCCAGCCATAACCTACCCGTCTCCTCCGCATTCTTGACGGCCTTCTTTCTGCCGCTGTTTAGCCCCATGACGATCTGGCTGGTCATAAAGGCTATTCTCTCCCGCCTCTGTCCCGTGCTGTTCTCATAATACTCCAGAAAACGGGCCAGCATTTCCTGATTCCGGGGCTGCTGGATAGGAGGCAGCATGATCTTTTCCATTTCCCGGACATACTGCTGCAGCTCCGCCTCGCTGAGGGTCTGATTCGCCAGCAGCACCTGCCTGCGCTCCCCAAGCTCGTTTGTCACCGCCACATGGAGAATGCCGTTGATGTCATAGGTGAACTGCACATCCACCCAGGCCTCCCCCGCAGGCTTGGGCACCACCTCTATAGTGACCTCCCCCAGAAACACATCGTCATCCACATAGTATTCTTCTCCCTGATAGATCTGCACTCTGATCTCATTCTGGTAGTCGCAGGTCGTCACAAACCTCCCCTTATGGGATGCCGGAAGAGTGGAATTTCTCTCGATCATGGGGCTTAGGATATTCTTGTTCCGATTCGCCCTATTGTTGACTCCGATGCCCAGAGTAAAAGGACACACATCCGTGAGCAGCAGATCCTTGATCTCCTCCCTGCGCTGGCGGATGCCCGCATAAATGCCTGCCCCATAAGCCACCACCCGATCCGTCTCTCCGAGAACGATAGGCTCCTTCCCAAGAAGCTCCGTAAGGAAACGCTTCACCACGTTCAGCTTTGATGATCCCCCTACCATGATCAGATCGTCTATTGCAGATATTCTGGAACCCGCATCCTCCAGAAGATGCACAAAAAGCTGCCTGATCTTTCCGAACAAAGGCATGCAGACGGAAAACAGAATCTCCTGATTCAGCGGCGCGCTGCAATGTTTTCCTCCGATTTCAAGCTCCATGAGAATCTCTTTTTCCAGAGCCATATCCCATTTGGCTCTTTCCGCAAGCTTCCTCAGCCCTGCCCTCTCGCCTGCCGTCAGCTCCGAAGCCTTCATTCCGTTCTCCCTGCAGAAATAATCCGAGATGGCCTCATCCACATCATCTCCTCCCAGATGATTATCCCCTGCCACTGCCGTGATCTCTATCACATTGTCAAAGCATTCCACATAGGACAAATCCAATGTGCCGCCCCCAAAGTCGAACACCAATAGGGTCTTGTCCTCCTGACCGTATTCCATCCGATAGGCCAGCGCCGCCGCAGAAGGCTCATTGATCAGGCGCTCCACCTTAAGTCCTGCCACTTGTGCCGCCTTCTTGGTATCGCTGCGCTGTTTGTCGTTAAAATAGGCGGGAACCGTTATGACCGCCTCCTGAATCTCCTCCTTCAGGAAAAACTCTGCGTTTTTCCTGATCCGCTCCAGCACCATGGCCGACAGCTCCATAGGTGTATATGCTTTGCCGCCCAACCCATATTCCTTGGCTGTGCCCATAAAACGCTTGAAGGACGCCGCCGTATCTTCGGGATGGGTGATCAGGCGCTCCTTTGCCGCCGCCCCTACCAGAAATCCCTCCCCTTCCACATATCCCGCCACGCTGGGAAGCAGAACTTCCGCCTCCGTCTCCCTATGTGCCCCGGAGTACTCCCACGCAAAATCCTCTGGGCCGTCTCCTGATCGATGCCCTGCTCCAAAGTCCTCTCCGGACTCCCCGCTCCAAGTCCCTCCCGCGCCGTCGTTCATGGGGATCAGCCGCACCTCTCCGTCCTTCCAATATGCCGCAAGACTGTTTGTGGTCCCCAGATCAATTCCGATAACTGCCATAGCTTCCCTCCAGCTTTTTCATCCACGGATAACAATCCTCGAATAACACATATCCCAGATTTTACTATAGAATTTGGATAATAGAATCGTATTTTAATTCTATTATAATCCTTTTCAGTCTTTCTTCAATCCCATTCTTCCATTTTCTTCTGTCTTCCCCCGTTCCCACACACGAAGAAAGCCCCGGTTTGCACCGAGGCTTCCTTCTTATACTTATGAGGGGGAGATAGTGAGTTCATCAACTATCAAGATATATCATACAATCAAATTATGTCCAAACTGTGTACACTTTCTAATGAATCCATAAAATAATCTAACCAATTCATTAACCAATCAAAAAAACATCATAAACAGCCGGAAAAACTCCTATTTCTCGTCCCACACCACCTCTACCTCCATGCTCCCGTCCTCCTGCAGCTCTCCGATCCGGATGCTGAAGCCCGGATCCCGGATTTCCCCGTCCTCCGTATACCAGCCAAAGTTCCCTTCTTCCCCGCCGGTATTCTCGAAGGTGACCACGTCGCCCTCCAGATAGAATCCCTTTCCGTCGTTCACAAGCTTCAGTATTCTGATGCCCTCATTGGACTCGTCATAATACGAACTTAAATTATTGTATTTGTACCAATAATATCCGGCTTCATCCTTCATGATCTCTGCCTGTACATGGAGAATGCGCACGCCCCCTTCCCGAAACAGTCCCGCCTGAAGCCCTTCCGGCGTATTATATTCCACCAGAAAATATTCTCCTTGGAAATCCTGCCTCTCGCCCTTTGGAAAGATCAAAAGGCAGCCCCCGTCCTTGACCGGCGGCAGATAAAAGGTGGCCCTATCCGCATCCTTGGGCATGATCTGAACCTGCTCCCACTTCAGCCATCCCAGCTGAAGCTTGGAAAACTGGCAGAAATCGCCCTCCGAATCATCCATGCGCTCCTTGCCCGCGATCCCGTTCATCCCCTCAAAGTCTATTCCCTCGTAGCTGTACTTGTAATAATCCGGAAGCCCCATGCAATGTCCCAGCTCATGTTCCAGAGTGGCCTGATAATATCTCTTCTCGTTGGGATACGGCTGCTCATCGCATACAACAAAATTCATCATATAGATGCCGTCAATCTGATGGCCCCAGTTATAGTACCAATAATGGGTGGCGCCCCACCAGAAATCCACATCTCCGCCGCTGGGCACCGATATTACCAGCGAATCCATGACTAAATCGCCGTTTCGGTCATATTGTGAGAAATCTATCTCATCGTCATAATATTCAAGTATCTCCAGAATCAGCCCTTCCAGAGCCTCTTCATCCTCATAGTCCGCTATATCCTTCTGGGCCGTATAGAAGTAGATATCACCCTCCATCTTGATCCGCCCATGGGAAGAGACGGCATAATAGTCTGACACGCTTCCCTCTCCGGAAAATATCCACCTATCAAGCTCCTCCTGACTCACCATCCTGTCACTATATTTCACATCCTGAAATTCCACCATAAACACGGGAAAGCTGGCCTCCCCCACAGACGTCATCACCTGACCTCTGCTCCATTCGGAAAAAACAGGCCTGATATATTCCTCCGCCCTCTTCTCCATGTCCACTGCAAATTCCAAACTTGCGCACAGCGCATAAAGCGGGGAACCCAAAACGAACCCAAACAGCTCCAAAAGCACCCTGAATAAAAACTCCACCCAAAAGCCTCCTCTACATCTGCGCCATTACCCCTGCCGTCCTATAGAATAATTGTCGCCCCATATCATCTATGAATAATGCCGCATCACATACTGCAGCTCCGTCCTGCCCTTATACGTGTTTTTTCCCAGCTGGTACGCAACCGAGACCGGAAAGCTTCCTCTTCCCTTATACAGCGTCTCCTGACTTCCGGAACCGAATTTTTCGTCCAGAAAGCTGCCAAATGCCTCCAGATCTCCGAAAAAAACAATCTGCCTTTCCTCTCCCCCGGATGTTCGTACCCTATACCGGGCGCAGTTCTTGTTTGCCCCCATCTTGCAGCCTGACAAGAACAGCAAATCCTTCTGTGCAAAGAGAGGCTTCGGATTCCCTACCCCGAAGGGCTCCAGCAGCTCCAGCTGATCCGCAAGACTCTCATCCCCATAGTCCATAGGCATGGGAACGTCAATGAGCACCTTGGGCACAAAGTCCTCCGGCCCCAGCCGGCACCTTACGTTCAGCTCCCTCTGAAGCTCCTCCACATCCTCCTCCCGCATGGAGAGGCCTGCCGCCATGGCATGTCCTCCGAACTTGGTGAAATACTGCTTTACCTCCGTCATGGCCTGATACATATGATACCCCTCCACGGAACGTCCTGAGCCCTTCACTCCGTCCTCTCCTCTGGTAAGGAGAAACACGGGATGGTTGTAATGCTCTCTGATCCGCCCCGCTATGATTCCTGCAAGGCTCTCATGCACCTGTGGCAAATAGATCACCATAACTTTATCTTCTTCCATATGCCCTTGGGCGATCATCGCTTCCGCCTGCTCTACCCCGCGCTGAGTCAAGTTCTTCCGACTGTCGTTGAGCTCCTTCAGCTCTCTGGCGGCGCTCATGGCCTCCGCCTTGGAACGGCTCTGCAGCAGCTCCAAGGCCCGCGCCGCCGTGTCCAGCCTTCCGGTAGCATTCAGGCAGGGACCGATGATAAAGCCCAAATGATAGGCCCCCAGCCTTTCCGGCACTATGCCATTGACCTCTATCAGTGCCCTCAGGCCTGCATTCTCCGTGTTCCTGAGCCGTTCAAGCCCCTCCTTCACCACGATGCGGTTCTCGTCCTTAAGCTCCATCACATCGCAAACCGTGGCCAGAGCGGCGAACTCCAAAAATTCCCCCAAGGCCTCCCTCAGCTCCGGGCACCGGCTTCTTTCCGCCAGCGCGCTGACAAGCTTATAGGCTATCATACCCCCGCAGATACCGGGAAACGGATAATCGCACCCCGCCTGCTTGGGATCCACCACCGCCAACGCCGGCGGCAGCAGTTCACGCCTTACCCCTTCCCTCTCCGTTTCCTCCAGCACAAAGGGCACCTCATGGTGATCCGTGACAATGACTTTCATGCCATAGGAATTGGCAAGGGCAATCTGTGCCCCCGCCGCGATTCCGTTGTCGCAGGTCACGATCATGCCCACTCCGTCCCGTCTGGCCTCCTCGATCAGGCTGTCGTTCAGGCCGTAGCCGTCGTGGATCCGGTGGGGTATGGCCGTGTCGGCAGCGGCCCCCAGCAGCTTCAGCCCCTTGGTCAATATATAAGAGGAGCAGATACCGTCCACATCATAATCTCCAATGACACGGATGGGAATCCCCTCCCCAAGAGCATCCATGATCAGCCCCACAGCCTTATCCATGTCCTTCATAAGCCACGGAGAATGACAGTCCTCCAACCTCCCATTAAGAAACCGTTCCACTTCCGTCTCTGTTGTGAGGTCCCGATTTCTCAGAATCCTCGCCAGCACCGGGTCAATGTGAAATTTATCTGCCCAAGCCTGAAAATCTGCTCTTTTAGCCGCCACATACCATTTTTCCATCCTGCAAACGCCCCTTGCGCCGTCCTGCCCCGGCCAAATATGTTCATATTTTCAGTGTAGCATCTTTTACGGCAAAGTGCAAACCAATTCTGTCTTGGAAGAGGCATGGCAAAAAAGGGACACACCCGCTTTCGCTTGTGCATCCCTCGTCTCTACCGAAAAATTTTCAGCATTTTCTTTTTCAGCAATATTTCTTTACCACCTGATCCATCAGCTCTCTGGATGCCTCCATGTCCCTCACAAGCTTGAACTGGGTGCGGCAGCGGTCAAGATTGTGATTCTCCCGATGAATCTTGAAATAGGTATCCCCGTTCAGATAATCCGTGAGAAAACGCATTCCGCACTCGAAGGTCATCATCATGGCGCCTACGGGAAGCATCTTTTTCTCATTTTCGCTCAGCATCTCTCCGCACTCGCCAAGAAAGCCTTTGGTATAGCATTCAAAAAGCTCTATCTCAAAATTCACCTTTCCCAGATCCGTCTCGTCCTCCGCCGCATAGGTAGCGCCGAAACGTATGCTGTCTCCAAAGTCGTTCACGGAAAGGCCGGGCATCACCGTGTCCAGATCCACCACCGCCAGAGGCAGGCCTGTTGTCTCATCGAACAGCACATTGTTGAGCTTGGTGTCATTATGCGTCACCCGCAGAGGCAGCTCCCCTCTCTCCTGCATATCCACCAGAGTCGCTGCAAATTCTTTATGCGCCCTGACAAAGGCAATCTCCTCCTGAACGGAAGCCGCCCTGCCCCGGGCATCCTCCGCCACAGCCGCCTCAAAGTCCAGATATCGAGATTTGGTATTATGGAAATCGGGAATTGACTCAAACAAGGTCTCCGCAGGGAAATCCGCCAGCAGCTTCTGAAAATGCCCGAAGGCGCAGGCACTGGCATGAAACTGCTCCTGACTCTCGCAGGTCTGGTAGGTCACCGCACCGTCTATAAAGGTATATACCCTCCAGCAGTCATTTCCGTCCTTATAGTAAGTCTCTCCGTCTCTGGTCATGACCACATTCAACGTTTCCCTTAAGGGGTCACCTCCGCTGCTTAAGATTTTCTTCTTCAGGAAATCCGTCACCAAAATAATGTTCTCCATCAACGCTTCCGCATTTTTAAAGACAGATACATTGATTCCCTGCAATATGTAGCATCGGTCCGCATCCGTCTTCAACAAAAAGGTATCGTTGATATGTCCCCCGCCATAGCTCTCGGCACTGACCGGCCGACCCTCAAGATCAAATCTGTCCGCAATCTCCAAAATACGCTCCATGTTCTCTCTCCTTATCCCAAGCCCCTCATGCTCTTCTTTAAGCCGTGATGATATCGTATTCTTTTGTTCCATGAATTTCTAAGCACACACTAACAGCAGAAAGCCCTTTCACTGGCCTTCTGCCGCCACAAACAACGTATTTAGTCTATCAATTTATCAGCATAAAGTCAAGACATTATTTACATCTATTTCCTGAGGCCGGATCAGCTGATCCATTCAAGAGATACTGTCACAGCCATGTCCTTACGGTGCCAGACAGAAGCTCCCCACCTCCAGTACCTTCCTCTGGGACTCAAGGATCTCCTCCTCCGTTCCCTGCCAGCGCTCCATATCCTCATTGATGTAGTATAATATCCTATCCGACACATTGGACAGAAACTTCTCCACCACTTTGCCAGACGCCCCCTTCAGGGCTCTGGTCAGGTCAATCATCTCCAGATTTCGCAGAATGACCTGCGTCTCAAAATCTCCCAGATCCGCAAAGACTTCTATCAGGTCTGTGGATTGCGAATAAAGTTCTTTGTCCTTGTATCTTGCGATGATTTCTTTTCTGCTCTCCTTCAGCACCGTGCCCATGCTCTTGTTCCCCAGCCTTTCACGGTAGTCCATGCCTATGTATGAAGCCGCGCACTCCCTTATGCTGTCCTCGCACTCCCCGGAAAAGATCAGCTTCAGTGTCCCTGCAACCATCTCTCCCTCCGCTCTCTCCCTCTCCGGCAGAGCCTTGACATAATTCTCCAGAAGCCTGAAAGATCGCTCCAAATCCATCTGCAGCATGAAGGCATACATGACATAGTGGATGGCAAAAGCCAGAAACCGGCTGCCGCTCTCCAGACGGGGAACCGCCTCCTCCATGGCCAGCAGCCCCTGCATCCTGCTGATCTCGGAGCACTGCAGCAGATCGCCTGCAACGGCCAAAAGCCGCAGCTTATCCTCGTCACATTCTCCCACCTGAGCCACTCTGGCCACTGTCCTTCCCACCAATTCGTCGATGGTACATTCAAAGAAATCCGCCAGCGCCCAGAGCATCTCGATATTGGGATTGGCCAGATTCCTTTCCCATTTCGATACCGCTGCCGGGCTGACGCACAGCACCCCCGCCAGCTGCTCCTGCGTCATCCGCTTCGCCATGCGCAGAGAATAGATCTTCCCGCCCATGGACACCCCCGGATACTGAATTTTGCCGCCCTTTTCCATATGATATTCCCGCCTTTCCCGTCTTTAACATCCCTCCGTTCCATAGGCAATGCCAAAGTCCGTCTCTGATGGGCTGCGCCCTTTAAGAGCGCTGCGCCATGAAAATATCATAGGACATGGAGACCCTTAAGTCAAAGGACAATTCGTTTTCCTATTCAACCGGCAGTTCTTTCGGGGAAATACACCTCATGCCATGTAAGGAAAGCATACACCGCCCAGACCTTTCTGTTGGTGTTTCCCCTGCCGGAGCCGCAGCCTCTGCGCAGCTCCTCCAGCGCCTCCTTGTCGAAATACTGTTCCGCCGCCTTTGAGGAGAAAGCCTTGTCCAGCGCCGCCGCTCCCATAGGAGAAGACAAGAATGTCTCCAATGGAACCGGAAAGCCCAGCTTCTTCCGGGCGGCGCTGGCCTCCGGCAGATGTCTTCTGGTCATCTCCCGAAACATATACTTGGAAATCTGGCCGTTCTGCTTGTAACCCGCAGGCAGCTCTCTGGCAGTCTTAAACACCTCTCTGTCCAGATAGGGCACTCTGGATTCCAGCGAATGGGCCATGCTCATGCGGTCCGCCTTCTGAAGAATGTCTCCGGGCAGCCAGTGGAGCAGATCGATGTACTGCATACGGCTGGCATCGTCCAGCCCCTTCGTATCCTCATAGTCTGCCTCCAGCAGCTTCTGGGGCGATACCGCCCCTGTAGGCGACTTTAAAAGCCGCTTCCTCTCCTGCTCCGTGAACAAGTTGGCATTGCCGATGAAACGCTGCTCCACGGGCATGCTGCCCCGGATCAAAAAGCTGCGCCCCTTGATTTTGGGCAGCCGCGCCGCCAGTCTGGCAATGCACCGGCGCAGAAAGCCGGGCAGCAGCTGATAGCGGCGAAGGGAATTCGGCTCGCAGTAGATGCGGTAGCCGCCGAAGAATTCGTCGGCCCCCTCCCCGGACACCACAACCTTCACCTTTTTTGCCGCCTCCCTGGCCACGAAGTATAGGGCCACCGCAGAAGGATCCCCTGAGGGCTCGTCCAAATGATACAGCACCTTGGGAACAGCCTCCCAGAATTCCTCCTCCGTGATCTCTTTGCCGCTGTGCTCCAGCTTCAGCTCCTCCGCCAGCTGTCTGGCAAGAGGAATCTCATTGAACTTCTCCGCCCCGTAGTCAAATCCCACGGTAAATGCCTTGGAGCCTGAAAATTCCTTTGCAATCAACGCGGAATCCACTCCTCCGGAAAGGAAGGTCCCGATTTCCACGTCCGCCACCATATGAGCGTCCACAGACTCCGCCACGGTTCTGTCAAGCCGCTCCACCCATTCCGTCTCTAACTCCTGACTGGACTTCTTCATAGCCTCCGGCGCCAGCTTAGGCACAAAATAGCGGCCCGTCCGAGGCCTGCCGCCCCTTTCATATATCAGGAAATGTCCCGGCTTCAGCTGGAAAATCCCCTGAAAGAAGGTCTCCTCCAAGGCGGAGTACTGGAAAGAAAGATACTGCTCCAAAGCCTCTTCGTTCAGTTTCTTCTCATAAGAAGGATGGGGAAGAATTCCCTTGATCTCCGAAGCAAAAATAAAGGTATCACGGCTCAGAGTATAAAAGAAAGGCTTGATTCCGAAATAATCTCTGGCAGCATATAGCCTCTGCTCCTTTTCATCCCAGATGGCAAAGGCGAACATCCCCCTCAGACGCTCCGGCAGCTGCTCTCCCCATTCTTCGTAGCCGTGGATCAGCACCTCCGAATCCCCCTGAGTTTTGAACTGATGCCCTGCCTCCAAAAGCTCCTGCCTCAGTTCCTTGTAATTATAGATCTCACCGTTGAAAACCAGCACCTTGTCCCCTGTCTCGTTCAACATGGGCTGGGCGCTCATTTCCAGATCAATGATGCTAAGACGCCTGAAGCCTATGGCCGCCGTCTCCGACATCCAGCGCCTTCCGTCGTCCGGCCCCCGATGATAGATGGCCTCCATCATCTTTTCCAGAACCTGTTCTCTGGCGCCTTCCTCCCGGCGGGATACACCGCTCCTGTCACCCCCGCTCTGACCTTGTTCCGGTGCCCCCGCGTTTTGTTTCCCGTCTATAAATCCGCATATTCCGCACATATATTCTATTCCCTCCGAACGCTTTACGTCTGTCCCCTGTACCGCTGCAAAAACCCCCGCAAACCGCAGTATTATCTGCGGGTTATCTTACCATCTATTGCCTATTTAGTCAAGATTTTTTGCGTCCATGCCCTGCTTTGTGTCCTGCTTCGTCCCCGATTTGTCCTTCCTATACAGTATTTCTCATTTTATGGTTTTCTTTCCTTTTCTTTCAAAAATTTTTCTCCCCATACTCTCCCGCCATTTGCGCAAAAACCACCATGTATCAACGCAAAAAAAGACACCCTGCCCCGCAGGATGTCTTTTTCAATGTCTGCCGCCTCTTTATTTCTGAGCCTCCGTCTTGGGAGGGAACTTCACCCGCAGCACATACCACAAGGCTCCCGCCAGACAGATGGAAGAATAGGTTCCGCACACGATGCCTACCATCAGGGGCAGGGCAAAATCCCGAATGCTGGTGACGCCCAGAATGTACAGCACCGCCACCATGATGAAGGTGGTGAGGGAAGTAAAAATACTTCTGGACATGGTATTGGTAATACTCTTGTTTATAGTCTCCTTCAGGTCGTCCTTGTGGGTCATGGTTCCCATGTTCTCCCGGATACGGTCAAAAATGACGATGGTTGCATTGATGGAATAACCCACGATGGTCAGCATACAAGCCACGAAGGTATTGCTCACGGATATTCTCACCGCCGCGTAGAAGGCCAGCACTATCAGCACGTCGTGGAGCAGGGCCGCGATGCTGCTGATGCCGAAACGGATGTCGCTGAAGCGGATTCTGATATAGATCAGCATACAGATGATTGCCACTGCCACAGACAAGATGGTGTCGGATTTCATCTCGTTGCTGATGGTGGAGCTGATGGTCTCCGAAGTCACCATGCTCTCGTCGATTCCGAACTTCTCCGCCAGCATCTCGTTGACCGCCTCTCTCTGCTCTACATTCAGGGTAGCCGTCTTGAAAATCACCTCGTTGGAATCCTGCACCGTCTGAATCTGCACCGCGCCGCCTG
>ERZ808051.401-NODE-401-length-50403-cov-6.722807_pt1 | contig 50403 bp, 46 predicted proteins | sample MGYA00380199_ERZ808051 | MGnify/ENA primary metagenome ERZ808051 (study PRJEB31490, sample SAMN06133391) | mouse gut metagenome | isolation source: J11 | host: mice | place: China: Chengdu | collected 2015-05 ... | reverse complement strand
TGCACATCCACGACAACCACAGCCGCCGCGGCCTGTACAAGATGATCGGTAAGCGCCGCAAGCTGCTGGACTACCTGGCGAAGAAGGACATTGAGCGCTACCGCGCCATCATCGCCAAGCTGGGGATCAGAAAGTAAGTTGTTCAGCAGGGGCGGCGCGGGTCACCGAGCCGCCCCTGCAAGTATGTCCCACCACACCACGGAGCCGCGCTTTTAGCAGTTGAACATGGGTCCTGGCAACAGCCGGGGCTTGTGTTCAAGTGCTAAGAGGAAGCGCGGAGGAGCGGCCTGACCGCTTCGCAGCGTGACAACGCGGCTCCAGCGTCATCTACAAAACGAAAGGAGCACACCCAATGTCAACCGTCATCACTCACAAGCAATTTGCCAACGAAAAGACCTGGTCCATGGACCTGTGCGGCCGTCCGCTGACCATCCAGATGGGCAAGGTGGCCGAGCTGGCCACCGCCTCCGCCATGGTCACCTACGGCGAGACCACCGTGCTGGTGGCCGTCACCGTCTCCCCCCGCCCCCGGGACGGCATCGACTTCTTCCCCCTGTCCGTGGACTTCGAGGAGAAGCTGTACGCCGTGGGCCGCATCCCCGGCTCCTTCATGCGCCGGGAGGGCCAGCCCTCCCTGCCCGCCGTGCTGGCCAGCCGGGTCATCGACCGCTCCATCCGCCCCCTGTTCCCCTACGATTTCCGCAACGATGTGGTGTGCACCGCCACGGTGATGAGCGTGGACCGGGACTGCTCCCCCGAGGTGACCGCCATGATCGGCGTGTCCGCCTGTCTGGCGGTGTCCTGCATCCCCTGGGCGGGCCCCATCGGCTGCCTGGAGATGGGCTATGTGGACGGCCAGCTGGTGTACAACCCCACCACCGAACAGAAGCACAGCTCCCAGCTGGACCTGACCGTGGCCGCCACGGCGGGCAAGGTGATCATGATTGAGGCGGGGGCCAAGGAGCTGCCCGACCCCATCATGTATGACGCCATCGTCAAGGCCCATGAGGAGATCCAGAAGCAGGTGGCCCTCATCAACCGGATGGTGGCCGAGGTGGGCAAAGAGAAGATGACCTACGAGCACGCCGCCTTCGACCAGGAGCTGTTCGACAAGATCACCGCCGATTTCATGGACGAGGCCAAGGCCGCCATGGACACCGACGACAAGAACGTCCGTGAGGAGCGCTGGAACGCCATGATCGAGAAGTGGCACGAGAAGTATCTCGAGGACCACCCGGACATGGACCAGTTCCTGGAGGAGATCACCTACAAGTTCCAGAAGAAGATCGTCAAGGCCTGGTTGCTGGAGGGCCACCGGGTGGACGGCCGCGCCAAAAATGAGATCCGCCCCCTGGCCGCCGAGGTGGGGGTGCTGCCCCGGGTCCACGGGTCCGGCCTGTTCACCCGCGGCCAGACCCAGGTGCTGTCCATCTGCACGCTGAACACCCTCTCCGCCGCCCAGAAGCTGGACACCATCTGGGAGGAGGAGGAGAAGCGGTATATGCACCACTACAACTTCCCCGCCTACTCCACCGGCGAGGCCCGGGCCGCCCGGTCCACCAACCGCCGGGAGAAGGGCCACGGCGCCCTGGCCGAGCGTGCGCTGGAACCCGTCATCCCTTCCGTGGAGGACTTCCCCTACGCCATCCGGGTGGTGTCCGAGGTACTCAGCTCCAACGGCTCCACCTCCCAGGGCTCCATCTGCGGGTCCACCCTGGCCCTGATGGACGCCGGCGTGCCCATCTCCGCCCCGGTGGCGGGCATCTCCTGCGGCCTGATTCAGGACGACGACGGCGGCTTCACCACCTTCATCGACATCCAGGGCGTGGAGGACTTCCACGGCGAGATGGACTTCAAGGTGGCAGGCACCAAGAAGGGCATCACCGCCATCCAGATGGACATCAAGAACGACGGCTTGTCCCACGCCATCATCAAGGAGGCGCTGGAGATCACCAAGGACGCCCGGTACGCCATTCTGGACGAGATCATGCTGCCCTGCATCGCCGCGCCCCGGCCCGAGGTGAGCCGGCACGCCCCCAAGATGATCACCCTCAAGATTGACCCGGACAAGATCCGGGAGGTCATCGGCAAGGGCGGCTCCGTGATCCAGAAGATCACCGCCGAGTCCGGCGCCCAGATCGACATCGAGGAGGACGGCACCATCCACATCGCCTCCCCCGACGCCGCCTCCTGCGAGGCCGCCAAGAAGATGATCGACACCATCGTGTTTGTCCCCGAGGTGGGGGCGCTGTACTACGGCAAGGTGGTGCGTATCCTCCAGTTCGGCGCCTTCGTGGAGCTGGCCCCCGGCAAGGACGGCATGGTCCACATCTCCAAGCTGGCCAACCACCGGGTGGCCAAGGTGGAGGACGTGGTCAACATCGGCGACATGATCTGGGTGAAGGTCACCGACATCGACGAGAAGGGCCGGGTTAACCTGTCCTACAAGGACGCCCTCAAGGAGATTGAGGAGAAGAAGGCCCGGGGCGAGATCGTAAAGTAAACATTTGCAGGGACAGGGGGCGGCGGTATGCCGTCCCCTGTCCGTTTTCAAGAGAATTTTGTGCCGCGGGTCCGCGTGCCGGACAGGAGGACAACATGGGAATGGTGAAACGCGCCGTCTTTGCCCTGCTCCACCCCTTTTTGCGGGTGTATATCAAGCTGCGGTTCGGGGACTACTGGGGGCTGAAGGAGTACCTTCAGCGCAGGCCCTCCCCCCTGCTGAAGCTGGCCTATGAGAAGTATTTCATGAAGTACGGCAGCTATGTGGGCATCGGCTCTCAAATGGCGGGGCGGCCCTACTTTCCCCACGGCTGCGTGGGGGTGTTCATCTCCAACGACGCGGTGCTGGGCAAGGACCTGGTGATCTTCCAGCAGGTGACCATCGGGTCCAACACCCTGCCGGACAGCAAGCGCCCCGGCTCCCCCACCGTGGGGGACGGGGCCTACATCGGCGCGGGGGCCAAACTCATCGGCGGGATCACCGTGGGGGACCACTGCCGCATCGGGGCCAACGCGGTGGTGTACCAGGATATGCCCCCCCACTCGGTGGCCCTGTGCGCCCCCACCCGGATCGTCCAGAAGGAGAACCTGGACAACGCCTTCCGGGTGAAGATCAACGGGGTAAACTGCGTCAGCCGGGACGGACGGCTGGTCCGGGAATAAAATCGGGGGGCGGCCCGGGCCGTCCCCCTTTCACTTTGCCCTGGGATAGGGCTCCCGCACATTGGTCAGCCCCAGCAGGTAATCCACGCTGACGCCGTAATACCGGGCCAGGGCGATCAAAATCGCGGTGGGAATATCATTTTCCCCCGTCTCATATTTGGAGTAGCCCTGTTGTGACATATTAAGCACTTTTGCAACTTTTTCTTGTGTTAAATCACTGTCCTCACGCAAGTCTCGGATTCTTTGGTACATATTTACCACCTCGTCTCAGACTATAGCTTAATCTGAAACAGAGTATTTACTTTCACTCTGAACTATAGTAGAATGAAGCGAGGTGATAGTTATGATACCAGGTCCGAAGAAAACAATTTCCGTTTTGGTCCCGGAGGAGCTGTATCAGGAGCTGAGCCAATTGGCGGAGGGTTCTTCCCGATCCTTGTCGGCCTATATCCGGCAGGTCTTGAAGGAGTATGTGCAGTATTTGGACCGTTTTCAGAAGCGCTGACACCCAGGCGCGGGGTGTGGGCCGCGACGCGTCCCGGTGTTCGCACACAGGTGGCAGCACAAATGGGGGAAAACCAGTCCCGGCCCGGGGCGCCGGAAGGGTCACAGCCCGCGGGCGGGCCGAGCTCTCCCGTAAACAAGGGGGTTCTTAGGGGGGAAAATCCTAAAGTGAGGCCCAAAGGGCCGAACGGCTCGGATTTTTCCCCCTAAGTGTGTCTTTGCCTGCTTTCTGCACAGGCAGAAAGCAGGCCGCCGGAGGCCGTCCCCGGAGCGGGGGACGAAGAAAGCCCGTTTTCAAAAAACTTTGAAAACAGGCTTGACAGGCAATGACTATTGTAGTAGTATAATTTTACTATTGCAATAGTCATCTCGTGTTCTCAACCAAGAAGGAGGCCGGAGCCATGGACAAACTGTACGATTCGGAGCTGAAGGTGATGGAGCCGCTGTGGGAGGACGGCCCTCAGCCGGCTGGGGCGCTGGCAAAGCGCCTGGCGGACGCCTGGAGCTGGAACCGCAACACCACCTATACCGTCATCAAGAAGCTCATCGACAAGGGGGCTGTGGCCCGGTCCGATCCGGGGTTTGTCTGCGCGCCGCTGGTGACCCGGGAGGAAGTCCAGCGGGCGGAGACGGACCATCTCATCACCCGGCTGTTCGGCGGGTCCAGGGCGCAGTTTCTCTCCGCCTTTTTCAGCGAGGGGGAGCTGACCCCGGCGGAGGCCCGGCAGCTCCGGGACCTGATCGACGCCCTGAAGTGAGGTGAGCGGCATGACCCAGCTGCTTCAAAACGCCCTTACCGGCACGGCGCTCATTCTGGTCTGCGCCCTGCTGCGCCGCCTGCTCAAGGACCGGCTGGTCCCCGGGGCCCGTCTGGCTCTGTGGGCGGCGTGCCTGTTCCGCCTGCTGACCCCCGCCGCCCCGGAGAGCGTGCTGTCCCTGTGGGGCCTGCTGGCCCGGCCCGAGCCCGTATCCCCTCCCCCGCCGCAGTTATACAACCCCGCCCCGGCCGTGTCCGCGCCCCCGCCCCAGCCCGGAGCCTCCGGCTTTCCCTGGGACATGGCGCTGGGCGCGGTGTGGCTGGCGGTGGGCCTGATCCTGGGGCTGCGGTACGTGCTCAGCTGGCAGCGGACCCGGCGGGCGGTGGCGGAGGCCATTCCCATCCGGCGGCCCGACCCCCGGTATCTCCCCCTGCCCCTGTGCGCCCGCCTGCGGGAGGGCGTGATGGAGGGCGCGCCCCTCACCTTTGGGGCGCTCCGGCCCACGGTGGTGCTGTCCCCGGGGCTGTCCGGGGAGGAGCTGGTGTGCGTCCTGGCCCACGAGGGGGTCCACGCCCGCCGCCGGGACAATCTGTGGCACTACGCCATGGCCCTGGCCCTGGCGGTCCACTGGTGGAACCCGGCGGTGTGGCTGATGGCCCGCCTGCTCCGGCAGGACGTGGAGCTGTCCTGCGACCGGGCGGCGCTGCGGGCCCTGGGCCCGGACAGGCGGGCGGAGTACGCCAGCGCCCTGGTCACCCTGGCCACCCAGGGGGACGGCCCCGCCTTCTGCCAGACGTTCGGCCGGAAAGCGGCCGAGGAAAGGATTCGATCCATTATGAAGTTCAAAAAATTATCGGTGCTGGGGGTGGTGTTCACCCTGGCGCTGGTGGTGGCAGTCACCGCCGCCTTTGCCAGCGATCCCAAAGACGCATCCCCCCATGAAAACACGCTCGGCGCCGCAATCGACGGCCTGCCCGACGATGTCCTCGCATATGCCCAGGAGCTCTCCGTGGGTATGCCCCGGGAAAGCGTACACGCATTGCTGGGCGAACCCTCCTTTTCCTCTTCCAGTCTCTTCAGCGACATCTATGAACTGGACCCCGGCTCTTTTGAACGCCAGCTCGGTATTTATTACGAAATGGACGGCACCGTGTGCCAGGTCAGATATTTCTCCGATGGAACCGACCCCAGCTGCACCGGCATTGACCTGGTCTCCTTTCTCGCGGACAGCGGCGTGATTGGCGGCGGGGACGCCCCCACCGATATCCAGGTGCGCGCCTCTGACCGCCTCTACGACCTGTGCGCCGACAAGAGCTGCGAGGTGTCCTACGACCACTGCCACATTGACGGCAAGACGGTCCGGGTGTACTACTCCGACCCCGGCCTGCTGTGCGCCCGCCCGGACTGCGCCGAGGAAAAGCCCCATACCCACGACGGCGTGCAGTACGCGGGCAAGGCCCCCCAGTCGTATGTGGTCCTTAACCAGGAGCTGGAGCCCGTGCCCTCCGCCGCCCCCTCGAAAGCCTTTGACGATTACACCATCGTTGGCACGGACGAAAACGGCTACCCGGTGGATGAGCAGGGCAACCAGCTGATCTTTGACGATAACGGCAGCCTGTTCATGAAGGTGCGGCAGGGCAATTCCCCCTGCATCCGGGAGGACTGCGGCATCGCCCAGGAGCACTACCACAAGGACGGCGAGGTGGTCTACACCTACCCGGAGCCCGGCCTGCTGTGTACGCGCCCCGACTGCCGCGAGACGGGCGTTCACACCCACGACGGCCTGACCTATAAGGCCATCGCCAACGTGTGCACCCGGCCCGACTGCGGCGACACCGGCATCCACACCCATGACGGCGTGACCTACAAGGGCTGGACCGGCAAGCTGCCCGCGGATGCCCCCGCACCCTCCGCCCAGCCTCTGGCCAATGCCGCCCCCGCCGTTTCCTGCGGGGTAGCGGGCTGCGCGGAAACCCGGTATCACACCCACAACGAGGGCCGCACCATCCTGCTGTCCGAGCCCTGCCCGGTGGAGGGCTGCACCATCATGGGGAACCATATCCACGGCGACGTGTGTTACTCCTGTAATGGGGCGGGCCACAGCGGCGGCCAATGCGACGGGACCTGCTATACCTATAACCAGCCCGATGCCATCTCCACCAGCGCCCACCACAGCCAATACCGCCACGGCAGCGGGCGCCGCTGAGCAGCCCAGGCCCCCGGCTTATGCCGGGGGCCTTCCCTATTTTGCGGCGCTTGAAATACCCAAGCTTCAAGCTCTTTTTCGGTTCCTTTTTCTCTCGAGAAAAAGGAACCCGCCGGAGGCTACGGCAGCTCCAGCTCGCCGATGACCTCCCGGAGCTGGGCGGCGGAGGAATTCAGCGCCTCCCGCTCCCCCTCGGCCAGGGGGATCTCCAGGATCTGCTCCACCCCCCGGCGGCCCACGATGGAGGGGATGCTGAGGGCCAAATCCCGCAGGCCGTACTGGCCCCCCAGCACCACCGACACGGGCAGAATGGCCCGCTCGTCCTTCATGATGCACTCGGCGATGCGGGCCACCGCCATGGCGATGCCGTAATAGGTGGCCCCCTTCCGGCGGATGATCTCATAGGCGCTGTCCCGCACGTCCTCATAAATGCGCTGCTCCGCCTCCCGGTGGTTGGTGTGGCCCCGCATGGCGCAGAAGTCGTCCAGGGGCACCCCGGACACGTTGGCCCCGCTCCAGACCGCCAGCTCGCTGTCGCCGTGCTCGCCCACGATGACGGCGTGGATGGACCGGCTGTCCACGTTGAGGTGCTCTCCCAGCAGATAGCGGAGCCGGGCGGAGTCCAGCACGGTGCCGGAGCCCATCACCCGGTGGGCGGGGTAGCCGGAGATCCGGAAGGCGGCGTAGGTGAGCACGTCCACCGGGTTGGACACGATGAGCAGGATGCCCTCGAAGGGCCGGGCTGTGATCTGGGGGATGATGGAGTTCAAAATGGCCACGTTCTGGCCGATGAGCTCCAGGCGGGTCTGGCCGGGCTTCTGGTTGGCCCCGGCGGTGACGATAATGAGGGCGCAGTCGGTCAGGTCGTCGTAGGACCCGGCGCGGACATCCATGGCGGCGATATAGGGCAGGCCGTGGCTCAGGTCCATGGCCTCGCCCACGGCCTTGTCCCGGTTGGCGTCGATGAGCACCAGCTCGCTGAACAGCCCCCGCTGGATGAGGCTGAAGGCGATGGAGGAGCCCACGAAGCCGCAGCCGATGACGGCGGCCTTGCGGTGGTTGAGCATAAGAAAGACCCCTTCCGTTTTTGGAGCTAGTCTGCCCAAACGGGAAGGAGATATGCGAAAACCTCCCCGGACGGGGGAGGTTTTTGTCATGTGCGTGATTGTGATTTCCATGGCGTCTCCTTCATTGCAGGCCGTACCGGTTCAGCACCGCGCTGAACCAATCTGGAAGAGGCGCCTCCACCGTGACCCGCTCCCCGGTGGACGGGTGGGTGAAGGTGAGCCGGGCGGCGTGGAGGCACTGGCCCGCCAGGCCGGGGACGGGCTTTTTTGCGCCGTACACCGTGTCTCCCAGGAGGGGACGGCCCAGGTACGCCATGTGCACCCGGATCTGATGGGTACGGCCCGTCTCCAGGCGGCAGGTGAGGTGGGTGTGGCCGTTCTGGCTGTCCACCACCTGCCAGTGGGTGACCGCCTCCCGGCCGTCCGGGGTGACGGCCATCCGCTTACGGTCGGTTTTGTGCCGCCCGATGGGGGCGGAGACGGTGCCGGAGTCCTCCTGGAACCCTCCCGCCACCACGGCGTGGTACAGCCGGAACAGGGAGTGGTCCTGCAATTGGGCCGCCAGGGCCAGGTGGGCCCGGTCGTTTTTGGCGGCGATGATCAGCCCCGAGGTGTCCCGGTCGATGCGGTGGACAATGCCGGGGCGAAGCGCTCCACCGATTCCGGAGAGAGAATTCTTGCAGTGATATAACAGCGCGTTGACCAGGGTGCCGTCGGGATGGCCCGGCGCCGGGTGGACCACCATGCCCACCGGCTTGTTCACCACAATGACGTCGCCGTCCTCATAGGCCACGTCCAGGGGGATATCCTGGGGGGCCAGGTCCACGGGCCGGGGCTGGGGGGGCGTGATAAGCACCTGGTCCCCGGGCCGGAGCCTGTCGCTTTTTTTCAGCGGCCTGCCGTCCAGAACGATCCGGCCCTCCTCCAGCCAGCGCTGGGCGGCGGACCGGGTGAGGCCGTCCAGGGCGGCGGCCAGCGCCGCGTCCGCCCGGCCCGGCTCAGGTACCGTCAGGGGGAAGCTCACCGGCTCCATCGGCCCCGCCCTCCTTTTTCTCGTCCTTGCCCACGTACAGCCACACGTAGAGGAACAGCAGGGGCACGCCCACGGTGATGCAGCAGTCGGCCACGTTGAATACGGCGAACTCCATAAAGGTGGTCTGGAACATGTCGGTGACATAGCCGAAGAGCACCCGGTCGATGAGGTTGCCCACCCCGCCCGCCAGCACCAGGGCGGCGGAGAACAGGCCCAGGCGGTTCTTGAAAAAGCCCTTCACGAGGAAGAAGCACATGGCCAGCACCACAACGGCGGAGGTGAGGGTGAGCAGCCAGGTGTGCTGGCGGAGGATGGAGAAGGCCGCGCCGGTGTTCTGGACGTAGGTCAGGTCCAGCAGGTAAGGGATAAAGGGCACGCTGCCCCCCAGGGGGATGTTGGCGCGGACCAGGTATTTCACGATTTGGTCGAGGACCACCAGGGCGGCGGCGAAGATGGCGTAAAACATGGGATCAGCCTTTCTTGTCAGATAGGTAGGGGATCACCTGGTCCAGGGAGGGGCACACCGCCGCCGTCAGGTCCAGGAACCGCTGTTCCGGCGTTTTCAGGTCGGGGACGCAGATCACCGGGATTCGGGCGGCATGGGCGGCCTGAATGCCCGCCTCGCTGTCCTCCAGCACCAGGCAGTCCTCCGGAGCCTCTCCCAGCTTTTCGCAGGCTTTCAGGAACACGTCCGGGGCGGGCTTGCCCCGCTCCACCTCGCCCGCGAAGACGAACCGCTGGAAATATCCCGTGACGCCGTGCTGGTCCAGCAGGCTCAGCGCCCGGTCCCGGGTGCTGGAGGAGGCCATGGCAATCCCCCGCCCCGTCTCCTGTAAATAGGCCAGCAGCTCCTTTGCCCCGGGCTTCAGCTCCACCCCCTGGGTGTGGAGCTCCTCCTCCCGGCGGAGGATGCGCTCCAGCGTTTCCTCCGGCGTCCAGGGGAGCTTGTACGCCTCCGCCAGGTGGGCGGCGTTGGCAGTCTCCGGCTTGCCGCTGAAGCCGCGGGTGTACTCCTCCAGGGTGAACCTGTACCCGAAGCCCGCCAGGATCTCCTCCAAAATGCGGTAGGAGATGATTTCCGTGTCCACCAGCAGGCCGTCCAGGTCGAAAATCACCGCTTTGACCATAGGTTGTTCCTCCTGTTCAGCGAATGCGCCTGATCCGCCATCCGGCCAAGAACCGCTGGCGGCTATTTATTATCTCTCAACGCGCTTATGGCAATCACAGCACCGATAACAGCCACAGCAAAAAAGAAGAGGCTGATGATACCGGCCGGGGTAAACAATGCACTGTCGGCACCTGACCATGCACCACGTTGGACGACCGACACCTGCGCAATCAGCCAGCCCACAGAACCGATTATTCCGCTTATCATCAAAGCACATCCGAAAATCAACTTTTTCATGGGTGTCCCCTCCGTAGCGCAAAATAACTGCCAAGGCAGCCGCCTTGGCAGTTATTATATCACAGCTTTTCCTATTTGGAAAGAGTCTCGTCAATGGCCTTGGCGGCGGTCTTGCCCGCGCCCATAGCCAAAATGACGGTGGCCGCGCCGGTGACCGCGTCGCCCCCGGCGTAGACGTTCTCCCGGCTGGTGAGGCCGTTTTCGTCGGCGATGATGCCGCCCCACTTCTCCGTGTCCAGCCCCTGAGTGGTGGACTTGATGAGGGGGTTGGGGCTGGTGCCCAGGGCCATGATGACGCAGTCCAGCTCAATGTCGAACTGGCTGCCCTCCTTGACGATGGGGCGGCGGCGTCCGGAGGAATCCGGCTCGCCCAGCTCCATCTCCACGCAGCGGATGCCCGCCACGGAGCCGTTCCGGGGGTCCCTGGGGTCGTCCGGGTTGTGGTAGCCCAGGATCTCGGTGGGATTGGTGAGGGTCTTGAAGATGATGCCCTCCTCCTTGGCGTGCTCCACCTCCTCGGCACGGGCGGGCAGCTCGGCCTCGGAGCGGCGGTAGACGATGTACACCTCGGCGCCCAGCCGCTTGGCGCAGCGGGCGGCGTCCATGGCCACGTTGCCGCCGCCCACCACGGCCACCTTCGTGCTGTGCTGGATGGGGGTGTCCGCCCCGTCCTTGTAGGCCTTCATCAGGTTGATGCGGGTGAGGAACTCGTTGGCGGAGTAGACGCCCTTCAGGTTCTCGCCGGGGATGTTCATGAACTTGGGCAGGCCCGCGCCGGAGCCGATGAACACGGCCTCGAAGCCGAACTCCTCCTTCAGCTCGTCGATGGTGATGGCCCGGCCGATGACCATGTTGGTCTCGATCTTCACCCCCAGCTCCTTGAGGGTGTCCACCTCTTTCTGCACGATGGACTTGGGCAGACGGAACTCGGGGATGCCGTACACCAGCACGCCGCCGGCCAGGTGGAGGGCCTCGAACACGGTGACCTCATAGCCCTTTTTGGCCAGGTCGCCGGCGCAGGTCAGGCCCGCCGGGCCGGAGCCGATGACGGCCACCTTGTGGCCGTTGGAGGCGGGGCGCACCGGCTTCTCGGTGGCGTTGGCGTTGTGCCAGTCGGCCACGAACCGCTCCAGGCGGCCGATGCCCACGGGCTCGTTTTTGATGCCCCGGACGCACTTGGCCTCGCACTGGCTCTCCTGAGGGCAGACGCGGCCGCACACGGCGGGCAGGGCGGAGTCACGGGAGATGATCTGATAGGCGGCCTCAAAGTCGCCCTCGGCCACCTTGGCGATGAACTCGGGGATGTTGATCTGGACGGGGCAGCCGGACACGCAGGGGCGGTGCTTGCAGTTGAGGCACCGCTGGGCCTCGTCGATGGCCTGTTCTTTGGTGTAGCCCAGGGCCACCTCGTTGAAGTTGCAGGCCCGGACCTGGGGGTCCTGGTGGGGCATGGGATTTTTATCCGGTCTCATGTTGGCCATCTTACTTTACCTCCTGCTTGAACAGGTTGCACGCCTCTTCATAGGCGTGGCGTTCAAAGTCCTTGTACATGGCGCCCCGGGCCATGGCCTCGTCAAAGTCCACCTTGTGGCCGTCGAACTCCGGGCCGTCCACACAGGCGAACTTGGTCTCGCCGCCCACGGACAGGCGGCAGCCGCCGCACATGCCGGTGCCGTCGATCATGATGGGGTTCATGGACACCACGGTGGGGATGTTGTACTGCTTGGTGAGCTGGCACACGAACTTCATCATGATCACCGGGCCGATGGTGATCACCCGGTCATACTGGGCCCCCGCCTCGATCTGCTCCTTCAGCAGGTCGGTGACCAGGGCCTTCTTGCCGTAGGAGCCGTCGTCGGTGCCGATGATGAGGTTGGTGGAGGCGGCCTTGAACTCGTCCTCCAGGATCACCAGGTCCTTGCTGCGGAAGCCCACGATCAGGTCCACGTGGCAGCCCACGTCGTGGAGCTTTTTGGCCACGGGGTAGGCGATGGCGGTGCCCACGCCGCCGCCCACCACGGCGACGCGCTTGAGGCCCTCGGTCTCGGTGGCGCGGCCCAGGGGGCCCACGAAGTCCTGGAGGAACTGGCCCTCCTCCTTGTGGTTGAGCTTCTCGGTGGTGGCGCCCACCACCTGGTAGATGATGGTGACGGTGCCCTTCTCCCGGTTGAAGTCGGCGATGGTCAGGGGGATGCGCTCCCCCTCCTCGTCCACCCGGAGGATGATGAACTGGCCGGGCTCGGCTTTGCGGGCCACGGCGGGGGCCTCGATCTCCATCAGGGACACGGTGGGATTGAGCACCCGTTTTTTTACGATCCGATACATAGCTTCTCCTCTTTCCTGTGGTTTCGGGATTTACCAAGCATCAGCGCCCCCGCCCTGGGGCGGTACGCCATGGGCTGATTGTGAACATTATAACACTCTGATCCTTCCCCGTCAATTTGATTCCGCTGGAAACTTCCCCGAAAACCGGCTGAACTGCAAAAAAAGAGGACTGACCCCGTCAGTCCTCTCGGTTTACGCCCGCTCAGAAGGCCACCACCCGCAGGATAATCGCCAGCGCCGCCGCGGCCACGCCGGCGGTGGAGATCAGCTCGGTCAGGACGGCGGTCCTGCGGCTCTTCCTGGGCCGGGGCGCGGGGATGGCCAGCTCCGGCTCTTCCCAGTCCCCGCTCAGCTCCCGTGCCCAGTCCGAATTCTCCTCCTGAGGCGCCAGCTCCGGGTTGGCGGCCCGCCAGGCGTTCAGGTCGATGACGTTGTCCATCCCCGGGGCGGTCCTCCGCGTGGGCCGGCGCACCGGAGCCGCCCCTCCGTCAAAGCCGGCGGCCATGGCGCCTGCGTTCCAGGTGGTAAACGTATAATGGGCAGTTTTCATGGCGCAAAGCCTCCTTGTCTCTTGATGGGTTCAGCATACCATCCACAAGGTCCTGTAAATCGGACTGTTTCTCCGGTTTGGAGCAATTGTCTCGGTGCTTTGTTCTACTTTTCCTCATAATAATATACTCGTTCGATCTTGTCAAGTGTTTTTGCAAAATTTGTTCGAATTTCTCGAAAAAATTCACCCCCGGCCTGAGCCGGGGGTGAATGAGAACCAGCTTACCGCAGGTAGTTCCGGGGGTTGACGCTGGTGCCGTTGATGCGCACCTCAAAGTGGCAGTGGGGGCCGCTGGCGTTGCCGGTCATGCCCGCCTTGGCGATGATCTGCCCCTGATACACCTTCTGGCCCACGCTCACCAGAATGGAGGAGTTGTGGGCATAGTAGGTGACGTAACCGTTGTCGTGGCGGATGGCCACCAGATTGCCGTAGCTTCCGCTCCAGCCCGCCTTGATGACGGTGCCGCCGTCGGCGGCCTTGATGCCGGTGCCGGTGCGGCAGGCGATGTCCAGGCCCAGATGGAAGTCGTAGCTGCCCCACAGGTTGCGCCCGCCGAAGTTGGAGGTGATGGCCCCCCGCACCGGCCAGATGAAGTAGCCGTTGGAGGCGGTGACGGGCCTGGGGGTCGTGCCGGTGTAGGCATAGGTGGTGGTGGGCTCCTTCAGGGTTTCGGTGGAGATGATCTCCCGGCTGACCTCCACGCCGTTGACGTAGGTGACGTGGGCGTTGACCCGCTCCGTGCCGTCCTCGCCCTGCTCCTTCACCTTGGTATCGCCCACGTAGAGGTCGGCGGTTTCGATATACTCCACCGGGCTGGGGATTTCCTGTTCATAAGTCTCGTCGGTGACGTTTTCCACCGACAGATAGGGCACCGCCTTCTGGATCACCAGCTCCTGGTCCACCCAGAGCTTATCCACCATCACGTCCGGGTTGAGGACGGACAGGTCGTTGGGGTACATGTCCAGGGAGTATGCGATGGCGTTGAAGGTGTCGCCCTTCTTGACGGTATAGGTGGCCTGCTGGACCTTCAGGGCGTGGAGGGTTTCCCGGATGGACTCCACATTGAACCTGGTGTTGGAGGGCAGCTCCACGGGGTAGACCTCCACATCCTCCACGAATTCGTAGCGGATGGTGTCGCTGGTGAGATAGGGCTGGGCCACCTCGTCCAGCAGGTTGTACAGCACGTCCTGGCTGGGGGCGTAGCCCAGCTCCGCGCCGCCCACCCGCAGGCCGTAGGCGGTGACCAGCGCGCCCACGTCCTGGAAGAGGGCGTCCTCAATCTGGGCGGCGTCGCTGAGCTCGTCGGGGGTGACGTACACCGGGGTCATGGAGATCTCGGCGTCGTAGTCGAAGCGCTCCCCCAGGATGTTGGAGGCCCGGGCCTCCACGCCGCTGACAATGGCGTCCTTCTCGTCGGGGCTGGACACGACCCCCACCTCCTGGCCGTTGACGGCCAGGGCGTAGGCCCGGGTGTAGCTGCCGTTAAAGACGGCGGCGCACACCACCAGCGCCAGCACCGTGAGGTACAGCAGGGGCGAGACGGGGTGGCGCTCCACCACGCCCCTGACCCTGGCGGCCGCCTGGGAAACCCACTCCCGGCCCCCGGCGGTGAGGCCGCGGAACCGCTCCCAGCCGTCGCCGGCCGCGGCCTGCGCGGTCTGGGCGGCCTGCCGGGCCTTTTCCTTCAGGGCGGCCCCGTTCAGCGCGGCCCTGGCCTTCCTGGTGAAGGCGGCGGGGCTGTGCTTTTCCTTTTTGGCCTGGGCGGCCCGGGCCTTGGCGGCCTCCCGCTCCGCCTGCTTCTCGGCGGCCTCGGTTTCCTCGATATATTTCCTCCAGGAGCGGGGGCGTTCCCCGTCCGCATTCTCTTTTGCGTTCTCCGGGCCGGCGGCGCCGGCCCCCTGGGTAATCTTCTCCTGATCCCTCTGATCTCTCTCGGTCCGTTTCACAAAATGTCCCTCCTATTGCTGATGGTGTTGTGGGAAACTGTAACAAGAAATCCGAAAAGAGTTACAAAACGGTTACAGCATTATCTTACACTGTTTTGTCCCATTCGTCAACCCCTGAATTATCCGGCGGGGACGGATTTTTCCCGGCGGGCGGAGGCATATCTTGTTGTCTTTTGGGGGGCGGACGGGAAGGCCGGCACATTTTGTTGGGCCCCTGGCAGAAGCGCCAAAAAAAAGTCCCCTTTTTCGTCCTTTTGCCCACCCCTCTTGACAGCGCCTCTCCTATGGAATACAATGTAGGCACCGCAAAGTGAATGGAATCTCACAGGGGCGCTGGAAGCATTTCCGGCTGTGATGCGGAGGATTGAGCCCTCCCGGTCCCTTGTACCTGATCCGGGTAATGCCGGCGTAGGAAGTGAATTCGACGATATGGGCCGTTGTCGTTTCTCTCGCTTACCGCATTGCGCCGTTTGCATTGCGGTATACTTACTTTTGGGAGGAACGACACATGAAAAACGTAAATCAAACGACCCGTATGCTGTGCGAGGCGGCGGTGAGCATCGCTCTGGCCTACGCGCTGAGCTTTCTGGAGCTGGATCTGTGGTTCCAGGGCGGCTCCATCGGCGCGGCCATGATCCCCCTCATCCTGTTCGCGGTGCGCTGGGGCGCGGGCTGGGGCATCGCCGCCGGGGCGGTGTTCGGCACGCTGAAGTACTTCCTCGGCCTGGACAGCTTTGCCGTCAACTGGATCTCCATCATTTTCGACTACGGCGGCGCTTATGCCATGGTGGGGCTGGCGGGCCTGCTCAAGCGCAGGGCCAACCTCATTCCGCTGGCCGCGTTCATCGGCGGCGCGGCCCGGTTCCTCGTCCACTACATCAGCGGCGTCACCGTGTACGCGGAGTATATGCCCGAGGAATTCATGGGCCTGACCATGACCTCTCCCTTTTTCTACTCCGCCCTCTACAACGGCGGCTATATGCTCCCCTCCACCATCCTGGCCGTTGCGGTCTGCGCGGCGCTGATGGTTCCCCTGCGCAAATTTCTCAACGGCGAAGACTTGAAATAAGGACTGATTGATGTGGGCAAATTTGACGGCGTGCTCTTCTTCGCGGACTACGACGACACGTTATATAACAGCGCCCACACCGTCTCGCCGGAGAACCGCGCCGCCATCCGCTACTTCATGGAGAACGGCGGATATTTTTCCATCGCCACCGGCCGGGCCCACCGCACCTTCACCCCGCAGATCAAGAAGGAGGGGCTGCTGTTCAACGCCCCGGTGGTGCTGTCCAACGGAGCGGCCATCTACGACTACGCCTCGGACCGCTACCTGCTGAACAGCGCGCTGCCCAAGGAGGCCCCCTCCGTGCTGGCCCGGCTGTGCGGGGAGTTTCCCGCCCTGGGGTTTGAGGCGTACCACGGCGAGGACATCTACGTGCACAACCCCAACCGGGTCACCCGGGAGCACCTGGCCAAGGTGGGGGGCACCCAGATTCCGGCCCCCATCGGGGAGATGCCCACTCCCTGGACGAAGGTGATCTTACAGCAGGACGAGCCCTACTTGAAGGAGGTGCGGGCCCGCCTCCTGGCCCTGTGGGGGGACGGCTGCGAGGCCATTTTCTCCAACCGGTATCTGCTGGAGGTCACCGCCAAGGGCTGTGACAAGGGGACGATGGCGGCCAAGGTGGCCGATCTGCTCTACATCGGCCGCGAACACCTCTACTGCATGGGGGACAACGAGAACGACATCCCCATGCTGGCGCTGAGCGCCATCCCCTTTGCCCCGGCCAACTGCTCCCAGCCGGTGAAGGACTGGGGGGCCCGGATTCTGGGGCACTGCGACGACCACGCGGTGGCCCAGGCCATCGAGATCCTGGACAAGCTTTACTAAACGCAGCCCCTCCCCGCGGCGCGGGGAGGGGCTGCTTTACGTCTTTTTCGGGAAGCGGGACGCCTCCATTCCGGCGGACGGCGCAATTGCCCCCCTCCCCGCTTTGCGGGGAAGGGGACGGTTTATGTCTTTCCCAGGAGGCGGGACGCCTCCATCCCGGCGGAGGCGGCGCAATTGCCCCCTCCCCGCTTTGCGGGGAGGGGGCAGTTCACGCTTTCTCCAGGAAGTAGGACGCCTCCATGTCGGCGGTGGCCAGGGCGAAGGCCAGCGGGTACTGCATCAGCGCCTGGCCCACCATCCGGGTGTCCTCCGTGCCGGAGAAGCCCATGTGCCAGCGGATGGCCATGGCCTCCTCCCGGGTGAGCCGCATGAAGCCGGAGACGATGTACACACTCTTCTCCCCGTGGCCGTAGGGGAGCTTATCCTCGTAATTATACGTGGGCACCTTGGTCCACTTTCCGGTGGCGTCGTCCTTGACGTTGCGGGTGCCCGCCTTGTAGCACCCGATCTTGCACAGGTCGTGGAGCAGGGCGGCGATGGCCACCGACTCCATGGGGTACTCCACCTTGTACAGCTCCTTCACCCGGTCCCGGGCCAGATAGGCCTCCAGGCAGCGGAACACGTTGACGCTGTGGTCGCACAGCCCCCCGGCGTAGGACCCGTGGTAGCGGGCGGAGGCGGGGGCGGTGAAAAAGTCGCTCTTGTTCTCCAGGTAGTCCAGCAGCTCGGCGGACCCCTCCCGGTGGATGTGCTCGGTGTAGATCTGGATGAATTCCTCTTTTCCCGGCATGACGCGGCCTCCTTTTTTGCCTCCGGCGGCCCGCTTTTTCTTTGTAAAGAAAAAGCGGGGCAAAAAGAAACGTTTAGACCGCGCTGTCTTTTCGTTTCTCCTGCCGGACATATTTTGTGTGTACCCGCATTATAGCAGAAAAAGGCGCCGGGGGCAACCCCAGCGCCTGGTCAATCCTGATTCTCGTTCCCGGGCTTGTACCGCTCGTCCCCGGATTCAATGAACAGGATGAAATCGTTGATTTTCTTATCGCTCCACCCGGCGGCTCTCAGGCCGAGAATCAGCCTCGCGGTTTCCTGCATACTCATCAAACCCACCCCTTTCATCCACATGGTAGCATAATCAGGGGAGAAAAACAAGGAAGTTTTGCCGCCGCCCCGCGAAAGGCCCAGGGCGGCGGCTTGTAAACGTTCAGGAAGCCGGCGCAGCGGTGGGTACAGGCGCGTCAGACACGAAGGGGTACTTCACCTCCGCGCCGTCCGGCGGCGCGCCATGCTCCTCAGCCTGGGACTGGGCGGGCTGGGTCCGCCTCATCCCGGCCCCCTCGCCTTCCAGCCGCTCCAGCGCCGCCAGGGTGGACGCGGACTCCTCCCGCACGGTAATATCCACCTGGCACAGCATCCCGTCGCCAGTCTCCGCCCGGAAGGTGAGCTCCAGCCCCTCCTCCGGCGGATACCACCCGATGTCGGCCAGGGTCCGCAGGCCGATGCGGCCCGCCTGGAAGTCCTCCTCCACGGCGTCCAGCAGGGCCCGGGCGTCCGCGCCGTAGAAGTACTCCTCGCCCTGGTCCTCGCCGGTCTGGTATCCCTCCTCCTGGTGATAGGTGAACCGGCGGCAGTAGGCCTGGGACAGCCGCCAGCCCGGCTGGGCCAGATTCTCCTCCATGCCGTCGAAGTTGTAGGCCGTCCAGTACAGCCCCCGGTCCTGATACAGCCGCTCCAGCGCCCAGGCGGCGGTGCCCTCCTGGTCCCGCTCCTCCGGGTCCAGCCACAGGTTGTAGTAATGCCGGGACAGGGTGGAGCCGTCCTTCATCTCGTAGTCCAGCTGGACGGAGAAGTTCACCGGCAGATCGGTGGTGACGGAGCCGTTGATCCCGTGGTAGAACTCCCGCTGGTCCACCGCCGCCCGGTGGAGGTCCGTCACCCGTGCGATGGTCTCCGGGTCGTCGTAGTCCCACACGTGGATGAAGTCGGCGCCGTCCCCCAGGTTGACGGCCTGGAGCCCGGAGACGCTCACGGACGCCACCTGGTCCGGGTCGGGGATGCGTGTCTCATAGCCGGTGAGGTCGAAGCCCACCACGCAGAACAGGGCCAGGAACACGGCGGACACCGCCGCGGCCCCCTTCCATTTGGAGAACACCCGGAAGGATTTGTCCAGCAGCATCTGGGCGGCGAAGTAGCCCGCCGCGCCCCAGATGAGGATGGAGATCATCATCCCCACCTCCCGGGTGTTGAGGATATAGGCGGTGCCCATGCCGAAGGCCAGCCCCGCGCACAGGGCCACGCCGTACTTGAACACCGGGCGCATGGGCCGGACGGACACCACGTCCCCGGCGCTCTCCAGCCGCCGGGCCCGGTAGAGGAAGAAGGAGGCGGCGGCCAGCGCCAGGGCCGCCACGGCGTATACCGCCACCGCGTCCAGCCCGTGGACCACCCAGTGCGGCTCCCCGCTGTCCACCCCCGAGGGCCAGGCCCAGAACGCGGACACGTCGCCAATCAGCTTCCACAGGGGGGTGAGCCACCGGGTCACGGCGTCCGCCCAATACCCCATGCTGTTGTAGCCGTAATAGAAGGCGTCCAGCACCGCGTAAGCCAGCGCCCGCACCCCCATGGCGAACACGTTGAACACGCCGTAGAACACGGGCAGGGCCAGGATGTGGCCGGTGAACATCCCGCAGAACACCGCCATGGAGTAGAAGAACAGGCACTCTCCGCAGGCGGCGGCCAGCCAGAACCCCAGCCCGGGCAGGAACACCGTCCCGCCGATGGCCTCGATGAGCAGGGTGAGCAGGAAAATCACCACATTGGGCACGGTGAGGAAGGCCAGCCCCGCCAGGTAGTGGGTGACGAACAGCCCCTCCCGCCGGACGGGCAGGGCGCCGAAGAAGTTGGCCGAGCGGGGGTTGTACAGGTGGCTGCACACCGCCATGGCGGCCAGCAGTCCGAACACCGCCGCCAGCGCCGGGACCATCTGGGCCTGCTCGGCCACGGTCTGCCGGACGAAGCGGTAAAGATACCCGCTGTCCCCGGCATAGCGCTGGGCGGCGTCCATCTGGAGCATCATCAGCCCCTGGAGGGGCAGCACCACCAGCCAGATGACGGAGTAGGACGCCCAGACGGGCCAGTACCTCAGCACCGTCTTTTTGAACACGGGCCCATTCAAAACATTAGAGGACGATGTCCCGGACCGCATAGTCCTCACCTCCCATTTCATAGATAAAGATCTCTTCCAGCGTCAGGGGCAGGGCCTCCAGAAACAGCGGGTTCAGCGGCTTGAACCGGGCCTCCGCCTCTTCCGCCGTTCCCCGGACGATATAGGTGTACACCCGCCCCACGTGGTCGGCGTGCACCACCTGGACGCCCTGGGGCAGTTCCGGCGGCGTTTCGCTCTGGAAGGCGATCTGGAGCTTGACGGTGCCGCCCTGCAAATCGGACAGGGACCGCTCCAGGGCCACCCTGCCGTGGCTGAGCAGGCCCACGTGGTCGCACACGTCCTCCAGCTCGCGTAAATTGTGGGAGGACACCAGCACGGTGGTCCCCCGCTCGGCCACGTCCCCCATGAGCAGCGACCACACCTGGCGGCGCATGACGGGGTCCAGGCCGTCCACCGGCTCGTCCAGCAGCAGATAGTCCGGCTTGCAGCTCAGGGCCAGCCAGAAGGCGGCCTGCTTCTGCATCCCCTTGGACAGGCGGCGGATGGGCCGCTTCTCATCCACGGCGGGAAATGCCTCCTTCAGCTTGGCGTAGCGGTCCATGTCGAAGGAGGGGTAGATGCCCCGGTAGAACCTCATCATGTCCCTGGTGGATGCGGAGGTGAAGTAGTACAGCTCGTCGGGGATGCCCGCCATGCAGGTTTTGACGGCGGGGTTTTCATAGATGGGGGCGCCCTCCAATAAAATATCCCCGGAGTCCTGGCGGTAGGCCCCCGTCAAATGCCGCAGGATGGTGGACTTGCCCGCCCCGTTGGGGCCCACCAGCCCGTAGATGGCCCCCTTGGGCACCGTCATGGTCAGCCCGTCCAGGGCGTGAAAGCCGTCGAAGCTTTTGACCACGTTTTTCACTTCGATCATTTCGATTCCTCCTCTCCATGCCCCATGCACCGGGCTGCGATGTCCTCCCGGCCCATCCCCAGGTACACCAGCTCCTGGACGACGGCGTCCAGCTTGGCCAGCAGCTCCTCCCGGCGCTTGTCGGTGACGTCCTGGGGCAGGGCGGCGAAGCTCCCCTTCCCCGGCACCGAGTAGGCGTAGCCCTCCTGCTCCAGCGACTCATAGGCCCGCTGGATGGTGTTGGGATTGATGGCCAGCTGGGCGGCCATGGCCCGGACGGAGGGCAGCTTGTCCCCCGGCGGGATGGCCCCCGTGATGATGAGACGGCGCAGGCCGTCCCGGACCTGCTCGTAGATGGGGCGGCTGTCCCGGTAGTTCAGGCTGAGCATGGCCCCGCCTCCTTTCCTGAATTGTACCAATTGTACTATATGTCTTAGTACAGTTATGATAGCACAGCGGCCAACCCCTGTCAAGCTGGAAAATATTCTCATATTTTACAAATTAAAATTTGCGAAAGATAGCTGACAACAAAGCTTATACCTGCTATAATGTTGATAAGCGGCCTTACAAAAGGCGTAAAATGTTAAAAACAGTAAAAAATGACTCACTTCATCAATCCATAACAGAAAGGGGTCTTTTCCTATGTCCAAGCACGATTTGAACGCCGCCGCTTTCCTGGAGTGCGTGGGCTCCCTGCTGGACAGCAGCGAGGTCAGCTCCATGAAGCGGTGGCGGCACCATTTCTCCATCACCTGCTACCAGCACTCCCTGTTTGTGTCCTATGTGGCCTTCCGGCTGGCCCGCAAGTTCGGCTGGGACTACCGGGCCGCCGCCCGGGCGGGGCTGCTCCACGACCTGTACCTGTACGACCCCGCCGACGGCTCCGCCCATCCGGGCAACCAGTGCCTGGACCACCCGGAGTTCGCCCTGCGCAACGCCGTGGCCCTGTGCCCCGACCTGACCGACAGGGAAAAGAACGCCATTGTGTCCCACATGTTCCCGCTGGCGGTCCATCTGCCCCGGTGCCGGGAGGCGCTGGTGGTGAACCTGGCCGACAAGGTGTGCGCCACGCTGGAGGTGGTTCACCTGTACCAGACCCGGCGGGTTCAGCGCTGGCTTCCCCTGTCCGCGGCCTGAGGGGCCGGCGGGCGTTCTCGACAGAATCACCGCATTTCGACCCGTTTCCTCCCTGTCTTTCGTGAAAATGTGACAATTTTTCCAAAGTGTGAAAAATCCCTTCAAAAATCCCTGTTTTCTGATATAATGGTTCCGTATCAGCCTCCTTCCTGCCCGGTTGGGGAAGTTGAATCATAAACCGAACTTGAATACTACGATCTAATAGAGAGGAAGATGGGAAGCATGATCTCACACGGCAAGGATCTGAAGATTTTCTCAGGCAGCTCCAACAAGGCCCTGGCGCGGGACATCTGCAAGGAGCTGAGCATTCCGCTGGGGAACGCCGAGACCGGCGCGTTTTCCGACGGGGAAAACTTCGTGTCCATCTTTGAGACCGTCCGGGGCTCCGACGTGTTCGTGGTCCAGTCCACCAGCTCTCCTGTGAACGATAACCTGATGGAGCTGCTCATCATGATTGACGCGCTGAAGCGGGCCAGCGCCGGCCGGATCACCGCGGTGATCCCCTATTTCGGCTATGCCCGGCAGGACCGCAAGACCAAGCCCAGGGACCCCATTTCCGCCAAGCTGGTGGCCAATCTGATCACCCGGGCGGGGGCGGACCGGGTGCTGACTATGGACCTCCACGCCAACCAGATTCAGGGCTTTTTTGACATTCCGGTGGACAATCTGATGGGTTCGCCGGTGTTTGTGGACCATTTCTTCCGCCGCTTCGCCCCGGTGCACGGCGAGACCATGGTGGTCTCCCCCGACGTGGGCAGCGTGGCCCGGGCCCGCTCCTTTGCCCAGAAGCTGGATATGCCCATGGCCATTGTGGATAAGCGCCGTCAGAAGGCCAACTCCTCCGAGGTGATGAACATCATCGGCGATGTCACCGGCAAGAACGTGATCCTGCTGGACGACATGGTGGACACCGGCGGGTCCCTGTGCCACGCCGCCAAGGCCCTGGTGGAGCTGGGCCACGCCAAGTCGGTCACCGCCTGCGCCAGCCACGGGGTGCTGTCCGGTCCGGCCATCCAGCGCATCAACGAGTCCGTCCTGGACGAGGTGGTGTTCCTGGACACCATCCAGCCCAAGCCCAACATCGCGGAGCTGTGCCCCAAGATCAAGTACCTGTCGGTGGCCCACCTGTTTGCCGAGGCCATCGAGCGCATCTATCAGGAGATTTCCGTGTCCAAGCTCTGGTGTTGAACGGCTGTAGAGCCGTCGTGAGCAGGGCGGATGGAGCGGAGCGAAGGCAAAAGCTCTGCCGCCGCGAAGCGGGGGTGGGTTTTGCCTGAGTCGCAGCGAAGCCGCCCGTCGCGAACAGGCGTAGCGCAACGGCGTCGGGGCAAGCTGCGTATCCCTCGCTTCCGCGCAGGCGCGAAAGCTCGCTCACTGCGCTGCCCCTCCTCTCCCCACAAAGCCAAAGGACGGCTTTGCGGGGGCCCCAATGCCCATGGAGCCGCCGTGTGCAGGGCGGCGAACTCCGATCAACGCATCGTTTACAGAGAGAACACACCCGCTCCAGGGCATCGCCCTGGAGCGGTCGTGCCATGCCCAGCCCCGCCCGCCGGGACTGGGATATTCGTGTTTCGGGAGGTTTCCCTATGGTTTTCCAAAAAAAGCTTCCGGTGTCCTGGCTGGTGGTGGGCCTGGGCAACCCGGGGGACAAATACGAAAACACCCGCCACAACGTGGGCTTTCTGGTGGCGGACGAGCTGGGGGAGCGGGGAGGCTTCCCCATCCAGCGGCTGAAGTTCAAGGCGCTGACCAACACCGCCGCCATCGGCGGGCAGGGCGTCCTGGTGATGAAGCCGGTGACCTATATGAACCTGTCCGGCGAGGCGGTGGGGGAGGCGGCCCGGTTCTACAAGCTGGCCCCGGACCGTGTGCTGGTGATCTCCGACGATGTGGACCTGCCCCTGGGCAAGCTGCGGCTGCGGACGGGGGGCTCCGCCGGGGGCCACAACGGCCTGAAGAGCGTCATCCAGCACCTGGGCACGGACCAGTTTCCCCGGCTGAAGGTGGGAGTGGGGGGCAAGCCCCACCCGGACTACGACATGGCGGACTGGGTGCTGGGCAAGCTCCAGGGGGAGGACAAAAAGGTGATGGACGGGGCCGTGAAGCGGGCGGCGGACGCGGTGGAGTGCCTGCTGCGGGACGGCCCCCAGAAGGCCATGAACCATTTTAACTGAGCGTGCGGCCGCACGCTCTTGGGCTGTCATTTCATTGGATTGAGGTGTCCCATGAAACTGCTGTTGAACATCCTGGATCAGGTGCCTGAGTTCGCCCGCCTGACGGCGGACCTGGATTCCGGCCGCTCCCCGGTGGAGGTGGCGGGGCTGTCCCCGGTGCACCGGGCCCATTTCGCGGCGGGCCTGCTGGACCGGCTGGGCTGCCCGGTGGTGCTGGTATGCGCCGACGAGGGGGAGTGCGCCCGGCTGGCGGCGGACGTGACCGCCCTGACCGGGGAGCCCGCCACCATGATCGCCGCCCGGGAGTTTTTGTTCCACGACGGGGCGGTGGCTTCCCGGCAGTGGGAGCACCGGCGGCTGGCGGCGTTCCACGCCATGGCCCGGGGCGGGGCCAGGCTCATCGCCGCCACGGTGGAGGGGCTTTTGCAGCGCACCCTCCCCCCCGAAGAGCTGGCCGCCCACCTGGTGGAGGTGGACTCCGGCGGCAGCTATGACCTGGACGAACTGGCGGACCGTCTGGCTGCCCTGGGCTACACCCGGTGCCAGCAGGTGGAGGGGGTGGGCCAGTTCGCCCTGCGGGGGGGCATCCTGGATGTGTTTTCCCCCGGCATGGACGACCCTGTCCGGGTGGAGTTCTGGGACCGGGACGTGGACTCCATGGGCCCCTTCGACGTGTCCTCCCAGCGGCGGGTGGGGCGGCTGGACCGGGCGGTGTTTCTGCCCGCCGGCGAGCTGCTGCCGGTAAAGGATGAAGCCGGCCGGTGGGAGCGGCTGGGGGACCGGCAGCTCCCCGCCCGGTACAAGACGCTGGCCACCGCCGCCCACCACCTGCCGGAGGACGCCGTTGTCTGCCTCAGCGAGTCCAGCCGGGTGGCGGAGCGGGGCAGAAACTGGCTGTGGCAGCTGAATGAGGACGTGAAAACTCTGCTGGAGGCAGGCAGGTTGGACGGGCGCCACGCCCGGTTTTCCGCCACCATGGACGAGCTGATGGAGGTCCTGAACCGCCACGCTCTGTGCTTTCTGGACTCCTTTACCACCTCCGCCGCCCCCCTGCCCCCCCGGGACATCCTGACCGCCCAGGGCCGCCAGCTTCCCTCCTTCGGGGCCAGCCTGGACACGGCGGCGGCGGACCTGGCCCAGCTGCAAAGCGCCGGAACCGGCACGGTGGTGCTGGTGGGCAGCGAGCAGCGGGCGCTGAACCTCCAGTCCCTGCTGCGGGAGCGGAAAATCCGCTCGGCGGTGGACTTCCAGCTCCACGACCTGCCCCAGGCCGGGGGGATCACCATCGCGGTGGGGGGGCTGTCGGCGGGCTTCGACTACGTGGGCTGCCCCTGCGCGGTGCTCACCGAGGGGGGCGGCGAAACCCGGCGGAAGGTGAAGCGGCTCAAGCACGCCGCGGACCGCCGGAAGGTGGCCTCCTTCACCGACCTGTCCCCTGGGGACCTGGTCGTCCACGAGCACCACGGCATCGGCCGGTTTGTGGGCATGGTGAAGATGACGGTGGACGGGGTGGAGAAGGACTACGTGAAGCTGGCCTACGCCGGGGCGGACGTGCTCTACCTGCCCGCCACCCAGCTGGACGCCATCGCCAAATACATCGGCGGCGGGGACGATCCGGAGACGAAAAAGCTGTCCAAGCTGGGGGGCACGGAGTGGGAGAAGGCCAAGACCCGCACCCGGAAGGCGGTAAAGGACTTGGCCAAGGGTCTGATCCAGCTGTACGCCCAGCGGCAGCGCCAGCCGGGGTACGCCTTCGCCCCCGACTCCCCCTGGCAGAAGGAATTTGAGGAGGACTTCCCCTACGACGAGACGGAGGACCAGCTGCGCTCCATCCGGGAGATCAAGCGGGACATGGAGGCCCCCCGGCCCATGGACCGGCTGCTGTGCGGGGACGTGGGCTACGGCAAGACGGAGGTGGCCCTGCGGGCGGTGATGAAGTGCGTGCTGGACGGCAAGCAGGCGGCCATCCTGGTGCCCACCACGGTGCTGGCCCGGCAGCACTATCTGACGGCCCGGAGCCGGTTCGCCAAGTACCCGGTGGAGATCGAGGTGGTCAGCCGGTTCCGCACCCCCGCCCAGATGAAGAAGGCCCTGGCCGGGGTGGAGAACGGGTCGGTGGATCTGCTCATCGGCACCCACCGGCTGCTGCAAAAGGACGTGCGGTTCAAGGACCTGGGCCTGCTGGTGGTGGACGAGGAGCAGCGGTTCGGCGTCACCCACAAGGAGCGGCTGAAGGAGATGAGCCGCCAGGTGGACGTATTGACGCTGTCGGCCACCCCCATCCCCCGGACGCTGAACATGGCGCTGTCCGGCATCCGGGACATGTCCGCCATCGAGGAGCCCCCCTCCAACCGCCAGCCGGTGCAGACCTATGTGCTGGAGCACGACTGGGGGGTGCTGGCGGACGCCATGCGCCGGGAGCTGGAGCGGGGCGGGCAGGTGTACTACCTCCACAACCGGGTGGACACCATCCAGCGCACCGCCGCCCGGATCAAGGAGCTGCTGGGGGAGGACGCGGTGGTGGCGGTGGGCCACGGCAAGATGAGCCAGGAGGAGCTGGGCGACGTGATGACCCGGGTGTCCGACGGAGAGGTGGACGTGCTGGTGTGCACCACCATCATCGAGACGGGCATCGACATCGCCAACGTGAACACCCTGATCATCGAGGACGCGGACAAGATGGGGCTGAGCCAGCTCCACCAGATCCGGGGCCGGGTGGGGCGCTCCCCCCGGCGGGCCTACGCGTATATGACCTACCGGCAGGGCAAGGTGCTGACGGAGATCGCCGCCAAGCGGCTGAGCGCCATCCGGGAGTACGCCGAATTCGGCTCCGGGTTCAAGATCGCCATGCGGGATCTGGAGATCCGGGGGGCGGGCAACCTGCTGGGGCCGGAGCAGTCCGGCTTTCTGATGAGCGTGGGCTACGACCTGTATCTGAAGCTGCTGGAGGAGGCGGTTCTGGAGGAGAAGGGGGAGAAGCGGTCCCTTCCGCCGGAGTGCACGGTGGACCTGACGGTGTCCGCCTCCATCCCGGACAGATACGTGCCCGACGCGGGCCAGCGGATGGACCTGTACCGGCGCATCGCCCGGGTGCGCACCCAGGAGGACGCCGACGACATGACGGACGAGCTCATCGACCGCTTCGGGGACCCGCCCCGGCAGGTGAACGCCCTGATCTCGGCGGCGCTGCTCCGGGGGCAGGCGGCGGAGTGCGCCATCACGGACCTCTCCCAGAAGGGGGCCGCTCTGGTGTTCACCCTGGCGGACTTCGACCTGGAGCACATCGCCGCCCTGGCGGGGCAGTATCCCGGCCGGATGCTGTTCTCCCCCGGGGAGCCCCCCACCCTCACCCTGAAGCTGCGCCGGACGGACGACCCCCTGCGGGCCGCCGCCCAGATGGTGGAGCGGTACGCCGCCCTGCTGGGCCGGGAGGAAGCCTAGGGCCCCGGAGTCGCGCTGTGCCTGTTCGCGGCGCGCGGCTTTCGTCGAAGCAAAGTCCGCTCCACTCCGTTTCCGCCTGCGGCGAAAACTGCGTTTGCTCCCTTGCTTCTCCTCTCCCCGCAAAGCCAAAGAACGGCTTTGCGGGGGCCCCGTCTTTGGCGCACTGGAGTCCATCCGCGCTGCTCACGACGGCTCCGCAACCTGGAGTCGTGCTGCGCCTGTTCGCGACGCGCGGCTTCGCTGCGCCTCAAGCAAAACCCGCCTCCGCTGCGCGGCGGCTGGGCTTTTGCTTTCGCTCCGCTCCATCCGCGCTGCTCACGACGGCTCCGCAACCTGAAGTTGCATTTCCCATCCCGTTGATGTATAATGGGCACTGTCCGTAAAAAATCCACCTGCTGATTGGAGATTGACATGAAAATTTGGAAACAACTTCTGGCCCTCCTGCTGTCCGGGGCCATGGCCCTGTCCCTGTTTGCCTGCGGCAGCGGCGACGCCGGCCCCTCCGCCTCTCCCGACGCCTCCGGCTCCCCCGATCCCGCCGCGTCGGCTGACCCGGAGGCCAGCGCCACTCCCGCCATTGTGGCCGACCTGAGCCAGGGCGCGCTGGAATTCTCCGCCGGGATGAAGCCCGACGACGTGCTGCTCACCGTCAACGGCGTCGAGATTCCCGCCGACCTGTTTTTGTACCTTCTGGGCATGAACTGTGTGAATATACAGTCCTACCTGCCCCTCTTCAGCATGACGCTGGAGGATGTGGCGGACTCCCTGCTGGAGGAGACCGTGTCCCTGGCCTCCTACCACGCGCTGCTCCGGCAGAAGGCCGGGGAGCTGGGCTGCCTGCCCACCGACGCCCAGAACGAAGAGATCGACAAGACCATGGAGGAGTCGGACCTGGACACCACCGCCGCCTACTGGCAGCTGTCCGACGGCAGCGCCCGGTATATCGTCGCCATGAACACCTATTATAACAACGTGCTGGAGGCCGCCACCCAGGCGCCCACCGAGGAAGAGCTGAACGACTACATCGCGGCCCACGAGATCTACCGGGTGAAGCACATCCTGCTCAAGACGGTGGACGACAACCGCGACCCGCTGCCCGACGACCAGGTGGCCGAGAAAAAGGCCCAGGCGGAGGACCTGCTGGCCCAGCTCCAGGGGGCGGAGGACCTGCCCGCCAAATTTGACGAGCTGATGATGGCCCACAGCGAGGACAACCCCCAGAACAACCCGGACGGCTATCTGTCCAAGCCCGGCGACATGGTGGCCGCCTTTGAGGCGGCGTCCCTGGCCCTGGAGGAGGGCGGGCTGTCCGGCATTGTGGAGACGGAGTACGGCTACCACATCATTCTGCGGCTGCCCCTCACCGACGAGGACAGAGCCCAGTGCGAGTCCCAGTACCGCCCCGGCGTCCTGAAGGACCTGATGGACCAGTGGTCGGAGTCGGCGGACGTGGTCCGGTCGGAGGCGCTGAACGGTCTGGACGTGGCCGGATTCTGCAACCGGCTGGCCGCCTACCAGGCCGCCATGTCGGAGAAGCTGGGCCCCGCGGAGAGCGCCCCGGTGGAGAGCGGCGGCGTGGGATGAGCCCGCCTCCTTCCAGCGGTTGACAGAACCTGAAAAATGTCCGGCCCACCCCTTGACAGGCGCATTCCAATCTGCTATGATCTTCCCAATGTGATAGGGGAGTAACCGGCGGGATTTATCCCGTTGCGATGGTCAACAGCAAGAGGGCCCGCCCTCTGGCCTTCGCCGGCACAAGCGAACGCTCATCCGCTCTGCTGTGCCTCCTCCCCTGCAAAGCCAAAAGGCGGCTTTGCGGGGAACCTGGGGATAAACGGTAAGACCTATCCACGGCTGAACGCTGTGGATAGGTCTTTTTTCATTGCTTGTCCCCTTCCCTACCATTCGACCCCAAAAACCCGGTATAGTAAGAAGGAACGAAAAGGAGTTGTTGGACCATGAGCCAATGGTATGCCAAGACCCCCGCCCAGACCCTCAGCGAGCTGGAGACAAGCCGGTCCGGCCTCTCTCCCAGGCAGGGGGAGGAGCGGCTGGAGAAATACGGCCCCAACCGGCTGGCCGGGGCGGCGAAAAAACCCCTCTGGGCCCGGTTTTTCGACCAGATGCGGGACCCCATGATCCTGGTGCTGCTGGCGGCGGCGGCGCTGTCGCTGCTGTCCTCCGGGGGGGAGGACTGGGTGGAGGCGGTCATCATTCTGGTGATCGTGGTGGTGAACGCCTGCATCTCCATCTCCCAGGAGGACAGCGCGGAAAAGGCGCTGGAGGCCCTGCAGAAGATGTCCGCGCCGCTGGCAAAGGTGGTCCGGGGCGGGGAGCAGATCCGCCTGGAGACGGACGCCCTGGTGCCCGGCGACATCATCGTGCTGGAGGCGGGGGACCTGGTGCCCGCCGACGCCCGGATTCTGGAGTGCGCCAATCTGAAGGCGGACGAGTCCGCCATGACCGGCGAGTCCGTCCCGGTGGAAAAGCGGGCGGACGTGGTCCTGCCCGAGGGGACGGCCCTGGGCGACCGGAGCAATATGGTGATCTCGTCCACGGTGATCACCAACGGGCGGGCGGTATGCGCCGTCACCGCCACCGGCATGGACACCGAGGTGGGCCGCATCGCCGGGATGCTCATGGGGGAGGAGGACGCCTCCACCCCCCTCCAGCGGAAGCTGGCGGAGATCTCGAAAACCCTGTCCTTTGTGTGCCTGGCGGTGTGCGCGGTGATGTTCGGGGTGGGCATGCTGTACCACCGGCCCATTCTGGAGATGCTGATGGCCGCCGTCTCCCTGGCGGTGGCCGCCATCCCGGAGGGCCTGCCCGCCATCGTCACCATCGTGCTGGCCCTGGGGGTCCAGCGGATGGTACGCCACAACGCCATTGTGAAGAAGCTTCCGGCGGTGGAGACGCTGGGCTGCGCCGGGGTGATCTGCTCGGACAAGACGGGCACCCTGACCATGAACCGGATGACGGTGAAACAGGTGTGGACCTCCGGGGACCGGCACCGCCGGGACGCGCTGACCATCGGGGCGCTGTGCAACGACACGGTGCTGTCCACCGGGGAGGACGGCAGGCCCAGAACCGCCGGCGACCCCACCGAGACGGCCTTTGTGGACGCGGCCCTGCTGGAGGGGCTGGACAAGAACGCCCTGGAGCAGGAGCTGCCCCGGGCGGCGGAGCTGCCCTTCGACTCGGACCGCAAGCTGATGAGCACCGTCCACCCCATGCCTGGCGGGGGGTACCGGGTGATGGTGAAGGGGGCGCCGGACGTGCTGCTGTCCCGATGCACCCACATGCTGGCGGGGACTGCGGTGCCGCTCACCGCCTCTCTGGCCCGGGATGTGGAGAACGCCAACGCCTCCATGGCGGAGCAGGCCCTGCGGGTCCTCGCCTGCGGGTATAAAGATATTGAAAAATTACCCGCGGGAGAGCCCACCAGCCAGGAGCTGGAGACGGGGCTGACCTTTGTGGGGCTGGTGGGCATGATCGACCCGCCCCGGATGGAGGTGAAGGACGCGGTGGCCCGGTGCTACGGAGCGGGCATCCGGCCGGTGATGATCACCGGGGACCACAAGCTCACCGCCGTGGCCATCGCCAGGGAGCTGGACATCTTCCGGCCCGGGGATCTGGCCATCACGGGGGAGGATCTGGACTTCATGCCCCAGGAGCTGCTGGAGCAGGACGTGGACAAGTTCGCGGTGTACGCCCGGGTGACGCCGGAGCACAAAATGCGCATTGTGAAGGCGTGGCAGAAGAAGGGCATGGTGGTGGCCATGACGGGGGACGGGGTGAACGACGCCCCGGCGCTGAAGGTGGCAGACATCGGCTGCGCCATGGGGATCACGGGCACCGACGTGGCCAAGGGCGCGGCGGACATGATCCTCACCGACGACAACTTCGCCACCATCGTCAAGGCGGTGGAGCAGGGCCGGGGGATCTACTCCAACATTAAGAAGGCCATCCACTACCTGCTGTCCTGCAACATCGGGGAGATCGTGACGCTGTTCCTGGCCACTCTGTTCAACTTCCATCAGCCGCCCCTGGTGGCGGTGCAGCTGCTGTGGCTGAATCTGGTGACGGACTCGCTGCCCGCCCTGGCGCTGGGGATGGAGCCGGTGGAATTGTCGGTGATGGAGGAGAAGCCCCGCTCCGCGTCGGAGCCGCTGTTCACCAGGCGGTTTTCCATCCGGCTGGCCTGGCAGGGGCTGATGGTGGGCCTGCTGACCCTGGCGGCCTACTGGCTGGGGGAGTATGTGCTCAGCGACCCCACCCTGGCGGACGCCACCGCCAACACCATGGCCTTTGCCACCCTCACCTTCTGCCAGCTGTTCCACGCCTACGACGTGCGCAGCGAAACCCAGTCCATCGCCCACATCGGCCTGCTGACCAATCCGGCCATGAACAAGGCGTTCCTGGTGGGCATGGTCCTGCAATTGGCGGTGCTGCTGGTTCCCCCTCTCCAGGCGGTGTTCCAGGTGTGCGCCCTGAGCGGCACGGAGTGGCTGGTGGTGCTGGGCCTGTCCCTCACCCCCCTTGTGGTGTGCGAGCTGGAAAAGGCTGTCCGGCGCGCCCGGTAACGGCTGTTCTTTTTCTGGAAAGAAAAAGAGCCAAAAAGAACCTGAGGCCGCCGGCGGGCCGCATATTGTCAATGGAACGCGTTCATACGGCCTCTTTTGCTTCCTCTTTCCTTAATAAAGAAAAAAGGAAGGCCCCCGAAATTTTGGGCGAAAAAGCCTGATTGCCTGTTGCAATTTTGGTCCCACCTGTTTATAATGATAGTTAGAATTCTAACAATCGTTAGAACTCTGACAAAGAAGGGATTCAACAAATATTTTATTTTGGAGGTCGATTCCCATGAAAGATTTATATGTGGTCAGCTGCTGCCGTACCGCCGTGGGGTCCTTTGGCGGAAGCCTGAAGGACACCCCCGCCACCGACCTGGGCGCCGTCGTGGTGAAGGAGGCCCTGAAGCGGGCCAACGTGAAGCCCGAGCAGGTGGACGAGGTCATGTTCGGCTGCATTCTGACCGCCGCCCAGGGCCAGAACCCCGCCCGCCAGGTGGCCATCAAGGCCGGCATCCCCTACAGCATTCCCGCCTACACCGTGGGCATGGTGTGCGGCTCCGGCATGAAGTCCGTCATCGAGGCGGGCCGCGCCATCCGCTCCGGCGACGCGGAGATCGTGGTGTGCGGCGGCACCGAGAACATGAGCGCGGCCCCCTTCGCCTCCATGGACGCCCGCTGGGGCGCCCGCATGGGCGATAAGAAGCTGGTGGATACCATGATCAAGGACGGCCTGTGGGACGCCTACAACAACTACCACATGGGCACCACCGCCGAGAACATCTGCGACATTTGGGGCATCACCCGCGAGGAGCTGGACGCCTTTGCCGCCTCCTCCCAGCAGAAGACCGAGGCCGCCCAGAAGGCTGGCAAGTTCGACGACGAGATCGTCCCCGTGATGATCAAGAAGAAGAAGGAGATGGTGGAGTTCAAGGTGGACGAGTTCCCCAAGGCGGGCGTCACCACCGAGAGCATCGCCAAGCTGCGCGGCGCGTTCCCCGTGGGTCCCGAGGGCGTTGAGGACGAGGTGGTCCACACCTTTGAGGTGACCAAGGTCCACGAGGCCGACGCCAGGAAGCACGTCCAGCGGGTCACCGCCGCCAACGCCTCCGGCATCAACGACGGCGCGGCCGCCATCGTGCTGGCCTCCGGCGAGGCGGTGGAGAAGTACGGCCTGAAGCCCATGGCCAAGCTGATCAGCTGGGGCCACGGCGGCGTGGACCCCAAGATCATGGGCGTGGGCCCCGTGCCCGCCTCCCGGGACGCCATGAAGAAAGCCAACCTCACCATCCAGGACATGGACCTGGTGGAGGCCAACGAGGCCTTTGCCGCCCAGTCCATCGCCGTGGCCCGTGAGCTGGACTTCGACATGAGCAAGGTCAACGTCAACGGCGGCGCCATCTCCCTGGGCCACCCCGTGGGCGCCTCCGGCGCGCGGATCATCGTCACCCTGCTCCACGAGATGGCCAAGCGTCCCGAGGCCAAGCGCGGCCTGGCCACCCTGTGCATCGGCGGCGGCATGGGTGTCGCCACCATCTTCGAGAAGTGCTGATTTTCGGGGTCTGACATGGATTATCAGGCGCTTTACAAAGAGAAACTCACCACCGCCGAGGAGGCGGTGAAGGTGGTCAAGTCCGGCGACTGGGTGGACTACACCTGGTGCACCAACCACCCCGTGGCCCTGGACAGGGCCCTGGCCGCCCGCAAGGACGAGCTTTTTGACGTGAAGGTGCGGGGGGGCGTCACCATGTGGATGCCCGAGATCTGCAAGGCGGACGACGCCGGGGAGCACTTCACCTGGAACTCCTGGCACTGCTCCGGGGTGGACCGCAAGATCATCTCCAAGGGCATGGGTTACTTCTCCCCCATTCGCTACTCCGAGCTGCCCCGGTTCTACCGGGAGAACATCGACGTGGACGTGGTGATGGTGCAGACCACCCCCATGGACGCCCACGGCAACTTCAGCTTTGCCCTGGCGGCCTCCCACCTGGCGGACATGATGGACAAGGCCAAGACCGTTATCGTGGAGGTCAATCGGAATATGCCCTGGGTGTACGGCCTCACCGGCAGCGAGATCAACATCAAGGACGTTGACTACGTGGTGGAGGGGGACAATCCCCCCGTGGCCCAGCTGGGCGGGGGCGGCGAGCCGTCGGAGGTGGACAAGGCGGTGGCCAACCTCATCGTGCCTCAGATCCCCAACGGGGCCTGTCTCCAGCTGGGGATCGGCGGTATGCCCAACGCGGTGGGCTCCATGATCGCCCAGTCCGACCTGAGGGACCTGGGCGTCCACACCGAGATGTATGTGGACGGCTTTGTGGACATCGCCCTGGCGGGCAAGATCACCGGCAGGCGGAAGAACCTGGACAAGGGCCGTCAGGTGTACGCCTTTGCGGCGGGCACCCAGAAGCTGTACGACTACGTGGACCGCAACCCGGACGTGATGGCGGCCCCGGTGGACTACACCAACGACGTGCGGGTGCTGGCCCAGCTGGACAACTTCATCTCCATCAACAACGCCATTGACCTGGACCTGTTCGGCCAGGTGAACGCGGAGTCGGCGGGGCTGAAGCACATCTCCGGCACCGGCGGCCAGCTGGACTTCGTCATGGGCGCGTACCTGTCCCACGGCGGCAAGAGCTTCATCTGCCTGTCCTCCACTGTCACCGGCAAGGACGGCACGGTGAAGAGCCGTATCGTGCCCACCCTGACCCAGGGCTCCATCGCCACCGATCCCCGGTCCTGCGTGCAGTACCTGGTGACCGAGTACGGCATGGTGAATCTGAAGGGCCTGTCCACCTGGGAGCGGGCGGCGGGCATCATCGGCATCGCCCACCCGGACTTCCGGGAGGAGCTCATCGCCAGCGCGGAGAAAATGGGCATCTGGCGCAGGAGCAACAAGCGGTAATACATAGCAAAAGCCCGCACGGCGCAAACCGTGCGGGCTTTTCTTTTACCCGTTTGCCTTGGCCACGGGAATCCACACCTCAAACCTGGTGCACTCCGGGTCCAGGTAGACCTCCACGTCCGGCCCCTCGGCGTACTCATAGCCGGAGGTGGGCAGCCATTCGGCGACCACCCGCCGCTCCAGCGCCTGGATGGCGGCGGCGCCATCCCCCGTTCCGGGGAACACGGCCCAGGTAAAGGCGGGGACGGTGTACTCCTCCAAGCCCTCCCCCGCCGGGGCGGAGGAGGCCACGGCGATATAATACCGGGAGCTTTCCAGGCCGTCGCACACCCCCAGCAGTCCTTTCGGCTCGCCGTCCATCAGCGCCGCCAGCCGGGGGATGGTGCCGTCCGCCGCCGCCCGGCCCCACAGCTGGGGCACGGACTTGAAGTTCTCCTCAAGGTCTTTTCCCAGCGGCGCGGACACCCCTACAATGCGGAAGGCGTCTCGTTTTTCAATCCGGTAGTCCATTTCTTCCACTCCTTGTACTGTGATGGCGAAGCGCAGGGGCGGATAGCTTTTCAGCGCCGTTCCCGGCACTTTTGCCGCCGAGGGCGGCAGGCCGTGGACCGCCTGAAAGGCCCGGTTAAAGGCGGTGGGCGAGCTGTAGCCGTATTTCAAGGCCGCGTCCACAATCTTCTCCCCGTTTTGCAGATCCGCCGCCGCCCGGGACATTCTCCGGCGGCGGATGTACTCCGACAGCGGCACCCCCGCCAGCAGGGAAAACATCCGCTGGAAGTGGTAGGGGGAACAGCAGGCGATTCTGGCCGCCTCCCCCAGGTCGGGGTCCTCCAAATGCTCTTCCAGGTATTCCACAGCCCGGTTGAGCCGGTCGATCCATTCCATATGCCTCGCTCCTTTTCTGTTGCGCAACTGGGTATAGTATACTCTATCGCGGCGGCGTTGTCCTCTCTTTTGGAGGACAAAATTTGAGAGGCCCCTACTTTTTCTTTGTAAAGAAAAAGTAGGCAAAAAGAAACTTTTAGACTGTCTCTCCTCTGCCGTTATACTGTGCTGTTTTGTAGCGCTTCGATTTGCCTATTATTGAAACCAAACCCACCGTTTTTGTGTTATGATAGGTGAAAAGCGCTTTTCCACTTTGAATCTGGGGGTGGGACCCTTTGACGGAAGAACAACTGGTCAGATCCCTGGGCCGGGGGGAGCTGTCCGCCCTGGAGGAGCTGATGGACCGCTACACGCCCTACGTGTCCTCGGTGATCGCCCGCATCCTGCGGGGCCGGGGGCCGGACGCGGAGGAGCTGACGGCGGACGTATTTCTGGCGGCCTGGGACAACCGGGACAAGCTGCGCCCCGGGAAGGTCAAGGGCTGGCTGGGGGCTGTGGCCCGGAACCGGGCCTTCAACCTGCTGCGGGCGGACCGGGAGAGCCTGCCGTTGGAGGAGGACGCGCTGCTCCTGGAGACGGACGGCCCCGACCGGGAGCTGGACAAAAAGGAGACGGCGCGGATCGTCAACGAAGCGCTGGCCCGGCTGGACCGCCCCCAGCGGGAGCTGTTCGTGCGGCACTACTACTATGGCCAGACAGTGCGGGAGGCGGCGCTGGCCATGGGTCTGAACCAGTCCACCGCCAAGACCTGGCTGCGCCGGGGGCGGGAGGCGCTGAAAGAAATTTTAGAACAGGAGGGCTATGGACATGAAGCGGCTGGAGATCTCCAGGCTGATGGATGAATATGTGGACAGCGAGTTTTTCCCCGAGGGGGGAAGCGCCGCCGATGTGGACGCGGTGAAGGCCCGGGTGCTGGCAAAGGCGGCCCCGGCAAAAAGGCGGCGCAGGCCTCTGAAACTGGCGCTGCTGGCGGCGGCGCTGGCCATCCTGTGCCTGATGACGGTTGGGGCGGGGCTGGCCATCATTTATATCACATCCCCGTCCGATATCCGCATTACGCTAGGTGAAACAGTTGAAAAGCATGATTTTACTCAGTACAACGACCGCTGGCTGGTGGAAGAGGACGGCCGTTTCTTCCTTGACTTTGGCGGCAGCCGTACAGAAATCACCGGGGAATTCGATGCGGACACCCCCTATATCTACACCGTCCAGGATCAATCCGGGGTTTCTTTCTACTATGTGGTAGGGGGCACGCTGGACAATTATGGATACACAGAATTTGTCATCGTCTCAGACCGCTCCAGATCGGAGGTCTGCCCGCGCAATACTTTTGTCGAATTTGATGCCCAGGGTGAACCGATTCTGGACCGGAATCAATCGCTGCGCTCTTGGGATGGAACCATACTGTATGGAGCGCCCACCCGACTGGATGAGTTTGATGATTCCTACCGGGTCTACGCGGACGGGGACGGATATATATTGGAGTGGCGCTGGTACTCGGCGGCACGGGACCAGCTGGGTTTTACAGGTTCCTTCAGTTGTGGCGGTGACCCTCTTCCCTCCATCCCAAAATTCTGATATAATGGACTCCCCCGCCCGGGGGAGTCCATTTTTCACGTGAAACATTCAACCCCCCCACGGACGGGGGCCCACCTGCGGGGGGCGGGGACAACGGGCGCACATTATGCGCCCCTGTAAGCCCCGCGCCTATGAAATGACAACAGGAGGAATGCCGCTGTGACGGATCAAGACTATATGCGCGAGGCCCTGGCCCTGGCCCGGGAGTGCCTGTCCGGGGGGCCCCATCGAAGCCCAGCGAAGCGGGTTCGATGGAGAGAGAAGGGACAGCGGAATGCGCGGGCTTTCGCCGAAGACGGAAGCGAGCGATATGAGGCTTGTCCCAACGACGTGCCTGTGGGCTGCGTGGTGGTGTCCCCGGAGGGCGAAATCATCGGCCGGGGCCGCAACCGCCGGGAGCAGGCGGGGCTTGCCACCGCCCATGCCGAGATCGAGGCCATTGAGGAAGCCTGCGCCGCCCTGGGCAGCTGGCGGCTGGAGGGCTGCACCCTGTACGTCACCCTGGAGCCCTGCCCCATGTGCGCCGGGGCCATTATCAACGCCCGCATCGCCGCGGTGCGCTACGGCGCGAAGGAGGACAAGTCCGGCTGCTGCGGGTCGGTGCTCAATTTGTTTGAGGAGCGGTTCAACCACCGTCCCCGGGTGTATGGCGGGCTGCTGGAGGCGGAGTGCCGGGGGCTGCTGGAGGACTTTTTTCAAAAGCTGCGGGAAACTTAACACAACTGTAACACTTTAGCGCAAACTTTTGTAACGTCTCTCCTGTATCTTAATCCTTGCAAGAGATATTCCTTTCTTTTTCATTCTATCCTCCATCCTCATTTCAAAAGAAAGCCGGAGCCGAAAGGCTCCGATTTTCTTTTGCTCTCTTGGGTTTTCCACTGTTTTGCGAAAATCCCCCTTGTTCTTTTCCGCAATTTTTGTTACAATGGGGCGGCATGGGTGGCCGGAATGCCGCCCCGCTGTGTTTCACGTGAAACAATCGAAAAGAGGTCTTTGCCATGTGCCGTGTCAAGCGCTTCCTTCGGGAGATCTCCCTGCTCACCCTGGGCACCTTTCTGGTGGCCGCGGGGGTATACTTTTTCAAATTTCCCAATCACTTCAACACCGGCGGTGTCACCGGCCTGGCCGTCATCCTCAACGCGGTGATTCCCGCGGTGAGCCCCTCCACCTTTGCCTCGGTCATCAACATTGCCTTTCTGGTGCTGGGCTTTCTGTTCCTGGACCGGAGCTTCGGGATTAACACCGTCTACTGTTCCCTGCTGTTTTCCGCCATGCTGTCCGGGCTGGAATGGCTTTTTCCCATGTCCGCCCCTCTCACGGACCAGAAAACCCTGGAGCTGTTTTTCGCGGTGATTCTTCCCTCTCTGGGCTCGGCCATTCTGTTCAATATGCAGAGCTCCACCGGCGGAACCGACATTCTGGCCATGATCCTCAAGCGGTTTTCCAGCATGGACATCGGGAACGCCCTGCTCTGCGTGGATGTGCTCATCGCCGCCTCCACCCTGTACTTTGTCGGCATGGAGGCGGGGCTGTACTCTGTTTTGGGCCTGGTGCTGAAGTCGGTGGTGGTGGACACGGTGATTGAGTCGCTGAACCGCCGGAAAAGCTTTCTGGCGGTCACCTCTTGTCCGGAGGAGGTCTGTTCTTTCATTACCCACACCCTCAACCGCTCCGCCACCTACTGGCAGGCGGAGGGGGCCTATTCCCATGAGCCCAAATGGGTCGTGCTCACCGCCCTGTCCCGTTCTCAGGCGGTGGCGCTGCGCCTCTACCTGAAATCCACCGATCCCCACGCCTTTATTCTGGTGACCAACTCCAGCGAGATTTTCGGGAAGGGCTTTATGCGGGCATAGAAGCGCGAGGGCAGGCGCGAGGCTATCGTCGCGCTTATTTTGTCACGCTCCGATTGGCCCCATTGCGGGGCGGCTTCCCTCCGTCTCGGCCAAAACCCGGCCCACTCCATGGTCCTGGGCTTTTGGCCTCGCTCCGGTCCATCCGCCCCTATGGGGCTATCGTCGCGCTTCTTTTTTCGATGGAATTTTTCTCCCCGCTGTGCTATGCTTTTGTCATTCACAGCGGGGAGGTTTTATTATGTCTCTCTTTCAGAAATCAGCCAAACGGCAGGTATTGGAGCTGCCTGTTGCGGATATCCAGCCCAACCCCAGGCAGCCCCGAAAGGCCTTCCCGGAGAGCGATCTGGCGGAGCTGGCCCTGTCCATCTCCCAGGTGGGCATTCTCCAGCCCCTCTCCGTCCGCCGCACCGCCAGCGGCTGGGAACTCATCGCCGGAGAGCGCCGGCTCCGGGCGGCCCAGATGGCCGGGCTTTCCAGAGTGCCCTGCCTGCCGGTGGAGGCCGACGAGGACGCCTCCGCTCTTCTGGCCCTGGTGGAAAATCTTCAGCGCAAGGACCTGGACGTGTGGGAAGAGGCCGCCGCCCTCCGCCAGCTTATCGACCAGCATCACCTTTCCCAGGAGGAGGCCGCCCTCCAGGTGGGCAAAAGCCAGTCCGCCGTGGCAAACAAGCTGCGCCTGCTGAAGCTTCCCCCCGATGTCATTGAACGCCTGCGGGCCAATCAGCTCACGGAACGCCACGCCCGGTCCCTGCTCCGGCTGGACAGCCCGGAGCGGCAGCGGGCCGCGCTGGACCATATTCTGAAGGGGCAGCTGAACGTGGCCCAGACGGAGGCGTACATCGACCGGCTGACCCGGCGGGCGGAAGCTCCCCGACGGGCAGTACCCACCTACCGGCTCCGGGATGTCCGGCTGTTTCTGAATACGGTGACGCGGGGTCTGGCGGTCATGCAATCCGCCGGGGTCAACGCCCGGTGCGGCCGGGAAGAGACGGACCAGGAAATCACGCTCACAATTCATATCCCGAAATAGGGCCCCGCAAAGCCGCCCCTTCGGCTTTGTGGGGAGAGGAGGGGCAAGGGAGCGGCGCGAGGAATGCCCGAAGGGCGTTCCGAGGCGGAGCGGACTTTGCACATCGGGGGCCCCGCAAAGCCGCCCTTCGGCTTTGTGGGGAGAGGAGGGGCAAGGGAGCGGCGCAAGGAATGCCCGAAGGGCGTTCCGAGGCGGAGCGGACTTTGCCCCGACGACGTTTCACGTGAAACATATTTCACAAAGGTCCAGGCTCATGGCCGGGCCTTTTTATTTTTGAAAACGGTTGAAATTGCACCGGAAAAAAGTTATAATGAATCTCAACCGCCGGAAAAACGGGATGCGATTTGCAGGTTTATCCGGTCAGGCCACCGTCTGGCCGGTATATGTTTCACGTGAAACAAAAGGGGGAAGTACTATGGGCAAGACCATCGCCATCGTGAACCAAAAGGGAGGCGTGGGCAAAACCACGTCCTGCGTCAATCTGGCCGCCGCCCTCACCGCCCAGGGAGCCAAAGTCCTGGTCTGCGACTTTGACCCGCAGGGCAACGCCACCTCCGGCTTCGGCCTGGACAAGAGCCGCTCCCCCAGCGTCTACGACGTGGTTCTGGGAGACGCCCCCATGTCCAAGGCCATCGTATCCACCAAGTGGGCGGATGTGGTGCCCTCCAACAAGGCCCTGTCCGGCGCCACGGTGGAGTTGATCAGCCTGGACCGGCGGGAGTTCCGGCTGAAAGACGCCGTGGAGGAAATCAAAGACCGCTATGATTTCATTTTCATCGACTGCCCCCCCTCCCTGGAGCTGCTCACCCTGGACGGGCTGTGCGCCGCCGACACCCTGCTGGTGCCGGTGCAGTGCGAGTACTACGCCCTGGAGGGCCTGTCCGACCTGATGTACACCGTCCGGCTGGCCAAGCAGCGGCTCAACCCGTCCCTGGAGATTGAGGGCGTGGTGCTCACCATGTACGACGGCCGCACCAACCTGTCCCTCCAGGTGGCGGAGGAAGTCAAACGCCACTTCCCCGGCAAGGTGTACGCCGCCGTCATCCCCCGGAACGTGCGCCTGTCCGAGGCCCCCAGCCACGGAGTCCCCGTCTCCGTCTACGATCCCCTGTCCCGGGGGGCCGAGTCCTACGAGGCCCTGGCACAGGAATTCCTCCGCAAAAATCCCATCGCGGTCAAACGATAAAAAAGACCGCGGCAAGAAAGAAAGGAGCTACCAACATGGCCAAAGCCAAAGGCTTGGGCAAGGGGCTGGACGCCCTCATGGGCGACGCCGTCACGCTGCAAAGCCAGGAGGCCGGCTCCGTCCTGCTGCCCATATCCCAGGTGCAGCCCGGACTGAACCAGCCCAGAAAACGGTTTGACGACGAGGCCCTGGCCGATCTGGCCTCTTCCATCGAGGAACACGGCATCATTCAGCCCCTGACGGTGCGGCGGCTGTCCACCGGGTACTATCAGATCATCGCCGGGGAACGCCGGTGGCGGGCCGCCAAGCTGGCCGGCCGGGAAGAGGTCCCCGTGGTCATCATCGAGGCCGACGACCGCAAGGTGCTGGAACTGGGCCTCATCGAAAACCTCCAGCGGGAGGATCTGAACCCGGTGGAGGAGGCGGAGGGCTATCTGGCCCTGCTCACCGACTTCGGCCTCAGCCAGGAGGAGCTGGCCCGCCGGATGGGCAAATCACGGCCCGCCATCGCCAACGCCCTGCGGCTCACCGCTCTGCCCCCCTCCGTGCGGGAGCTGCTGGTGGAGGGCAGGCTCACCGCCGGACACGGCCGGGCAGTGCTCATGGTGGAGGGCGAACAGGCCCAGGCCGCCTTCGCCCAGAAAATCGTGGACGAGGGCTGGAGCGTCCGTCAGGCGGAGGCCCGGGCCAAGCACTTCACCCTCCTCCCCCAGGAGAACCTGCCCCCCAAGGAGTCCCCCGATCCCCATCTGATCTACATCCAGGCGGCGGAAAAACAGCTGTCCGCCCGGCTGGGCCGGAAGGTGTCCATCAAAAACGGGGCCAAAAAGGGAAAGCTGGAACTGGAATACTATAACGTGGACGACCTCAACGACCTGCTGGACCTGCTGGAACAGCTCCCCAAGGCGGAGCGGGCCGGGGAAGGAGGCGGTGAGGAATGAGCGAACAGCCCCAGCACCCCTCAGACCCCCAGGCCCCGGACAAGGCGCCGCGGCCGCCGGAGCCCCCCGCTGAAACGCCCTCCTCCCCGCCCCAGCCCGAAAAAAACCGCCGCTCCTCCGTGTACGTCTACCTGGCGGTGCTGTTCGGCGCGGCGTTCCTCATGCTCCTGCTGGCCTATTTCGTCCAGCAGCGCAACAATGCCACCGCCATAAACGACCTGCGGATGACCACCAACGCCTCCCGGGAGGAGCTGATGGCAGAGATCCAGACGCTGGAGCGCGAAAAGGAAGCTCTGGAGGCGCAGATTGCCGAATTGGAGCTGGACCTGGCCCAGGAGCAGTCCCTCAGCCAGGACTTCCAAACGCTGTATGACGGAGCCCGGACCAGCGCGTCCCACTTGGAATATTGTCTGATTCAGCGGAGCCAGGCCATGGAGCTGTTCTGGCAGCTGGACAAAGCCTATCTTCAGCGGGATGAGGCGTCGTGCCAGACGCTCATCAAATGGCTGGAGCTCCCGGAGGCCGACCCGAGAAAGAACTATCTCCCCACCGCCGACGACCGGGGCCAGTATGACTACGGCCTGGACGGCCCCACCCCCGCGGAACGCTATCAGGAGATCTATGACGACATCGGCGGTCAATGATCTGTGAGGAAACATTAAACGGAAAAGGTGATAACTATGTTGGACATCAAATTCGTCCGGGACAACCCGGAGATCGTCAAAGAGAACATCAAAAAGAAGTTCCAGGAGGAAAAGCTCCCCCTGGTGGACCAGGTCATCCAGCTGGACCGCCGCAACCGGGACGCCATGACCGAGGCCAACAACCTCCGGGCCGCCCGAAACGCCCTGTCCAAGCAGGTGGGAATCCTCATGGGTCAGGCCAAGAAGGACCCCTCCAAGATGGCGGAGGCCGAGGAGGCCAAGGCCAAAGTCAAGGCCAACGCCGACCGGCTGGCCGAGCTGGAACAGCTGGAGGGCGAGCTGGCGGCGGAGATCCGCAAAATTATGCTGGTCATCCCCAACATCATCGACCCCTCCGTGCCCATCGGCCCCGACGACTCCGCCAACGTGGAGGTGGAGCGGTTCGGCGACCCCATTGTCCCGGACTTCGACATCCCCTACCATACCGACATCATGGAGCGGTTCGACGGCGTGGACATGGACGCCGCCGGCCGCGTGTCCGGCGCCGGCTTCTACTACCTCATGGGCGACGTGGCCCGGCTCCACGAGGCGGTGCTGGCCTACGCCCGGGACTTCATGATCGGCAAGGGCTTCACCTTCTGCGTGCCCCCCTTCATGATCCACGGCAACGTGGTGGAGGGCGTCATGTCCCAAACCGACATGGACGCCATGATGTATAAAATCGAGGGCGAGGACCTATATTTGATTGGGACCTCCGAGCACTCCATGATCGGCAAGTTCATCGACCAGATCATCCCCGAGGAGAAGCTCCCCCAGACCCTCACCTCCTACTCCCCCTGCTTCCGCAAGGAGAAGGGCTCCCACGGCATCGAGGAGCGGGGGGTGTACCGCATCCACCAGTTCGAAAAGCAGGAGATGATCGTGGTGTGCAAGCCCGAGGACTCCATGGACTGGTATGAGAAAATGTGGCGCTACTCCGTGGACCTGTTCCGCTCCATGGACATCCCCGTCCGCCAGCTGGAGTGCTGCTCCGGCGACCTGGCCGACCTGAAGGTGAAGTCCTGCGACATCGAGGCCTGGTCCCCCCGGCAGAAGAAGTATTTTGAGGTCTGCTCCTGCTCCAACCTGGGGGACGCCCAGGCCCGCCGGCTGAAGATGCGGGTCAAGGGGGAAAAGGGCACCTACCTGCCCCACACCTTAAACAACACCGTGGTGGCCCCTCCCCGGATGCTCATCGCCTTCCTGGAGAACAATCTCCAGTCCGACGGCAGCGTGATAATCCCCAAGGTGCTCCAGCCCTACATGGGCGGTCTGGAGATTATGCTGCCTAAGAAATAAATAAAGGGAGTGCAAGCCTATGGCCCGCCGCCGGCTGGAAGAGCTGTCTGTTCTCAATGTAATATTCTGTCTGCTGGTCATTCTGATCCATGTGCTGTCCCACGCGGTGGTCAGCCTGGAAAAAACCAGCTGGCAGTACGCCCTGGTGATTATCCCCCAGCGGCTGGCCTTTGTGTCGGTGCCCGGCTTCTTCTATCTCAGCGGGGTCAAGCTCACCCTGCCCCGGGAGCGCCCCCTGCCCCTGAGGGACTACTATCTGGGCCGGATCAAAAATATCTATCTGCCCTATCTGCTGGCGGCGGCGGTGTACTACCTCTTTTTCGTGACCATCGGCTGGTACACCTTCTCCCCCGACCAGTTCCTTCGGGAGACCGCCCTGGGCACCCTGTCCTCCCCCTTCTACTTCCTGGTGGCCCTGGCCCAGTTCATCCTGCTGGCCCCTCTGTTCCAGTGGCTGGCCCGCCGGTATCACCCGGCCCTCCTGATTCCCCTGGCCATGGGCCTCACCTGGCTGAGCTCCATGCATTTTAACTCCATCCTGCAAATTGTCCTGCCCGGCGGCTCCTTCCGATACTCCGACCGTATCTTCACCAGCTATCTGATTTACTATCTCACCGGCTGCTGTATCGGAGCCCACTACCACCGCCTTCCCGCCCTGCTGGAGGAAAACCGCTCCCTTCTCACCGCCGCCGCCCTCTTCTTCGCCGGGGCGGACGGATTTATCAGTCTGCTGGCCTTCTCCGGGCGGCGGGCCGCCCCCTATCTGGAGCTGATCCACACCCTGTATATTCTCAGCGCCATTCTGGCCCTCCACGGCCGGGCCATCCGCCGCGGAATCCCCCAGGGCGCCCCGGGCAGGCTGCTGCGGGCGACCGACCGGGCCAGCTATCTGATCTATCTCTACCACAGTCTTGTCATTACCGTGTTCAACATCATCGCCCCCCGGATTGTGGGCGGGCGGGTATCCGTTCTGCTTCTGCTGCGCATCCTGGTGGTCTATCCGGTGTCCATTGCCGGGTGTATCCTCTGGCAGCGGCTGTGGGCCGGGGTAAAGCAGTCCTGTTTAAAACGAAATTGAAGAAAGAGGCGGTGCACCATGAGTATTTTTTCATCTCTCTTCGCGAAGGAACCGGAAATTGAACTGGCCAGCGTCCCCGAGCCTGCGGCGGAGCCGGGCCGCCAGCCGGAGAGCGCCCCCACCGGAGAATTGTTTGAGGGGATGCGCGTCAACGTGATGACCAAGGAGGGGGACCCTCTCCTCTCGGGCAAGATCACCGGGCTCACCTCAGACACGCTGACCCTGGGCCGCCTGCCCGGCGAGCTGTCCTTCAAGACCGCCACCATCGGCACCACGGTAAGTCTCAGCGGCTATGACAAAAAGCTGATCCCCATCTGTCTCAGCGCCACCGTGCAGGAGTCGGGCCGGACGGTATTCAAGGTAAAGAATCTGAAGGTTGAGAGCCACTCCGAGAGCCGGGACACCTTCCGCCTGCCCTTCAACGCCCCTGTATCCCTGTACCGGAAGGACGACGAGCGCCTGCGCAACCCCGAGCACTGCACCCTGGTCAACATCAGCACCGGCGGCTGCTGCGTCCAGTCCGAGTACATCCACATGGAGGATGAGGTGCTGCGCATCCGGGTCAAGCTGGAGGACTACGCCCCGCTGAACTTCCTGGGCCAGATTGTGCGCTGTATGGAGCACGCCCCCGGCCAGTTCTGGTACGGCATTCTCTTCGCCCAGCTGACCGAGCAGGAGATCACCGCCCTGAACAAGACCCTGTATAATCTGCAAATGGGAATTAAAGAGACCCGCGTCCGGGGCGAGGACGGACACTGGTAACCGCCCCAGGGCAAAATGGAGGTACGTTATGAAACAATTCATGCAGGAATTTAAGCAGTTTATCGCCCGGGGCAATGTGATGGACATGGCGGTGGGGGTTATCATCGGCGGAGCCTTCAGCTCCATCACCACCTCCCTGATTAACGACATCATCATGCCCCTTCTGGGCATCTTCACCGGCAGCATCTCCTTCGCCAGCCTCTCGGTAGAGGTGGGCAGCGCCGTAATCGCCTACGGCAGCTTCCTCCAGGCGGTCCTCAACTTCCTGGTCATGGCCTTTGTGGTGTTCTGCCTGGTCAAGACCCTGAACCGGCTCCACCGCAAAAAGGAGGAGGCCCCCGCTCCCCCTCCGGGGCCCTCTCCGGAGGAAGCGCTGCTTGCCGAGATCCGGGATCTGTTAAAGGAGAAGCAATAAATGCCTGAGGAAAAGCGCGCCCCCCAGCAGGACAGCCGGGAGCCGGACTACACCCCCGCCTCCCCGGTGAAACGGACCCTGGCCTGGATCGGCCTGGTCTACATGGTGATCCTGCTGGCCCTCACCACCTACGGCCTTTTTACCGGAACCGGTCTGGGCAACCTGGGGCCTCTGCTCACCGTCCCCGGCCTCATCGGCCTGGGGATACTCGCCCTGGTCTCCTGGCGGACCGCCGGCCGTCCGGGGAAATGGCCCGCCATCGCCTTGGCCGCCCTGTGCTGGCTGCTGGCCCTGGCCACCCTGCCCATCGGAATCGCCGGGCTGATGTCCAACTTCGGAGGCTGAGCTATGGAAGAGATTATTTCCGCCGGGCTGGAGGAGCTGGGGCTGACCGGCCGCGTCCCAGAGGACGCCCCTGCCCAGCTGGCCCAATACGGACAAATGCTCCTGGAGAAAAACCAGGTAATGAATCTCACCGCCATCCAGGAGCCGGAGGGAGTGGCCCGGCTTCACATGCTGGACTGCGCCGCACTCCTTAAATTCTGTGACTTCGAGAACAAAACTCTCATCGACGTGGGCACCGGGGCAGGTTTTCCGGGAATGGTATTAAAAATGCTGGTCCCCTCTCTGGAGGTAACCCTGCTGGACAGCCTGAACAAGCGGCTGGACTGGCTTCTGGAGACCTGCGGCACCCTCAGTCTGCAAGGAATCCGCACCCTCCATGCCCGTGCGGAGGAACAAGCCCAGGTAAAGGGCTTCCGGGACAGCTTCGACTTCGCCGCAGCCCGGGCGGTGGCCGACCTGCGGGTGCTGTGCGAGCTGTGCCTCCCCTATGTAAAGGTAGGCGGGCAGTTCCTGGCCATGAAGTCCACCAACAGCGACCGGGAACTGGAGGAGGCCGCCCACGCCATCAAGCTGCTGGGAGGCCGGGTGCATGGGGTACACGACTACGCCATCCCCGGCACAGATGTCACCCACCGGTTGATTCTCATCGAAAAGCTGGCGCCCACACTGAAGGGCTACCCCCGGCGGTGGGCAAAAATACAGAAAGAGCCGCTCTGACCCAGCCGTTTCCCCAAAACTGGCGTTAAAATGTAAATTTTTTCTAAAAGTTTTACAATAAAAGGTTGACGGACGGCAGATTTGTGGTACACTAAAATCAGGAGGGATTACCTATGGGGACTGTAATCACCGTCACCTCCGGCAAAGGGGGCACCGGGAAGACCTCCATTACCGGCGCCGTGGCCGCCTCACTGTCCCTGATGGACCGGACGGTGCTGTGCATCGATATGGACATCGGCCTTCGAAACCTGGATATCTCTCTGGGCCTGAACGACCGGGCGCTGATGGATTTCTCCGACGTGGCCCTGGGGCGCTGTCCTCTGGCCCGGGCAGTGGTGCCCCACCCCACGCTGAAGGGGCTGTCACTGCTCACCTCCCCCATGTCCCTGCCCGCCAGCCTCACCCCGGAGAAGATTCGTGCCCTTCTGGACACCGCCCGCGGCATGTACGACTATATTCTCATCGACTCCCCCGCCGGCCTGGGCGCCGGCTTCCGGCTGGCCATATGCGGGGCCGACCGGGCCGTTGTGGTCGCCACTAACGACGCCTCCTCCCTGCGGGACGCCCAGCGTACGGTGTCGGAGCTGGACCACATGCGTCAAGTCCATCTGGTGATGAACCGCATACAGACCAAGCTGCTGCGCCGTCTGCGCGCCACCATTGACGACGCTATGGACGCCGCCGGTCTTCCCCTCATCGGCGTAGTTCCGGAGGACCCCTACGTCATCCTGTGCGCCAACCTGGGCCAGCCCCTCACCGACCGGGGCAAACGGGGCGCCGCCCTGGCCTGCTGGAACATCGCCCGCCGTCTGGAGGGCCAGCGGGTGCCCATAATGCGCATCCGGTAAATCCTGCCACACCGTTAAAATCATACCAAGGAGGTATTGATGCCATGAACATCGCCATCATGAGCCATACCAAAAAGCAGGACCTTATGGTGCAGTTCTGCACCGCATACTGCGGGGTCCTGTCCAAGCATTCGGTCTGCGGCACCAACGCCACCGGGCGTATGGTTGCTGAGGCCACCGGTCTGCCCGTCAACCTGTTTCTGTCCCATGAGCACGGCGGCATCGAGCAGATCGGCCAGCGCATCATCTACAACGAGATCGACCTTGTGCTCTTCTTCAACTCCCCCCAGGATAACGAGATGGATAAAGATGTGCTGTACATCACCCGTCTGTGCGACCAGCATTCCGTCCCTGTGGCCACCAACGTAGCCACAGCCGAGCTGTTGATCCATGGCTTGGCCCGGGGCGATCTGGACTGGCGCGAGGGCATGAACCCCAACCGGGTGCCCTTCGCACTGTAACAGACGGCGCTGACAAAGAAGGTACGCGCTCCCGTCCCGAATCTCGTGGATGGGAGCGTCTGCTTTTCCCGCCCCAGGGCCAAAGCCTCCTTTTGGCAAAAACTGAAAACAGTCTATTCTTCAAATTGTGTTTGTGTGTAACAAAGAAAGGAAGATCATTATGGCTAAGGTACAACCCCGCACCCTCTCCGGCTTTATGGAGCTCCTCCCCGCCCGGCAGATTCAGTTCGACCGCATGGCTGCCATCATCCGAGAGTCCTTCTCCCTCTATGCCTACACCCCTCTGGACACCCCCCTCATCGAGGCCAGCGAGATTCTGCTGGCCAAGGGCGGCGGCGAGACCGAGAAGCAGATCTACCGCTTCACCAAGGGGGACTCCGACTTGTCCCTCCGCTTTGACCTCACTGTCCCTCTGGCCAAATACGTGGCCCTGAACTACGCCAAGCTGGCTTTTCCCTTCCGCCGCTTCCAGATCGGCAAGGTCTACCGGGGGGAGCGGGCCCAGCGGGGGCGCTTCCGGGAGTTCTACCAGGCGGATATCGACGTAATCGGTGACGGCCAGCTGGACATCTCCAACGATGCGGAGATTCCCGCCATCATCTACCGCACCTTCACCGCCCTGGGGCTGAAGCGCTTCCAGATCCGGGTAAACAACCGGAAGATTCTCAACGGCTTTTACGCCATGCTGGGCCTCACCGCCCAGGCCGGGGCTATCATGCGCACGGTGGACAAGCTGGAAAAGATCGGGGAGAAATCGGTCCGGGACATGCTCACCGGCCCCGACATCGGCCTGAGCGACGAGCAGGCGGTGGAAATCCTCAAGTTCATCGCCATCAAGGGCTGTAATGCCGAAGTCCTTGCCGCCCTGGAGGGCTACCGGGGGCGGAATCCAAAGTTTGACGAGGGTCTGGAGGAGCTGTCCGCCGTAGCCAAAAACCTGGCCGCCTTCGGCGTGCCCGAGACCCACTTCGTGCTGGACCTGACCATCGCCCGGGGTCTAGACTACTACACCGGCACCGTCTACGAGACCACCATGCTGGACCACCCGGAGATCGGTTCCATCTGTTCCGGCGGCCGCTATGATAACTTAGCGGAATATTACACCGATAAACAACTCCCCGGCGTGGGCATTTCCATCGGTCTGACCCGGCTGTTCTTCGTGCTGGAGGACCAGGGCTATCTC
>ERZ808051.398-NODE-398-length-50607-cov-23.343954_pt1 | contig 50607 bp, 47 predicted proteins | sample MGYA00380199_ERZ808051 | MGnify/ENA primary metagenome ERZ808051 (study PRJEB31490, sample SAMN06133391) | mouse gut metagenome | isolation source: J11 | host: mice | place: China: Chengdu | collected 2015-05 ... | reverse complement strand
CCCGACCGCAAGGCCGACCTGCCCTTCCTGATGCCCGTTGAGGACGTGTTCACCATCACCGGCCGCGGCACCGTGGCTACTGGCCGTGTGGAGCGCGGCCAGCTGAAGGCGGGCGAGACCGTCGAGATCGTCGGTCTGCAGGAGGAGAAGAAGTCCACCGTCGTCACCTCTATGGAGATGTTCCGCAAGACCCTGGATTACGTCGAGGCCGGCGACAACGTTGGCTGTTTGCTGCGCGGCGTGAACAAGGACGAGATCGAGCGCGGCCAGGTGCTGTGCAAGCCCAACTCCATCCAGCCCCACACCAAGTTCGTGGGCCAGGTGTACGTGCTGAGCAAGGACGAGGGCGGCCGTCACACCCCCTTCTTCAACAACTACCGTCCTCAGTTCTACTTCCGTACCACCGACGTGACCGGCGTCATCAATCTGCCCGAGGGCACTGAGATGTGTATGCCCGGCGATAACGTGGACATGAACGTGGAGCTGATCACCCCCATCGCCATCGAGAAGGGCCTGCGCTTCGCCATCCGCGAGGGCGGCCGCACCGTGGGTTCCGGCGTCGTCATTGATGTCGCTGAGTAATTTCAACGCTTGAGCTGTTTAAAAGCCAGCCGTCATAAAGACGGCTGGCTTTTTTGTGCGGCCGCCGGGGTCCCCGCAAAGCGGGGCGGCGCGGAAGCGCCGTGCAAGCGTTTTCGCCACAGGCGAAAACCTTGGCGCAGGGCCGGCTCTGCCGACCCGAGCATTGAAATCAAAAGGGGCCCACACACGGCCCACCGTGTGGGGATTTGGCCGCACCGTAGGTTCCGGCGTCGTCATTGATGTCGCCGAGTAATTTCAACGCTTGAGCTGTTTAAAAGCCAGCCGTCATAAGACGGCTGGCTTTTCTATTCTGCTCACTCCCAGGTGCGAGGGATTCCGCATCCCCGAATCGGGGCTTCTAAAACACCGCCTGAACCAGCACCATGTAAAGAATCGTGCCGCCCACAATGGACACCATATTATTCTTCTTCCACAGGTGGAGAAAAACCACCGCCAGGCCCGCAATTAAGCCGGGTGCCCAGGCGCTGAGCTGCGCGAAGCTGGTCCCCCTGTAGCAGTACACGATCAGCATGGCGATTACCGCCGGGGGCAGAAAGCGTCCCAGGTACAGCACCACCTTCGGCGGCTCTCCTCCCCGGCCAAAGAGCAGAAAGGGCAGGGCGCGGGTGAGAAACGTCACCACCGCCATCACCGCCACGGAGGCGGCAATCTGCGCCGTCGTCATTGTCCCTCGCCCCCTTCCAGCCAGGGCCGGAGCAGCAGCAGCCCACCCACCAAAATGGCCAGGGCGGGGATGAGAAACCGCCCGTTTTCCGCCCCAAAAAGGAATAGGCACACCAGCGTCCCCGCCGCCCCCAAATATGCCGGAACATGGCGGGCGCTGGACTGCCACTGCTCCACGGCGATGACCAAAAACAGCGCCGTCATGGCAAAGTCAATCCCCTCCGTGTTGATGGTAATGAGCGCCCCCGCCGCCGCCCCAATCAGGGACCCGGCAATCCAATACAAATGGTCCAGCAGGGCAATGGCAAAGTAAAAGCCTTTCTCGTTCACACCCTCCGGGGCCTCCACCCCGGCCAGCAGCGCGTACGTCTCGTCGGTGAGGGAGAACATCATATAGAGCTTCCGCCAACCCATTCCCTTGAACTTTTCCAGCATGGACAACCCGTATACCAAATGCCGGAAGTTGATCATCAGCGTGAGAAAAGCCACGTCTCCCAATGGGGCGCTCTTGTCCAGCAGGTCCACCCCCAGGTACTGCCCGCTGCCGGCGTAGATGCTCACCGACATCACGGCGGCCCACGTGGGGGCAAAGCCCGCCGCCGACAGCATCCAACCAAACACGGTGCCAATGGACAAGTAGCCCATGAGCACCGGGACGGTGTGGGGAAAGGCGGCGGCCAGGGTTTTTCGGTTCATTGGTGTTCACTTCCTTATAAGAAGCGCGGAGCAGGCGGCTGCGAGGGAGCTTGGAGCGGAGCGAGGATGAAAAATGCGGATTTGCAAAGCAAATCTGTTTTTCATCTGAGCCGCAGTGAAAGCGACCGAGCGTCCAGCCGTCTGCGCAGCGTGACAACGTCGGAGTAAGCTTCGTATCGCTCGCTTCGCCGCAGGCGGCAAAGCTCACTCACTGCGCTGCTCCTCCTTTCCTCACAAAGCCTGAAAAATGGCTTTGCGGGGACCCCGGAAGCTTCGCATTACTGTGCTAAATTGACACAATTATTATACCGTCAAGCTTTCGCTCTGGCAAGGGCCGGCTTTTACAGATTGTTCATTGTAATCCCATTTGGATTTGGCTATAATATTCTTAATAACAAATATGCCCAGCCCACAAACCGGGCAGTATGGAGCGTGACCTGCCATGAAAAAGCTTCTCTACATCTATAACCCCGCCGCCGGGCGCAAGACCGCTAAGGCCAACCTGTCCGACGTGATGGAGGTATTCGCCCGCCAGGGCTATGAGATCACCGTCCACCCCACCCAGGGGCGGGGGGACGCGGTGAGCACCGTCATTCAGCTGGGCGGTAGCCACGACCGGGTGGTGTGCTGCGGCGGGGACGGCACCCTGAACGAAACAGTCCAGGGCCTGCTGGCCCTGCCCAAGGACCGCCGCCCCGTGCTGGGCTATATCCCGGCGGGCACCACCAACGACTTTTCCCGCACCCTGGAGCTGCCCCGCACCCTGCCTGAGCTGGCGGAGACGGCGGGGGAGGGCGTGCCCCGGCTCATCGACGTGGGCCAGGCGGAGGGCCGTCCCTTTACCTACGTGGCGGCCTTCGGGCTGTTCACCGACGTGTCCTATTCCACCCCCCAGCAGAACAAAAATCTGCTGGGCCACTTTGCCTACGTGCTGGAGGGGATGGGCAAGCTGGCCAATATCCCCAGCTACCACATGACCGTGTCCACGGACGACGGCCGGGAGGTGGAGGGCGACTTCATCTACGGCATGGTGGGCAACACCGTATCGGTGGGCGGGCTGGTGAACCTGCCCCGGGACAAGGTCCTGCTGGACGACGGGCGATTTGAGGTCATCCTCATCCGCCAGCCCCAGAACGGCAAGGACTGGCAGTCCATTCTCACCGCGCTGACCACTTTGGAGATGGTGCCGGACGGCGCGGTAGTGGGTTTTGCCGCCAGCCAGGTCACCTTCACCTGTGGCCAACCCGTGGCCTGGACCGTGGACGGGGAATTTGGCGGCGAGCAGCAGATCACCACCGTAAAAAACCTCCCCCGCGCCCTTACCATTGCTTGCGGCGCAGGAAGCGCGGAGCCGTCGTGAGCAGCGCGGATGGAGCGGAGCGAGGGCAAAAGCCCAGCCGCCGCGAAGCGGCAGGCGGGTTTTGTCCGAGTCGCAGCGAAGCCGCGCGTCGCGAACAGGTGAAGCGTGACAACAGGAAGCGCGGAGCAGGCGGCTGCAAGGGAGCTTGGAACGGAGCGAGGATGAAAAACCAAGATTTGCCGCGCAAATCTGTTTTTCATCCGTGTCGCAGCGAAAGCGACCGAGCGTCCAGCCGCCTGCGAAGCGTGACAGCGTTGGAGCAAGCTTCGTATCGCTCGCTTCGCCGCAGGCGGCAAAGCTCACTCACTGCGCTGCTCCTCCTTTCCCCACAAAGCCTGAAGGACGGCTTTGCGAGGGCTCCGGAAAAAGCGCGGAGCCGTCGTAAGCGGTGAAACTGAATTTCAAACAAGCAGCCCGGCGGGATTTCCCGCCGGGCTTGTTAATTATTCGGGGAATTGGACGTGGGCGTAATAGTCCTCTTGAATGATGAGCTTGGAGTAGTTCACCTTCGCCGCCACCAGGCGGTGCACCCGCTTGACGTAAGCTTCCTCATCCTCCAATTCAATGCCCTCGTTGGGCGTAAAGGTCTTGGTGTTGGCCTCGTAGGTGCCCGCGGCGGTGATCCAGCTGTTGCCCCGGCTCATGTTGTTGGCGAACACCACCAGGGGCATACAGTTGGAATACTGGTCCGGCTCATAGTTGGTGGCGAACACGTCCCGCCCGGAATAGAGCCGGGAGTCGTAGTCCAGCCCGAACAGATTGCAAAGAGTGGGCACGATGTCCACCGAGGAGCAGGGGGTATCCACCTCAATGGGCTCCTCAATGGCCCCGGACCACATGAGCAGGGTGCTCTTGTACCGGGAGGTGTCCCCCTCCGCGTCCTCAAATCCCCGCAGCTCGTTGTAATAGTCCTCCCCCGTTTTCTCGTCCACCATCAGGTAAGGATAGTGGTCGGCAGCCATGACGATGAGGGTGTCATCGGCAATTCCCGCCGCCTCCAGCTTGTCCACCAGGCACTTCAGAGCCAGGTCCAGCTCTATGCTGCAGGCCAGGTAGGCCTGGGAGCTCTCGGACAGGTCGGGGTACTTGGCCTCCACCGCCTCCCGGTGCCTGGCGGACATATCGTTACCGCTCCAGGTGTACAGGCCATGGCCGCTCACCGTCATATAGTAGGCGTGGAAGGGGGTGCCGTCCTTCACGTAGGCGTCGATATAGCTGTCCGCCGTCTCCTCCATCATCTCCTGGTCGGACTCGGGCCACCACCTGTTCGCCACGCTCTGGGCCATCTCCAGGCCGCTGCCGATGCCCTTGTAGTCGTACCCAAAACTGGGCAGATACTTGTCGCGGGGATAGTAGTCAAACGTGTGGTCGTGCCAAGCGGGGGTGGCATATCCCAGGGGGGCCAGCAGATGGGGCAGCGTGGTGGGCATGAACCGCTCCGCGCTCACCACGGGGGAGGAGCTGCTGCCGATCCAGTTGGGAATCACGCCGGTGGTGACGGAGAACTCCCCGCCGATGGTGGACAGCGTCCAGTCGGGCTGGTAGAAATTATTGAATATGAACCCCTCGTGGGTGAGCTTGTACAGAGTGGGAGTGAGCTCCTCGTCAATGGCGTAGGGCGAAAACGCCTCGGCGGTGATCAGAATTAGGTTTTTCCCTGCAAACATCCCTGTGTACTCATTTTTCTGGGAGGGGATCACGTTGGCGAAATACTGGTGCATATTCTTCAGGGTCTCGTCCGTCTCCGCCTCCGCCATTCCCTCAAAGTCGATGTTCAGGGCGTTGGGGCCGTCCTCCCTGGGCCGGTCCGGCCTGTCCGACGGATGGGCGGAGGGCCGCTCGCTCTCGCCGGGCGCGATGGCGGGGGTGCTCACCGGATCGTCGATAAACTCCCCCAGGGGCGGCGCGGGCACGCCCGCCACGGCGTACTCAAGCTCCAGCCGCATGGAGGTGAGCAGGCCGAAGTGGGGGACAGCGGTGTTGGTGGTGAACTCATAGGTATAGTAGCTGCCCACCGGGCCCAGGGTGGCCACCAGGTAAGCGCTGAGCTGGCAGGCCACCAGCACCGCCGCCAGGATGATGCGCACGGGGTTCTCGCTCCCCTCCTCCAGCACCACACGGCAGCGCAGCGCCACAAAGGCAACCAGGGGCACAAAGGACAGCAGGATAAAGGGGATCATCCCCAGCACCACCTGGACCACCGTGGAGCCGAAGTCCCCGGCCACATTGCCCGCCATGCCCCCCATAAAGGTGACGCCATAGTACAGGTTAAAGGTGGCCCGGCACCCCCGCTCCACGCAGAAAATCACCGCGCCCAGCCCTAAGATCACCCCGCCGGCAATCCGTCCGGCGGTCTTCCAGGGCAGCAAATCCAGAAGGAGCCAGATCACCAGCCCCGCCGCGATGGAAAACAGCGCGATGGGCAACAGAGCCAGGTCAAAAAAGGGCGCGCTGCGGTCAAAGGCGCGCAGCAGCAGCTCGTGATAGAGTATGGCGGCCGGGAAAAACAGGGCGGACAGTGCAGGTCCTCCCACGTTTCGCCGCCCGGTATATCCGGCAGAGCCGGCATAGGGACGATACATCGTGGTCACTCCCATGGATTGGTGTGGCAAGCGGTCCGCCGCCTGCCTTTGCGCCCTTTAGCATACCACAAGAGGGACCGAAATGCAATGAATCCGTCAAAATTTAAAGAATAATAAAGGGATTCCTCCCCTTTTATATCCCCGTCTGAATGGCCGCCCCGGTGTAGTAGTGCGCCACGATCTCCCGCCAGCCGCTGCCCGCCTTGGCCATGGCGTTGGCCCCGTACTGGCTCATACCCACTCCGTGGCCGTAGCCCGTGACGGAAAAGGTGAACACCCCCTCCGCCTCGCTCACGTCGAAGCAGGCTGAGCGCAGGGAAAACAGCGACCGGGCCGCTCCCCCGCTGAGAGACGCACCCCCCAGGGACAGGGAGGCCACTCGCCCCGAAGCACTTCGGACGACATTTGTAAACCACCCAGACGGCTCGCCGGACAAGTCGCAACCCAGCCCCTCCGTCTCCGCCAGCTTGCGCACCTCGTCCGCCGTGAGGGTGACGGTGGAGCGATAGTTGGGCACCTCCTCCCCCTCGGGGCTGTCCACCGGCACCAGGTAGGGCAGGGACCGGCCCCACACCTCCGCCGCGTCCGCCGTGGACCCCGCCGCTGAGGAGAAAAACACCGCCTGGATGGGCGCACCGCCGTAGGTGAGCACCTGTCCGTCCGTATCCGCCACCGCCCCCGCAACCTTCACTGTAAACGCCTGGGCGTCCTGCGCCCAGCGCTGGGCCGCGTCCTCCGGGGTGATGTACGCCTGACAGCAGGCCGAGTCGGCGCAGATGTCCGCCCCGTCCTCCTCATGGCTGCGCGCCCCCAGCTTCCAAAGGCTGTACGTCCGGGCGCACACCGCCTGGGCCCTCAGGGCCTCCGCCTCGAAGGAGGCGGGCATCTCCGCCGCCACCACACACCACAAATAGTCCCCCATGGTCATCTCCGTCACCGTTCCATCCCGCTGCAAAACCCGCAGCGTCTGGCTGCCGTCCCACGCCCCCGGCTGGGGTGTGGGCTCCGCCACCGGCGTGGGACTGGCCGGGAGCAGGGGCGCTTCCTCCGCCGTCTTTCCCTCTCCAATGGCCGCCAGGGGCAGCAGCAGCAGCGCCACACTCAAGACCAATCCCGTGGCAAAGGGGCGGCCCAGCGCCCCCCACGTCTGTACATTTCGCAAGTTTATCGCCTCGATTATTCAAAATTCGCAGGAGCGCCGAAAAAACCTCTGATTTATCAAGGGTTCTTCGGAAAAATTTGCATTGACTGCATACCAAAATTGCGTTATAATTATATTTGACCCATTTGGAAGGCTGGCACACCTACACGCGGAAGGAGGCGCTTCACCATGAGTCCCACCATCTATGAGACCTTAATCGAAGCCCAGCGCAAGGCCGTTGAGCAATACAACTCCTCAGTGGACTTCATTCAAGGGATATGCGGAGAGTTTGAGCGATATACCCAGATCTCCCCCAAGTATTACGAGAAGTACGATGTCAAGCGGGGCCTTCGCAACCACGACGGCACCGGCGTCATGGCCGGCGTCACCCTCATCGGCAACGTCCGGGGCTATGTCATGCAGGACGGAGAAAAGGTCCCCTCCCCCGGCCAGCTGTTTTACCGGGGCATCGACGTGGAGGAGCTCATCCAGGGCTTCACTGCCGAGGGCCGCTTCGGCTTTGAGGAGACCGCCTACTTACTCATGTTCGGCGGCCTGCCCACGACCCAGGAGCTGGAGCAGTTCCGGGACATCCTGGCCTATTACCGCGAGCTGCCCCCCAACTTCACCGAGGACATGATCCTCAAGGCCCCCAGTCACGACGTGATGAACGAGCTGGCCCGCTCGGTGCTGGCCCTGTACTCCTATGACCCGGACCCGGACAACAACGCCCTCCACATAGAGATGCTCCAGGCTCTGCGCCTCATCGCCCGCTTCCCGGTGATTGTGGCCCACGCCTTCGCCGCCAAGCGGCACTATTTCGACCGGGAGTCCCTCTACCTCCACCGGCCCCAGCCTGAGCTGTCCGTGGCCGAAAATTTCCTCTACTCCGTGCGCCACGACACCCAATTCACCCAGGAGGAGGCCCGCCTGCTGGACCTGTGCCTGGTGCTGCACATGGAGCACGGCGGCGGCAACAACTCCGCCTTTGCCTGCCGGGTGCTCTCCTCCTCCGGAACCGACATCTACTCCGCCATCGCCGCGGCGGTGGGCTCGCTGAAGGGCCCCAAGCACGGCGGCGCCAATATGCGGGTGATGAAGATGTTCGACGACATCATGGCCAACGTGAAGGACTGGAAGGATGACGAGGAGCTGTCCCGTTACCTCACCAGGATTTTGAAGAAGGAGGCGGGGGATGGTTCCGGCCTCATCTACGGCATGGGCCACGCCATTTACACCGTCTCCGACCCACGGGCCGTTATCTTAAAGCGCTTCGCCAAGAAAATGGCGGCGGAGAAGGGGCTGCTGGATGAATTTGAGCTGTTTGAGTCCGTGGAGCGCCTCACCCCCGACCTGTTCCACGCCGTCACCGGCCAGGAGAAGGCCATGTGCGCCAACGTGGATATGTACTCCGGCCTGGTCTATCAGATGATGGGCATTCCCCCCGAGCTGTACACCCCCCTGTTCGCCATCGCCCGCATTGTGGGCTGGTGCGCCCACCGGGTGGAGGAGGTCTACAACCCCTATGGCCGCATCATCCGTCCCGCCTACAAGGCGGTGGCTCCCAAGCGCTCCTTCACCCCCATCGCGGAGCGGGGCTGAGCCCAAACCGTGCTTCCGGCCTGCAAAAAACGGCGGCGCATACAGCGCCGCCGTTTTTATGCCTTCTCCCCGTCCTCCAGCCGGTAGCCCACTTTCCGTAGGTTTACAACTGTCGTCCGGGCGTCAAGATAGAACAGTTTCTTCCGCAAAAAAGAGACATAGGCCTCCACATTGTTGTCCTCCGCCGGTTCTCCGCCCCACAGCCGCTCCAAAATCATCCCTTTGGAGCACACCGACCCCGCCCGCTCCATCAACAGCCGCAGCAGTTCAAATTCCTTGGGGGAGAGCTGCACCGAACGCTCCCCCCGGCTGAGGGTATGGGCAGCGGCGTCTAAGCGCACGTCGGCGAACGCCAGCTCCTGGGCAGGGCTCTCTCCCTGCCGTCGGGTGAGAGCCCGCACGCGGGCCAGCAGCTCCTCCGGGGCAAAGGGCTTGGTCATATAGTCGTCCGCGCCGCAGTCCAGCCCGGCCACCTTGTCCGCCACCTGCGTCCGCGCTGTGAGCATCAGGATGGGCACGGACTTCCCCTTCTCCCGCAGCGCCCGGCACACGCCGAACCCGTCCAGCCCAGGCAGCATCACATCCAGCACCAAAAGGCCGTACGTCCCCTTCTGGGCCAGCTCCAGCCCCCGGAGGCCGTCCTCCGCCGTGTCCGCCTCATAGCCCCCGTCCCGCAGCAGCTGCGTCAGCGTCTCCGCCAGCCGGGGCTCGTCCTCTACCACCAGGATGCGCAAATGCCGTCCCTCCCGTCTGTCAAAGCAGTTTCACCGTGCCGGAGGATACGGTGTGCGCTCCGCCGCCGTCCTCCGTCACCCGCAGCGCAAAATAATCGTCGATTCCCTGGGCCGTGCCGGAGCGCACGCCTTCCCCCGTCTCAAAGAACACCCGCCGCCCCACCGTAAGGCAGTGGGCGCGGTAGCGCTCCAGATAGTCCTCCCGTCCCGCCGGGAAGGCCCCATTCATCTCCTCCAGCGCCCGCAGCAGGCACACCGCCAGGTGGTTGCGCTCCACGGGATAGCCCTCCAGCGCCAGGGAGGTGGCGATATCCTCCAGCCCCTGCTCCCGGAAGGTCCCGGCGGTTTGGTTCATGTTGATTCCCATGCCCGCCACCACGTAGTCCGGCTCGCCGCTCTCCCCCAGGAAGGACACTTCGGTGAGTATCCCGCACAGCTTCTTCCCGTTGAGATACAAATCGTTGAGCCATTTGATCTCCACCGGCGCGCCGCTGGCCCGCTCCGCCGCCTCTCGGGCCGCCACCCCCACCCAGCCCGTGAGGGTGAGCAGGTCCTGCAGCCTGGTGGGGCCGGGCCGCAGCAGCACCGACAGATACAGCCCGTCCCCCTTCGGGGACTGGAAGGAGCGGCCATGGGTGCCCCGCCCGGCGCTCTGCTCCTCCGCCAGCAGGGCGGTTCCCGTCGGGGCGCCGGCGGCGGCCATGGCCTTTAGGCGGGTGTTGGTGGAGTCCACCAACGGCTCCACCAGCACCTTCCCCGCAAACAGGCTGCCCCGGCCCAGCTGGGCGGAGATATAGGGGCCGGACAGGGCGGGGGGCGGGCCGGACAGCCGGTACCCCTTCCGGGTGGACGACTCAATGGGCCAGCCCGCCCGGCGCAGCGCGTCGATCTCCTTCCACACCGCCGCCCGGGTCACCCCCAGCTTTCGGCTCATCTCCTCCCCGGAGACGTGGCCCTCCGCTCCCGCCAGCAGCGCCGCAACCTGTTCCCGATCCATCCTTCCTTCGCCCCTTTCCTGTCCGCGAGGGCGGCTCCCATTGAGTTGGGGGCCGCCCTCGCGCCGGTCATTCCGTTTCCTCCAATTTGTCAATGAGGCCGAAGCTGATGGGCAGCTCCACCCCGTCCCGCACCACAATGCAGTGCAGCTCCTCGTCCGCCCCTGTGCGGTAAATCTCCCGGCGCAGCTCGGCCAGGGTGGCCACCGCCGCGCCATTGGCGGACACAATCAGGTCGTCCTCCTGCAGCCCGGCCCGCCGGGCGGGGACATTTTCCTCCACCGTGGCCACCCGGATGCCCGTTCGGCCGTTCATCTCCGCCTCCGAGCAGGTGATGCCGATGGAGGGCCGCCAGCTCTTTCCCGTGGCCAAAATACGGTTGACGAAGGGCAGAATGTCCGACATGGGCAGGGCCAGCCCCAGATTTTCAATGATGACGGAGTTTTCCACCGCGTCCCCGCTCTCCCGCTCCAGGCCGGAGATTTTGGCGCTGGTGATGCCCACCACCTGCCCCTGTTCGTTGAGGAGCGCGCCGCCGGAGTTGCCGGGATTGAGGGCGGCGGAGGTCTGAATCATGCCCATGCCGCTGCTCTCCACCTCGCTCTCCCGGTTCAGGGCGGAGACAATGCCCTCCGTCATGGTGCCCAGCAGATTGCCCATGGGGTTGCCCAGGGCGTACACCGGGTCGCCCACGGCCAGTTGGACGGAGTCCCCCAGCTGGGCGGGGGTGAGGTCCAGGCCGTCCGCGTCAAACTTGAGCACGGCGATGTCAAATTCCTGGTCAAAGCCGATGACCTGGGCCTCGTGATAGGCGCGGTTGGGGTCGGTGAGCAGAATCACCCGCACCCGGTTCGTCTCGTCGATGATGTGATAGTTGGTGAGCACATAGCCGGCGCGGGTGACGATGACGCCGGTGCCCGCATGGGTGGCCAGCCCGAAGGCTCCCTTCTCCTCGGCCTCGATGTACACAATGCTGGGCAAGGCCGACTCATGAATCTCCCGGCCGGACAGCGCCACGTCCGCCGCCGGGCTCAGCGAGAGCTGCACCGCCGGGTTGGGCGCCCCCCAGGGCAGGTCGTCCGTGCTCCAGTCCGAATTCCCAAAAGCCACATTCCGGCTGTGCCAGGGGGAAGGGTCATCCGGGCGCTCAGGCAGCTCCATCCCGGCCAGCAGCTCGGCCAGGCCGCTCACCGCCCAGAAGCTGATCCCGCCCAGCAGAGCCAGGCACAGCACCACGCACAGGATGGACACCGCCCAGCGCCGGAGGGACCATTTGGTTTTTTCCTTCGGCGGGGCTGCGGGGATGCGCTCCGGCACCGGGGGCGGCTGAATGCCCGGTCCCTTGGGCCAGCGAGACGATAAATAGTTGTCCATGGGAAAACCTCCTAACACAAATCAGAGCGGCTTCGCCGGGGCCTATGCCCGCGTCAGCGTAAACACAAACTTGGTCACGCCATCCTCGCTGGTGCAGTGGATTGTCTCCTTGTGGCTGTTGAGAATGGTCTTCACAATATATAATCCCAGCCCCACGCCGTCCCGGTCCGCGCTGCGGGAGTGGTCGGTCTTGTGGAAGCGGTCGAAAATCAGCGACAGCTCCTCCGGAGGAATGGTGCTGCCCTGGTTGCTGATGGCGATGGTGGCCTTGGCCCCCTTCACGCTCACCCCGATGCCCAGCACGCCGTCCGCCTTGGAGAACTTGATGGCATTGTCCAGCAGGTTATAGCACACCTGGGTGATGGCGTCCTGGTCGCCCCAGACGGGCACCGGCTCGTCTGGCAGCTGAGCGTCCACCTCCAGGTTTTTCCCGTTTACCTTGCCCTCCAGCGCCACCAGGGTACGCACCAGGGTTTCGCTGATGTCAAACTGCTGCTGGGCGCACCGCTCGTCGGACTGCAGCCGGGACAGGTCCAGCATGGAGCGCACCAGCCGGGACAGGCGGCGGGTCTCCGAGGAGATGATCCCCAAATAGTGCCGCTCCTGGTCGGCGGGGATGGTACCGTCCAAAATGCCGTCGGCAAAGCCGGCGATGGTGGTCATGGGGGTTTTCAGCTCATGGGAGACGTTGGCGATAAACTCCGCCCGCTGCTGCTCACTGCGGGACAGGGACTCGGCCATGGTGTTAAACGCCTCGGCCAGCTCACCCACCTCGTCCCGGCGGGAGCCCACGTCCACCCGCACATCCAGCTGGCCCAGGCCGAACTGACGGGCGGCGGCGGCGATCTCCTTGATGGGCTGAGATTGGCGCATACTGGTCACTGAGCTGATGATGGCCGCGATCAGCACCACCGCCAGGGTGGTCACCAGCAGAATGGAAAACAGGTCCTGCCACATTCCGCTGATGTTGGAGGCGGAGCAGGACACCACCACCAGCCCCTGCAAAAAACCCGTGTCGCTGGTGATCGGCAGCCCCACCAAATACCGGGCCTCCGCATACAGTCCGCCCAGATCGGTGACGCCCACAAATGTCCCCGACGTGATCTGATCCACCATGATTTGGGACAGGGGCGCGTACTGCATCTGAGAAAGCTCGCTGTCCCCCTGGGTGGCGTAGAGGATGGTTCCCTCCGGCGTGGCCACCAGCACATGGGTGTCCGACACCTGGGCCACCGAGCTGAGGTAGCTCTGGAAGGCAGGGGTCTGCCATACCAGCTCTCCGACGGTGTTCACCGAGTCGGAGGTAAACTGGGCGATATACTTGGCGTTTCTTTCCAGAGTGTCCTTCTTCTCCCGGATGGTATACTGATAGCTCAGGGTGGCGAAGGAGGCCCCCAGCAAGAGGAAGGACAGCAGCACCATACCCACCATGGTGGCGAACTGCCGGCCATACATGGTTTTCAAGCAGTCACCTCAAACTTATATCCCACGCCCCAGACGGTCTTCAGGCTCCACTGGTCGGACACGCCCTCCAGCTTCTCCCGCAGGCGCTTGATGTGCACGTCCACCGTCCGGCTGTCGCCAAAGTAATCGAAGCCCCACACCTCGTCCAGCAGCTGATTGCGGGTGAACACCCGGTTGGGGGCGGCGGCCAGGTGGTAGAGCAGTTCCAGCTCCTTGGGCGGGGTGTCCACCCGCTTGCCGTCCACCAGCAGCTCATAGGAATCCAGGTTGACCACCAGCTTGTCAAAGCTCAGGCGTTTTTCCGGCTGCTCCTCCTCGCCGAAGCGGCGCAGCACCGCGTGGATGCGGGCCACCACCTCCTTGGCCTCGAAGGGCTTGGTGATGTAGTCGTCCGCCCCCATCTCCAGACCGGACACCTTGTCCTCCAGCTCGCCCTTGGCGGTGAGCATGATGATGGGGACCTTGGAGGTCTCCCGGATTTTCCGGCACACCGCCCAGCCGTCCATACCGGGGAGCATGATGTCCAGCAGCACCAGGTCGGGCTGGACCTGCTGAAACTTCTCCAGTCCGGCCAGGCCGTCCCCCGCCACGTGGCAGGTCATCTCCTCCTTCTCCAGATAGAGCCGGAGCAGGTCGGCAATGTTTTTATCGTCTTCTACGATCAAAATTGTGCGGGGCATGGTTATACACCCTTTCTTCAATGTAGGGGAGGGACTTGCCCCTCCCGAACCGCCTCTGCATCAGAACGCTAATTTCTTTTATTATAAGCCGAACCATGTCAAATTTCCACAGGTTTTTGTAAACAAGGCGAATTTTATAAGACGTGGGACCGATCCACCTCAATCACGGGCCTGCAGTCCGGCTCCCGCTCCAAGAGCCGCTGGGTCAGGGCGGCGCGCACCTCCTCGTCGGTGAGGGACGACTCATAGGGCACCACCACGTCGAAGGCCAGCTCCCCCTCCGGCGAACAGCGCAAATCGTGGACGGTGGCGGCCCCGTCCAGCTCCCGGGCCAGCCCCGCCACCACCGAGCGCAGCCGCCCGGTGCGGGGGTCGCCCGCGTCCACCGGGTCCAGATGAATCACCGCCTCCAGCCCGAAGCGCGCCCGCAGCGCCCGCTCCACCCGGTCGATGACATCGTGTATCTCCACCAGGGCGCTCTGGGCGGGCACCTCGGCGTGGACGGACATCATCCGCCGTCCGGGGCCGTAGTCGTGAATCACCAGGTCGTGAACGCCCACAATCCGCCCCTCGCTCAGAATGAAGCGCTCGATGTCCTCCACCATCTCCGGGGCGGGCGGCGTCCCCAGCAGGGGGTCCAGGGTGTCCCGGGCGGCCCCCCAGCCGGTGCGCAGGATCAGCGCCGCCACCAAAAGGCCCAGCCAGCCGTCCAGCTGCACCTGGAAGAAGTGGGCCACGACCAGCCCCGCCAGCACCGCCGACGTGGCCAGCACGTCCGACCGGGCGTCCGCCGCAGCAGCAGCCAGAGCGGGGGACTGGGCCCGCCCCCCCAGGGCGGCGTAAAACCAGCCCATCCACAGCTTCACCAAAATGGACGCGGCCAGCAGCACCGCCGCCAGCGGGGTAAACACAGCGGGCTCCGGCCGGAGAATCTTCGAAATGGACTCCCGCCCCAGCTCCACTCCCACCAACAGGATGAGCAGGGACATCGCCAGCCCCGCCAAATACTCCAGCCGGCCGTGGCCAAAGGGGTGGCGCTCGTCCGCCTTCTGGGCGGCCAGCTTGAACCCCGCCAGGGTGACGGCGGACCCGGCCGCGTCAGACAGATTGTTAAAGGCGTCGGCGGTGACGGAGATGGCCCCTGTGAGTATGCCCGCCAGCAGCTTGGCGGCGAACAGCAGCAGGTTCAGCCCCAGCCCCGCCGCTCCGGCCAGCAGACCGTACCGCTCCCGGACGGCGGGGTCGTGGGTTTGAGTGTAGTTGGGAATCAGGCGGCGCAGAACTGCGTCCAGCATAGCGCGGCCTCCTCTCTTAATTTATCATATAGTATGCCCAAGGATGGGCATATAGCAATCTGCCTGGGCCTTTGCCCAGGCAGATTTCATATCCGTGCGTTTCCATTCACGCCCCCGCTGCGCGGCGGCTGGGCTTTTGCTCTCGCTCCAGTCCAAGCTCCCCTGCGCAGCTATCGTCGCGCTATGAGCTGGGCCGGCACGCCCGCACCACCGACAGGGGCGGGACCTGCCGGGGCAGCTTCATGCGAAACTCCATCTGGGGATGCCGGGGCTCCCGCAGCTCAAAGCCATCCATATCCGCCATCATGGGGGCGGCCATGGAAAAGGCGGGCACATCGGGACCCACCACCTCGATCTCGTCCCCGGCGGAAAATTTGTTGCGCAGGGACAGCACAGCGCTGCCCAGTCCATCGCAGGAGCGAACCACGGCCAGCACCTGCCAGTCCCGGATATACCGGGCGGAATCGGTGTACTGCCCCGGCTGGCCAAACCAAAAACCGGTGGAGTAATGCCGGTGGCTCACCTTGTCCACCTCGGCCCGCCACAGGGGGTCCAGCGGGCTGCCCTCCGCCGCCCCGTCGATGGCGTGGCGGTAGGCGGCGGTGGTCATGGCGGCGTAATACGCGCTCTTGGCCCGACCCTCGATTTTCAGCGAGTGCACCCCCGCCGCCATCAGCTCGGGGATGTGGTCGATCATGCACATATCCCGGCTGTTGAGGATAAAGGTCTCGCCGTTCTCCTCAAACACGGGGAAATATTCCCCGGGGCGCTTCTCCTCCATCAGAGCGTACTGGTAGCGGCAGGGCTGGGCGCACGCCCCCCGGGCCGCGTCCCGCCCGGTCATATAGTTGCTCAGCAGGCACCGGCCGGAGTAGGACACGCACATGGCGCCGTGGACAAAGGCCTCCACCTCCAGCCCACGGGGGGCCTTGGCGCAGAGCTCCGCCACCTCGTCCAGAGACAGCTCCCTGGCCAGAATCACCCGGCTGGCCCCCAGCTCGTGCCACACCCGGGCCATCTCATAGTTGGTGATGCCCGTCTGGGTGGACATATGCACCTGGACATGGGGCGCGTGCCGCTTGCACAGATCCAGCACGTCCACCCCGCCGGCGATCACCGCGTCCGCGCCGATGGCGTCCAGATACTCCAGGTACTCCGGCAGCTGGGCCGCCTCGCCGTTGCGGGCCATGGTGTTGCAGGTGACGTGGACCCGGACGCCCTTCCGGTGGGCCGCCTGCACCGCCTGGGCCAACCCCTCCCGGTCGAAGTTTCCGGCAAAGGCCCGCATCCCGAAGGCGCTGCCCGCCAGATACACCGCGTCCGCGCCGTAGGCCAGCGCCATGTCCAGCCGCTCCCGGTCCCCCGCGGGGGAGAGCAGCTCCGGCTTAACCGCCATTGCTCTGATAGCGCTGGACCAGCGCGTCGTGCTCGGCGTAGGTGCGGCTGAACTCATGCCGCTTGGTCTCCGGGTTGAGGACATAGAAGTAGTACTTGGTGTCCTCCGGATTCATGGCCGCCATCAGCGAGGCCATGCCGGGGTTGGAGATGGGCCCCTTGGGCAGCCCCTGGTACTTATAGGTGTTGTAGGGGGAGTCGATCTCCCGGTCGGCCAGGGTGGGCATTTTGCCGCCGTTGAGGTAGACCAGGGTGGCGTCGATCTGGAGGTAGCCCACCGTCTCGGCGGCGGGGTTCTCCAGGCGGTTGTAGATGACGGAGGCGATGGTTTTGTAGTCCTCGCCGTCGGTCTCCTTCTCAATCATGGCGGCGATGGTCACAATGTCATGGAGGGAATAGGCCGCCTCCTCACCGCTGAACCGGGCCATATACTCATCCATCTTTGCGTCGAAGTTCACCAGCATTTTGTTGATGACATACTTGGGGTTTTCCCCCAGCTGGAAGGTGTAGGTGTCGGGGAACAGGTAGCCCTCCAAGCGGTGGTAGTCCCCCAGGGGGATGCCCTGGAGCCAGTCAAAGGCGTAGTTCCAGTTGGCGGCCATGTCCTGGAGCTTGTCCACCGACGTCACGCCCCGCTCGTCCAGCAGGGCGAAGACCTGGTCGATGGTATAGCCCTCCGGGATAGTGATGTCCGTGGTCTGCCGGGTGGCGGAGGACACCCCCATGTTGGACACCAGGGCGCGGTAGTCCATCTCGGTATTCAGCTCGTATTTGCCCGGGGCGATCTTCTCCTCGGCGTGGGAGAAGGCGGCGTACAGCTTGAACAGGAACTTGTACTCAATCAGCCCCTCCTTTTCCAGCGTGTCCACCACGTCGGAGAATCGGGTATCCTCCTCAATGGTGATTTCGGTGGAGGCGTATTCTTTGTTCAGGCCCAGCAGGTCGCAGGCCCAAACCCAGCCCAGGGTGGCCAGCACGGCGGACAGGCCGATGACGAACAGGGCGTACAAAAAGGCTCCGGCCACTCTGGCTCCGGCGCTGCGGCGGCGCTTGACCCGCTTTTTGGGGCGGGGCTGAGGCTGAGAGGGCTGCCGCGGCGCGGCGCGTTTTCCTTCTGCCATATCGTTCACTCCTTGCATATGATGGGTTGCCCGGCAAGCGGCGGCCGGAAAGGTTGACTGGACCGGGCGGGCGGCAGGAACCCATTTTCCTGCCGCTACATAGTATGGCCCAGAAACGGGAGCACAGCACGGGGCACGGCTCCGGCGCCGCGAAAGCCGCGGCGTCCGAGCCGGTCTCTGTGACCGAACGGGGGTCGTCCCCGGCGCCGCCGAGCGGCGGCGCCGAGGCCGGTCTCCGTGACCGGGATATCAAATGTGAGGTGACAAATCATGTGTTGTGGTAACAATGGTGGTTTCGGTGGGGGCTGCTGGTGGATCATCATTCTGATTCTCCTGCTGTGCTGCTGCTGCGGCGGCGGGAACAGCTGGGGCGGCAGTAATAACGGCTGTTGTTGCTGCTGTGGCGGCAACAACAACTGCGGCTGCGGCTGTGGCTGCGGCAACAACGGCTGCGGCTGCAACGACGGCTGCTGCTAAGCCGAAAGCGCGGAGCGCCCGGGAGCAGGTGACTAAGACCCGAAGCGAAGCGAATTGACCGAAGCCGCCGCAGGCGGCGCAGGGCAATTTGCGCAGTCGGAGGGACTTAGACACCGTCGCGGAGAGCGCGCAGCGTGACAACGCCGTCGCGAGCAGGCGAAGCGCGAAAACATCAAACGCATAACAACATAGCAAACCCAACGACACCCCGCCGGGGAATGGCCCCCGGCGGGGTGCCTTCTCTCCCATGAGAGAAAGCGCCCAGGTAGAGCAGCACATACGGGCCGTTCGGACGGCGCGCCCAATCAGGCGCAGAAACAGTCATCGCGTGCCTTTTTTGGCTACTTTCTGCACAAGCAGAGAGTAACGTCCCCGGCAGGGGGCGTTATCTCCCCCATGCGCCTACGCTCGCGCTTCCTCCTCAATCAAGACAAGCTTCACCGGCACATCAAATTCCTCCCGGGGGATGCGCTCGGCCAGCCGGCCGGCGCGGCACACGCACACCGTCAGGCCGGAAAAGTCCGCCAGCCACCGGTCATAGTATCCCCCGCCCCAGCCCAAGCGATAGCCCTCCCGGTCGCACATCAGGTGGGGGATGAGGGCCGCCTGGATTTCATCCTTGGGAATCACCGGGCACGCACCGTCCGGCTCCGGAATCCCGAAGCGGTTGGGAATCAGCTGATCCACATCCAGCACCTGCCGAGCCTCCATCCCCCGGCGAGGCAGGCACACGGGCAGCGCTACCCGCTTACCCATATCCAGCAGGGCGCGGATGAGGGGCACGGTGTCCGGCTCCCGGCTGGTGCCGTAAAACACCATCACGGTGTCCGCCTGTTCCACTTCAGGCAGAGCCAAAAACCGCTGGAACAAAGGCCACGCATCCGGGTTGGGCAGGGCGGCGGCGTGGCGGCGCAGCTCCTCCTTGCGTTCCTTTATCGTCATGACGGGTAATGCAGCCCGGCGCGCACCCGCTGCGCTGCGTCCGCGCCCGCCAGCTCCCCCACCAGGGCCAGTCCAAAATCAAACGCCGCACCGGGGCCTCTCCCCGTAACCAGCCGTCCCTGAATCACCACGGGCTGGTCCATGGCAGGCACAGCGCCTGCCTCAATCAGCTCCCCCTCCATGCCGGGGTAGCACACCGCCCGCACCCCAGGGGCCAGCAGCCGCGCCCGGGCCAGCAGGGTGGGGGCGGCGCAGATGGCGGCCAGCCGCAGGCGGACATCGGTCCCGGCCTGACGAATCAGGGCCATGGCGGGGCCGCTGCCCTCGATGGACGCCACTCCTCCCATTCCGCCGGGCAGCACCACCATGTCGTCCTCCTTCAGCTTCACCGACTCCACAGGGGCGTCCGCTCTCACGGCAATGCCGTGGGCGCCGGTGATCAGCTCGCCGCCGATGCCCGCCAACGTCACCGGCACGTCCGCCCGGCGCAGCACGTCCGCCGTCACCAGGGCCTCGGCCTCCTCAAAGCCGGAGCCGAGTAAAATGTATACCATCTCTGTGTTCCACCTTTCCGTACGTTTGCTTCTGTGGTTTTTGCGCTTATTTTCCCCGCAGCCGTTCCCCCGCCGCAGACACCAGGAACAGCGGCAGCTTGGCCATCCGCCCGATGCGGGCGGGCTGCTTGATCAGGCGGTACAGCCACTCCAGCCCCAGCCGCTGGAAGCTCTCCGGGGCCCGCTCCACCTCGCCGGCGAACACATCCAGGGAGCCCCCCAGCCCGATAAGCAGCTTGGCCCCGGTGGCCGCGCCGTTGGCTGCAATCCATTTCTCTTGCTTGGGAAAGCCCAGGCACACAAACACCACCTCGGCCCCCTTTTCCCGAATATCGGCCGCCACCGGGCCGTCCTCCTGAAAATAACCGTCGTGGGCGCCGCACACCACAAGGCCGGGGTGGGCCGTGCGCAGATGCTCAGCGGCCCGCTCCGCCACACCGGGGGCCGCCCCCAGCAGATACAGCCGCCTGCCCGTCCGGGCCATGCGGTCCATCAGGGCGGAGGCGAAGTCGATGCCGGGCACCCGCTCCTTCAGCGGCCTGCCCAGAATTTTGGCGGCGTAGATCACACCGATGCCGTCCGGAATAACCAGATCCGCCCCGGCCAGAATCCGGGCAAATTCCGGGTCCTTGGCCGCCCGCTGAACGATCTCCGGGTTGGGAGTAACCGCCAGGTGGGGGCCCGTCTCATCCAGAAGGGCCATGGCCCGGTCCGCCGCTTCTGTCAGGGTCATATTGTCAAAGGCCACGCCCAGCACGTCTACCCGCATGGCTCGCGCTCCTCTCGCGGTACGCCGCCGGGGCATACCTGTCCATAATCTTGGTATAGTTTAGCACAGCATGGGCGAAAAGTCCAACTAATAATTTGTAAACAAAGACGCTCCCCAGTCCGGGCACACCGGACCAGGGAGCATTTTTTGTCATCTATTCCCGGATTTTCCGGGCTTCCAAGTAGAACCGCTTGTCGTGGGCCTCCCCCATGGAGAAGGTCTTGCGGGGGAGCGCGCCGTCCCGGATGACCGAGAGGAACAGCTCCTCCTTGGCCATGGGAGGCAGCAGGAAGGCGATGTTCCCCGGCCGGGCGGCGAACTCCCGGGCCACCTCCTCGCCGTGGATATAGTCCACCCGGCCGGGATGGTCCATAAGGTATTCGTCCAAAAAATTCTGGAGCGCCCCCACGGGCAGCCGCCCGCCCCATTCGGGCAGAGTGACCACACCCTCCCCTCCGGCGCACACGTAGCGCAGGGCCAAGCCGTCCCCCTCCGCGGCGCCCCGGCGCCCGCCGGGACAGCTGCGCGCCAAAGCGTCCAGCAGGGCCTCCGGGTCGGTGTGGAACACCACCCGGTGGATGGCCTCGAACTCCAGGCTGCCGTCGTGGAGGTTGACCAGCTCGCACAGGGCGTACCGGGCGGGGATGCTGTCCCGCCGCTCCGGGGGAACCAACCGGCGCTGCCGCTCGTAGCACTCCTTGGCCGTGGCCAGGGAGTGGTTGCCGTCTCCCACGGCAAAGAGCATCACGGGCTGGCCTTCCGTGCCGTATTTAGCGTTGAAGGCGGCGCTGTCCCCCAGGGCCGAGAGGGCCCCGGCCACCTGCTCCAGCTGCTCCTGGGTGAGCCGCCAGCCCTTGATATGCCCGCCCTGCTCCATCAGCTCGAAGTCGTAGAGCAGCTCCATCCCGCCGGTCTGGGCGGCCAGCGGCTCGATGACGGTGCGCTGGGGGTCGTCGCACAGCAGCATGGCGTGGGGCAGCTCAATGGAGGCGTTTTTCCGCACCGCCACCCGGGGCGGGATGCGGGACATGACCACCCCCTCGGTGGCCCGGATGAGAGCGTCCGACCCCGGCTCGTAGTCGTAGGCGGTGAGGTCCGCCATGCCCACCAGCCCCCGGCGCACCCGGCCGTCAAACAGGGTGCGCTCCACGTAGATCATGGCCCCTGTCAGCGTCTTGAACCGGCCCTCCCGGACGTAGCGGGCCATGGTGGCGTTGATGTCCATGATGTCCATCTCCACCTGGGGGCCGTCCAGGCTGCTCTCGGGCAGGATGATGCGCAGGGCGGAGGGAGCGCGGCCCACCCGCTCCTCCACCCGCTGCCAGTACTCGGGCTGGGAGGTGTACTGGTCGCAGGCCACCACCGCCCACTTGTCGTAGTCGCAGTCCTGGGGGAGAAGAATGTCGGCGGGCTGGAAGGGCAGATTGTCAAAGGTGTTTGCCATGGCGGAAAACTCCTTTCTGCATTTCAACATTACTTGTCGTTCCGGAAAGCCTCCCAGCCGCAGATGGCAAGGCCGGAGCACATAACGACGGCGGAGAGGATAAAGGGGACCAAGGTGCCGTGGTGGATCAACGCGCTCAGCAGCCCGCCGACCCCGTTCAGTATAACAGGATTTAACAGGGCGTGTATCAGGCAGAACGCGAAAAATACAAAACCGATGACCGTGAGAAGGACGCCGAAGACCATCCGTTTCATGACAGCGCCCCTTTGATGGCGTCCAGCAGCTCGGGGAACTCCTCAAAGGCGGGGATATCCGGATAGTCCGCCTTGATCTGCTCCGTGGACTTGAACAGGAAGCCTGCCTTGCCCGCCTGAATCATGGCCAGGTCGTTGAAGCTGTCTCCGGCGGCAATCGTCTCAAAGCCGCAGGACTGGAGGGCCTTCACGGTGGTGAGCTTGGACTTGGGGCAGCGCATCTGGTAGCCGGTGATCTCGCCGCTGGGCGCCACCTCCAGGGTGTTGCAGAACAGGGCCGGCCAGCCCAGCTTTTCCATGAGGGGCTTGGCGAACTGCTCGAAGGTGTCGCTGAGAATCACCACCTGGGTGAGTGTGCGCAGCTCGTCCAGAAACTCCTTCGCCCCGGGCAGGGGATCGATTTTGGCGATGACGGTCTGAATCTCCGTCAGCCCCAGGCCGTGCTCCCGCAGCACGCCTAAGCGCCAGGTCATCAGCTTGTCATAGTCCGGCTCGTCCCGGGTGGTGCGGGAGAGCTCGGGAATGCCGCTGGCTTCGGAGAAAGCGATCCAAATCTCCGGGACCAGCACGCCCTCCATATCCAAACAGACAATATTCATGCAAAGGCTCCTCTCCAATTAAAACAAAACGAATGTTTCACGTGAAACACCGCACCGCCGGGCGGCGGGTCAGAGGGTTTTCAGGAACCGCCCCAGCCGGCTGAGCGCCTCCCCCAGGTCGTGCATGGAGGCGGCGTAACAGGCCCGGACGAAGCCCTCTCCGCCGGGGCCGAAGGCGGAGCCGGGGATCACCGCCACCTTCTCCGCCGCCAGGAACCGGTCGCAGAACTCCTCGCTGGAAAGGCCGGTGGACCGGATGCAGGGGAAGGTGTAAAACGCGCCCAGGGGCTCGAAGCAGTCCAGGCCAAGCTTGCGGAAGCCGTCCACCAGGAAGCGGCGGCGGCCGTCGTACTCCTCCCGCATGGCCTCGATGTCCCCGTCGCCGTGGTCCAGGGCCTCGATGGCGGCGTACTGGCTGGTGGTGGGGGCGGACATAATGCCGTACTGGTGGAGCTTGGTCATGGCGGAGATGACAGGCTTGGGACCGCACACATAGCCCAGCCGCCAGCCCGTCATGGAGTAGGCCTTGGAGAAGCCGTTGACCACCACGGTGCGCTCCGCCATATCCGGCAGGTTGGCCATGGACACGTGCCGCCCGCCGTAGGTGAGTTCAGCGTAGATTTCATCGGAGATCACCATGATGTCCGTGCCCCGGAGGACGTCGGCCAGGGCCTCCAAATCCTCCCGGCCCATGACGCCCCCGGTGGGGTTGCAGGGGAAGGGGAGGACCAGGGCCTTGGTTTTGGGGGTGATGGCGGCGCGCAGCTCATTGGGGGTGAGGCGGAACTCGTTTTCCGCGTAGGTCTCTACCAGCACGGGCACGCCGTGGGCCATGGACACCAGGGGGCCGTAGCACACAAAGGAGGGGGTGGGGATGATTACCTCGTCCCCCGGCTCCAGCAGGGCGCGGAAGGTGAGGTCCAGCCCCTCGCTGCCCCCCACCGTCACCAAAATCTGGCCCACCGGGGCGTACTCCATGTCAAACCGGCGCTTGAGGTACCGGGAGATGGCGGCGCGCAGGTCGGAAAGGCCGGCGTTGGGGGTGTACTTGGTGAAGCCCTTTTCCAAGGAAAAGATGCCCGCGTCCCGGATATGCCAGGGGGTCTGGAAATCGGGCTCGCCGATGCCCAGGGAGATGCCCCCCTCCATCCCTTGGAGGAGGTCAAAATATTTTCGAATGCCGGAGGGCTGGATGTCCTGCACCCGCCGGCACATAATCTTGCCGTAATCCATCATTCAAACACGAACCTTTCCTCCTGAACCTCCTGCACGGGGAAGATCAGGTGCTTTTCCTTGTATTTCTTCAAAATGAAGTGGGTGGCGGTGCCGGTGACGCCCTCGATGGGGGCCAGCTTCTCTCCCACAAACTGGGCCACCTCCTTCAGCGTGCGGCCCGAGATGGTGACAATCATGTCATAGGCCCCGCCTGACATGAGATAGAGGGACTCCACCTCGTCGTACTGATAGATGCGCTGGGCCACCCGGTCAAAGCCCTCCCCCCGCTGGGGGGTGACGCTCACCTCGATGAGAGCGGTGACGGACTCCTGCTGGGTGCGGTCCCAGTCGATGATGGTTTTATAGCCCAAAATCACGTGGTCCTTCTCATATTGCGCCACCGCTGCGGCCACCTCGCCCTCGGTGGAGCCGGTCATGGCGGCCAGCTGGGCGTGGCTGAGGGTGGAATCGTTTTCCAAAAGCTGAAGCAGGTCTTTCATGGCTTGTGCCTCCTATGACGCTCTTACCAGGTAAAAACGTTGATTTTATTATTATATACTCTGTTAGAACAAATGGCAATCCCTATTTCTGGCGGTACATAAGACGGCGGTCGGAAACGCATACTATCCCCAGCTATGCAAGCAATCAGAAAGGCGGCGAGGCGCGTTGTCAAAGCATCCTCTCATTTTGCGCGCGGGAGCGCTGGCCCTGGCCGGGGCGCTGCTGGCCCTGAGCTGGACCTGGTTTCCCGGCCGGCCCTCAGGGCAGGCGACCGCCGGCCCCGCCCAGCTCCCGGACGGGCCGTTTGTGGCCCTCACCTTTGACGACGGCCCCCGGTCCTCCACCACCACCGCCCTGCTGGACGGCCTGAGCCAGCGGGGGGTGCGCGCCACCTTTTTTGTCATCGGGGAAAACGTGGCGGGCAATGAGAACCTTCTGATCCGCATGGAGCGGGAGGGGCATCAGATCGGCCTGCATACCTTTCACCACAAATCCCTGGCCCTGGTGGGGGGCGCGGACTTCTGCGCCGAGGTGGACCAGCTCCGGGACACCCTCTGGGGCCTGTTGGACCAGGAGAGCTTCATGCTCCGCCCGCCCTATGGGATGATTACTCCCGCCAACCGGGCGAGGGCGGGCTCACCCATCATTTTGTGGTCGGTGGACCCGGAGGACTGGTCCGACCAGGACACCGCCCGGCAGGTGTCCGTCATCCTGGAAACCGTCCAGGACGGCGGCATCATCCTGCTCCACGACATCTACCCCTCCAGCGTGGACACCGCCCTCCAGGTGGTGGACGAGCTGCTGGCCCAGGGCTACAAGTTTGTGACGGTGGAGGAGCTGTTCGCCGTTCGAGGCGTGACGCCGGAGAACGGGAAGGAGTACCGGAAGCTGCCGCCTTCATCGGAGTAAAGTCTGCTCCCCAGACGGGTTGACAGCGGGCCGCCGTTGTGGTATACTGCGCTCAGTTTTTGAGAAAGGGAGGGAAGTTTGTGTCGGCCATTTGCAAATAACAGGACAACAAAATTCGCGTTCATCTGAACAGATGGAGTTTTTTGTCGTGCCTATTTTGCAGACTGCCGTACAAACCGCCCGCTCTCCCTGTCCGTTTTCAGGGTACGGCCTGTTTTCGTGCGTCTTCGCGGACCGTGAAGTTCGTTCCCTGCAAAATCTGCTTCGGCGCGTCGTCCGGACGATCCATCTCCTTCAGAGTGGGTCGTCCGTTTTGTTGTCTTGCACCGCTCTGCAAACCAGTATTTCCATATGTGCAAGGAGAAATCAAACGATGAACCGTGAACACAAACGCAGACAATTTGAAACTCATTACTACAAAAACCACCCCTGTACCCACAGCTTTACCTGCAAAAAATGCGGCCGTTCCGTTGTGCCCGCCGGCGCGGGCACCGACCACCGCAACCACTGCCCCAACTGCCTCACCAGCCTGCACCTGGACGTGGAGCCCGGCGACCGGGCCGCGGACTGCGGCGGGCTGATGGAGCCCATCGCCGTGTGGATTCGGGGCAGGGGGGAGTGGGCGGTGATTCACCGCTGCGCCCGCTGCGGCGAGCTCAGCTCCAACCGGGTGGCGGCGGACGACAACCCCATGAAGCTGATGTCCATCGCCCTGCGGCCCTTGTCCCTGCCCCCCTTCCCCCTGGAGCGGATTGAGGAGATGACCCGGCTCATGGCGGGGGACGGCGCGCTGAACCCCTGACCACGCAGAAAAGCCCCCCGGCTCTCGCCGGGGGGCTCGTTTTGCCTATTCCTCGTCCTCTGGCCCGTCCTTGTCGTCTTCAAAGGACAGGGCGAACTTGCCGCCGCAGGCGGGGCAGTCCACCACGCCGGCTGCCAGGACCTCGTCGTCCACCACCAGGTCCTCCCCACAGGTGGGGCAGGGGATTTCGAAGAAATCCTCGTCCATGCCGTCCAAGTCCTCCAGGAACTCGTCCTGCTCGTCCTCGTCGTCGAATACGGCGTCCTCCAGGTCGGCCACGCTGTCGCCCAGGGCGTCCAGCTCCTCGTCGAACTGGTCCATGGCCGTGTCCATGCCCTCCAGCTGCTGGCCCACTTCCTTCATCACATCCAGCAGCTCGGACAGGATGCGGGCCTCGCCGGACTTCTCGCCGTCCAGCCCCAGGCCGTCGTACAGGCCCTGAATATAGGCTACCTTCTCGGTAATGGTCATGATACGCTCCTTTTCCTTGTCACGCTGCGAAGCGGCCAGAACGTTCGGTCGCTTTCGCTCCGACTCGGCCTGGTCTTGGGGCGTGCGCGCCCCGGCGCTCGGCCTCGCTTCGCTCCAAGCTCCCTCACTGTCCGCTTCTCCGCGCTTCTTGTTACCCTTTGCACCTTTCCAGATATTCGCCCGTGCGGGTGTCGATGCGGATTTTGTCGCCGGGGTTGATGAACAGCGGCACCTTGATCTCCGCGCCGGTCTCCAGGGTGGCGGGCTTGGTGACGTTGGTGGCGGTGTCGCCCTTCACGCCGGGGTCAGACTCGGTGACAACCAGCTCCACGAAGTTGGGGGGCTCCACGCCGAACACGCTGCCCTTGTAGGACATGACCTTACAGGTCATGTTTTCCAGCACAAACTTGAAGTTGTCCCCCAGCACGTCCTTGCCCACGGGCATCATCTCGTAGGTCTCCATGTCCATGAAGTAGTACAGATCGCCGTCGTTGTAGCTGTACTCCATGTCCTTGCGGTCCACAAAGGCCTGCTCGAACTTGGCGGTGGGGTTGAAAGAGGTCTCGGTGACGGCGCCGGTGATGACGTTCTTCATCTTGGTGCGCACAAAGGCCGCGCCCTTGCCGGGCTTGACGTGCTGGAACTCCACCACCTGCATGACCTTGCCCTCCATCTCAAAGGTCACGCCGTTGCGGAAATCGCCTGCTGTGATCATTGCCATTGGTCTCGTCCTCCAATATTGAAAGTTTTGTAAACGAAGAAATAAATCACTATATTATACCCCATATTTGCCCAAATTGCAAGAGGGTTCTTGTCACGCTGTGCGCTTCTTACAGGATAATCAGCTGCTTGGGGGAGCGGGTGATGTCGATGCAGCCCCCCTCGGTGAGCATAATCACGTCCTCAATGCGCACGCCGAACTTTCCGGGCAGGTAGATTCCCGGCTCGGCGCTGAGCAGCGCCCCGGCGGGGATGGGCTTGTCGTTGCGGGTGTGGAAGCCGGGGTCCTCGTGGATCTCGATGCCCAGGGAGTGGCCGAAGCCATGGCCGAAGTAGTCCCCGTAGCCCGCGTCGGCAATGACCTTGGCCCCCGCCTCGTGGACCTCCTTGCCGGTAACGCCGGCCTTCGCCACGGCGATGCCCGCCAGCTGAGCCTCGAGCACCGTGTTGTAGACCAGCTCCATCTCCTCGGTGGGCTTGCCCACCGCCACGGTGCGGGTCATGTCGGAGCAGTAGCCCCCCACCACGCAGCCGAAGTCCATGGTGACGAACTGGCCCTTCTCAATCACGGCGGGGCCGGGGACGGCGTGGGGCTTGGAGCCGTTGGCACCGCAGGCCACGATGGGGTCGAAGGAGTTGCGTTCCGCGCCCTTCCGGGCCATGATGTAGGTGAGCCGGGCCGCCACCTCGCTCTCGGTGAGGCCGGGCCGGATGAAATTGAGGATTTCCAGCAGGGCCTCGTCGGTGATGCGCTGGGCCTCCCGCATGGCGGCCAGCTCGTTCGCGTCCTTCACCTGGCGCAGCTGGGTGAGCAGCTCGGAGGTGGGGACGAACTCGGCCTCCACCGCCTTGGTCCATTCGGTGTGGCTGGCCACGGACATATACCGCTCCTCGAAGCCCAGCTTGACAATGCCGTGCTCCTTCACCAGTCCGGCGATGAGCTTGCGGAAGCCGCCGCCGAGGGCCCAGTCCGCCACCTCCGCCCCAGTGATGAGCTGCTGGGCGGATTCAATGTACCGGGAGTCGGTGTAGTACCAGGTCTTGTCCGGGGTGATGAGGGCCGCGCCCTCCCCGTGGAAGCCCATGGCGTAGAACTCGCCGGGGTCGCTGGTGATGAGCATGGCGTCCAGGCCGCGGTCTTTCAGCTGCGCGGCGATTTTTTCAAAATGGGTCATGGGAAACATCTCCTTTATAAAATGTCAGCTTTATTCAGCAAGGTGTTCAGCAATCATGCCTCCGGTGTAGAACAGCCCCATCAGGATCACGCACACCCCGATGATTTTACCGAAGGTTCGATCCACGTCATCCGGGGGACTGTTCCGCTCCGTTAGGGTTATAAACGGCCATCTCCGCCACAGGGCCTTGGGATCAAAGAACAGGAGCACCCCCATCCCCACGATGGCAAGGCCCTCGATCACGTCCATCGCAAACCGGCTCATCCCGGTACGCCCCGCTCAAATTCCTGATAGATACGCTTCATGGCCAGCGCGTCCTCCGCCTGGGTGCCCGCACTCTCGCAGATGAAGGTGGGGCTCCACCCCCGCCGGGCCACCGCTTCCGCCAAAGGCGCCCAGTCCGGACCGTAGCCCCCGTCGTCGGCAAAGGTGCGGTGGCACTTCTCCCCGCCGCCGGGGGTGAACTCGATGTGGGAAAAGTGGCTGTGGAAGCGGGAGGCCCGCTCGCCGCCCAGGACCTCCTCCATACGGCTCAGCATCCGCTCCGCCGCCTCCGCCCCCTGGTCCGCGCCCAAAGAGCGGGCGTACAGGTGGCCGAAATCCACGCAGGGGAGCAGGCGCTCGTCTAAAGTGCACAGCTCCAGCACCTCGTCCAGATCCCCGAGCTGGTTGATCTTCCCCATGGTCTCCGGGCACAGGGTGAGGTGACCAAACCCCTCCCCGTCACAGGAGGCGATAACCTCCTTTAACGAGCCCAGGGCGATATCCAGCGCCTCCCGGCGCGTGCGGCCCATGAGCGCCCCGGAGTGGATCACCACCCGTGCGGCCCCCATCCACTCCGCCACCCGGCAGGCCCCGGTGATATAGCCAATCGTTTTTTGCAGGGCGTCCGGGTCCGGGTTGGCCAGGTTGATGAAGTAGGGCGCGTGGAGGGACAGGGAGATCCCATGCTCTGCGGCGGCCGCGCCCACCTTTCGCGCGGTGGCCTCCCCCACGTGGACGCCCTTGCCGCACTGGTACTCGTAGCAGTCCAGGCCGATCTCCTTCAGCCACTTTGGCGCATCGGCAGAGGATTTGTACGGGAAGTTTTCTGCGTTTCCCGCAGGGCCGAAGATTGCGCTCACAGCTTCTCCCCCTTTCCCGACAGCAGCCGGAAGGGCCACTCCGCGGCGTACCGCAGATACCGCCCCGGATTGCCCGCCAGCCGGATGGGCTCCACCAGGATGGTGGCCACCCCCGCCCGATTTCCGCCCAAGACATCGGTGAAAATCTGATCTCCCACAATGGCGGTCTGCTCGCGGGTCACGCCCATCCGCTCCATAGCCTTGTGGAAGGAGAGGGCCTTGGGCTTGCCCGCGTGGCCGATATAGGGTACGTCCAGCCCCTCGGAAAAAACGCGGGGGCGGCTCTCGTGGCGGTTGTTGGACAGAATAAACAGCGTCACCCCATGGGCGCGCAGCTCGTCCCGCCACGCCGTCAGCCTTTCATCGGGCAGGGGCACGCCGTAGGGGACCAGGGTGTTATCCAAATCCGCCAGCAGCAGCTTGATGCCCCGGCGCTCCAGGGCCTCGCCGGAGATTTCGTAAATGTCATGGGCCTTGAACCGAGCCCGGAACCACACCATACTTAACCCCTTCTATTCCGCCCCGGACGGGCATAGGATTCAAAGAGAACGCATTGACTATATCACAAAATTGTGCCGTCTACAAGGGGGAAGTCCCATGAAAGAATTGCTGCTGGCCCTGCCCGCCGGGCGGAGCACCCAGGGCGCGCACTTCGGCCTCACCCCCGCCCATATGGCCTACCGGGTGGGACCGGGACTGCGGCTGCTGGGCCAGCGCCTGCCCGATGGGCTGCGGGGCGGACTGATGCTGCTGAGCTGCGCCGGACTGGAGGGCGGGGGGGACCCGGTGAACTGCTGCCGCCAGGTTTTGGGGGAGTGCCGCCGCCGGGGCTACCGGGGCATCGTGTGCGATTTTGAGGGGATGCCCTCGGACATTCTGGGCCGGACGGCGGAGATTCTCGCCCGCAACTGCGCCGTCCAGGGCTGGCCGCTGTATGTCCCAGAGCCCTATGCCCCCCGCGCCCCCGGCAGCCGGGTGCTCATCCCCTCCGCCGTCACCAGCGGCACGCTGGAGCGGCGGCTGCGGGAGGCGGCGGAGCGCTACGGCCCCCACCGCACAGCCCTGGCGGTGGAGTGGGTGCGGGAGGATTTCCCGCTCCCCGCCGCCGGCCGGGGAGAGCCGGTGGACCGGGAGGCGCTGGACGAAATGCTGCGCCGGCTGCAGCCCGCCACCTTTTTTGACCGGGGGCTGTGCGCCCACTACTTCACCTATATGGCCGGGCCCAAGGCCCACTTTGTGCTGTACGATTCCCCCCGCTCCATCCGGGAGAAGCTGGGCCTGGCCCGGCGGCTGGGGCTGTGCGCCGCCCTGCTGCCCCAGCCGGAGATTGAGGCCCACCTGGAGGAGATTTTCGGCCCAAATGCGTAAAAAGCCCGGCCCCGCAGGCGCGGGGCCGGGCTTTTTCATGCTTTCTCAGCGGGGCGGGTAAACTGCTCCACGTAAATCCGTTTATAGATGTCCAAAAGCTGCTGGTTGGTGGTCTCCCGGCAGCGGACGATGTCCCCCAGGGCCTCCGCCTTGGCCTGACCCATGACGTCCCCCGGCGAGCCCGCCTCGCCGCTCTCGCCCACCCCCATCTCGGCGAGCTGCTGGATGGTTTGATAGAGATAATCGGTGTCGCTCTGGATGGCGGCGATCTGCTGCAGCAGCCAGCTCAGTTCTACTTTATTATCGCTCATTTCAGTGTCCTCCAAATCTGTATTTGGCGGGCACGCAAGGCATATCGTATCTTCAGATAGGAAGCGTGCCCTGCCATGTTTCACAAGACCTCTGGCCCGTCTCGGCCAGGTCGCTTCATATTCTCTGCCCCGCTCATCAACGACGCGAATGTTTTTTTCGATGGGTGTCATCCCCCTGCCATAAGATTCGCGGGTGTTTGGACGCCGTTTTTTATAATGGGTGCCTGCCCCTGTCCAGGTCCAGTTTACCACCCGGCGGGCGTCTTGTCAAGCTCGCCCGGCTGTGCTATACTATAGGGCAGCTTCAGCATACGGCCATGAGAAGGAGCGATGAAAGATGGCAGAGCAGTATGGCAGCGCCCCCAGGGACGATGGGCAGAACACAGTCATGGTATACATCAATCCCGAGCTCATCCAGAGCATGGCGGATATGTCGGCGAAAAAAGAACGGGGCTTTCGGGAGCTGCTCAGCGCCGCCGAGGAGGGGGATTTGGACGCCCAGTATAAGGCGGCGGTCCACTACTGCAACGGGACCGGCGGCGCGCCCAAAGATGAAACGCTGGCCTTTCAGTGGTTCGCCCGCGCCGCAGAGGGGGACCACATCTCTGCTCAGCACAGCCTGGGGCTGTGCTGGCTGCGGGGCATCGGCACAGAGAAGGACCCCGAGCGGGCCATCCCTTTTTTGACCCAGGCCGCGGAGCAGGGCTATCCCCCCGCCCAGTGCGAACTGGGACTGTGCTACGAGCTGGGTGCCGGCGTGGAGATGGACAAGCTGCGCGCCGCCGAGCTCTACCGGGACGCGGGGGAACAGGAGTATCCCCCCGCCCAGTGCAATCTGGGGTTTTTCTACTATCGGGGCATCGGCGTGGAGCAGGACTATCAGGAGGCCGCCGGCTGGTTTACCAAGGCGGCCCAACAGGAATACCCCCGCGCCCAGGCCCTGCTGGGGGAGTGCTTCGAGGCCGGACTGGGCGTGGAGCAGGACGTGCAGCGGGCGGTGGAGCTCTACCGCGCCGCCCACGAGCAGGGATATGAGGCGGCCACCTGCGCCCTGGGCGTGTGCTACGACCGGGGCGTCGGCGTGGAGCAGGACGAGGCCAAGGCCGCCCAGCTCTATCAGCAGAGCGCCGAGCAGGGCTATGTAAAAGGCCGCTTCCTGCTGGCCCAGTGCTATGAAAGCGGAACCGGCGTGGAAAAGGACGAGGCCAAGGCCGTGGAGCTGTATCGTCAGGCCAGCGAGGAGGACTATCCCCCCGCCGCCTGCGCCCTGGGCCTTTGCTATGAGCTGGGCACCGGCGTGGAGCAGGACTTGCTCCAGGCGGTGGAGTGTTACCGCTTGTCGGCGGAGCGGGGCTATGTGCCCGCCCAGTGCAATCTGGGCTTCTGCTATTACCGGGGCATCGGTGTGGAGGTGGACGACAAGGAGGCCGTGAAGTGGTTCGAGCTGGCCGCCGAGGCGGGCTACCCCCGCGCCCTGGGTCTGCTGGGGGACTGCTACGACTTCGGCTACGGCGTGCAGGCCGACCCAGACAAGGCCATGCGGCTGTACCAGGCCGCCAGCGAGGAGGGCTATCCTCCCGCTGTGTGCTCCCTGGGGCTGTGCTATGAGCTGGGGCAAGGGGTGGAGCAGGACAAGGCCCGGGCGGTGGAGCTATACCGCCAGGCCGCCGAGGCGGGGGACGCCCGCGCCCAGTGCAATCTGGGGTATTGCTACTACCGGGCCATCGGCGTGGAGGAGGACAACGACCAGGCGTTCCACTGGTTCCGCAGCGCGGCGGAGCAGGGCAGCGTCAGGGCGCTGTACCTGCTGGGCCAGTGCTATGAAAACGGCTATGGCGTGACGCCGGATCTGGCCCAAGCCGCCCAGCTGTACGCCCAGGCGGACGAGAAGGGCCACCTTCCCGCCGCCTGTGCCCTGGGTCTTTGCTATGAACTGGGCCGGGGGGTGGAGCAGGATAAGCTCCGGGCGGTGGAGCTATACCGCAAGGGTGCTCAGGCGGGAGACGCCCGCGCCCAGTGCAATCTGGGCTTCTGCTACTACCGGGGCATCGGCGTGAGGGAGGACGACAAGCAGGCCGCCCACTGGTTTAAGCAGGCTGCGGGCCAGGGTTTTCCCCGGGCCCAGCAGCTGCTGGGCGAGTGCTATGAAAATGGCTGCGGCGTGGAAAAAAGCATGGAGCGGGCGGTGGAGCTATACCGCCTGTCCTATGAGCAGGGCTTTCCTCCCGGCGCCTGCTCCCTGGGCCTTTGCTATGAATACGGCCAGGGAGTAGAGCAGGACAAGGCCCGCGCCGCCCAGCTTTATCTGGAGGCGGCGGAGCAGGGGGACGCCTGGGGGCAGTGTAATTACGGCTTTTGCTGCTACCAGGGCATAGGCGTGGAGGAAAACGACACCGAGGCGGTGAAATGGTTCCGCAGGGCCGCCGACCGGGGCAGCGCCAGGGCCCACCTCCTGCTGGGCGAATGCTACGAAAACGGCTACGGCGTGGAGCCCGACCTGGACACCGCCGTCCGGATGTACACCACCGCCCATGAGATGGGCTATCCGCCCAGCGCCTACGCCCTGGGGCGGTGCTGCGAGCTGGGCATCGGCATGAAACAGGATTTGGAGCAGGCCAAGGCATATTACCGCGCCGCGGCGGACCGGGGCAACCGCAGCGCCCAAGAGGCCCTGAAGCGGCTGGCGTCCGCCGCCCCTGCGCCTGATCCCGCGCCCCAGCCCCCGGCGAAAAAGAAGCGCCGCCGCTTTTGGCCCTTCGGGCAGCGATAGCGTTGGAAGCCATACTTAACCATCCGTATTCACAGCCACACCCTCCTCCGGCCCAGCACCGGGGAATTTGCGGCGGTCGATACAGCGTCTCAGAGATACGAGAAAGGGGGCGGCAGCCGTGGAGCTGGTGCAGAAACAGTTACAGCAGCTGGACCAGCGGCAGATCCAGCGCCTGGAGGTGCTCCAGATGAGCGCTCTGGAGCTGCGGGACTATTTACAGGAGCTCTCCCAGGAAAATCCGGTGGTGGATTTGAACGAATCCGCCGCCACATCCGAGCCGGGCCGGGAGGACGAACAGCTTCAGCACCTGCGCTGGCTGGCGGACAACGACCGGCAGAACCGCTACTATCAGGGGCTGTGGGACTACGAGTCCGACCCCATCGCCCGCATCGGCGTGAGCGGCGGGCTGGAGGAGACTCTGCCCCAGTTCCTCTCCCGCCAGCTGGACCGTCTGGCCCTGGACGGGGAGACCGCCCGAACGGTGCGCTTTCTCGCCTCCTGCTTGGACGAGGACGGCTATCTCCGCGCCAGCCCGGAGGAGCTGGCCCAGGACGCCTCCATCCCTTTGGAGACGATCCGGGCGGGCTTAGCCGCGCTACGCACCCTGGAGCCCGCCGGAGTGGGGGCGGAAAACCTGTCCCAGTGCCTGGAGCTCCAGCTGGAGCGGGCAGGGGTGGGAGGGCCCGCGTTGGCCATCGTCCGCGGCCACTTAGAATCCCTGGCCCGGTGCCGCTACCGGCTGATTGCGGATAAGCTTGGAGTGTCGGTGGATCAGGTGCTGTGCGCCCAGCGGACCATCCGGGAGCTGGACCCCAGACCGGGAGCGGTGTTCGACCGGCCGGAGCCCGCGCCCTACATCTACCCTGACATCTTCGTGGACGAGCAGGACGGCCGTTTTGTGGCCCGATCCAGCCACCCGGAGCGCCCCGCCTTTCATATCAACGGCTACTACCGGGACCTGCTCGCCCAGTCCCAGCAGCGGGAGGTCCGGGACTATCTGCGTCAGAAGGTTCAGGCCGCCCAGGAGGTCCTTCAGGCTATCACCCAGCGGCAGGACACCCTGCTGCGCTGCGCCCAAGCCATTGTGGACCGGCAAGAGGAGTTTTTCCGCACCGGGGAGGAGGCGCTGCGCCCCCTGCGCATGGCCGACGTGGCTCAGGCTCTGGGCATACACGAGTCCACCGTCAGCCGGGCCGTTCGGGAAAAATACCTGCAATGCCAGCGGGGCGTGTATCCCCTGAACTGGTTCTTCTCCCGGGGCGGCGCGGGGGGCGATGTGGGGGGCGCGGCGGCCCGCGTCATGCTGCGCCGGCTCATCGACGGGGAGGACAAGGCCCATCCCCTGTCCGACCAAAAGCTGTGCGAGGCCCTGGCCCATGCGGGCTGTCCCATCTCCCGGCGCACCGTGGCCAAATACCGGGATGAACTGAACATTCCGGGCACCTCCGGCCGAAAGGCGCGGAAGGTATAGCTTGAAAGCGGACAAAAAGCGCGCCGCCGGTCTGACAGGCCGGCGGCGTAAAGCTGCGCGGGCCCAACAGTACCCGCAAAACAGCTCGTTTTTTATGACAAACAGTCATTTATGTGGTATAATTTTATAGGGTGATAAATTATGGTTTTCCATCATACGTCTGAAGCGTGTTATCGGTGGTTACAAAAACAGCCAAATGTAAAAGAGGAGTCGCTTACTGACTGGATATTGTATACTATTTCTGAAAGAACAGATAGGTTTTACTACAAGGCGTTTACAAGAAATGAAGAGGCGGCAAATGGCGCTGATTGGGAGTGGTGGGTTTTAGCAGATGACTGTCAGGGACTCTGCGCGTATCGATTTTTGGTGCAAGCCAAAAAATTGAAAAGGACTCAAGACAACTATCCTCTGATTGCCTATGGGAATAGAAACGGCCTGCAAATTGACTTACTAATTGATTCCGCTAAGCATCGTAACGCCATGCCAATTTATATATACTACTCCGTTGCAGCGCCGGAATTAGCACAGCAAATCAATAACTTTCATTTCTTTGATAAAGATATTGTTGCTTGGTGCAGAGATTGTATAAACGGCGCTTATATGTCAATGGCGCAAAGCGTGAAACAGAGGGTATTTGATTCTCCACGAAAGAAAATAACGGAAGTTGATCTTCTGAACAACTCCCTTGGCCTCTCCGTGTGTGATTTTTTATTTCACTCTAAGCATTCTTCAAAAAAAATTATGGATTTACTAAACCGCTGCTATATAAATAACATAGAGAATGATACCCCGGTATCTTCCAATGGAATGAAACATTTCGGGAATTCTATTCCCAATTATTTAAATACACTCATTGACCAAAAAAGGAACTTTAAAAGCTTTCCTGATTGGTATGAATCAGAATTCGAACATCAACTTAATGGCATTGCGGGTGTTGCTGTTGTCGATTTACGAAAAAGGTAATATATTTTGTGGGCGGCAGTATCGCAAAGATACCGCCGCCCCTTTTCATTTATGGAGACGGTTTCTTCCGTGGGCCTCTCGGCTTTGAAGTGGGCTTCCGCTCCACCCCGTTTCGGAAGTGGGTGCTTTCATATCGGTCAAAGAAAACCAATAATCCGAACCCATCTCCTATCGGAAAAAGGTTCGGATTATATGGGTTTGGTGCGGATGACGGGACTCGAACCCGTACGGCCGTGGGCCACCAGCACCTCAAGCTGGCCAGTCTACCAGTTCCAGCACATCCGCATATTGGACCAACGCAGTATATTATAGTGCTTGAAAGCCCGTTTGTCAAGTGCGACCTCTCCGCCGTGCTTAGATTCTTCCCCGCCACCAGACAATAATTATTTTTGACGCACGCAGTCTTGCAAAATCCGGGCACACAGGCGGCGGATTTCCTGCGTCCTGCATTCCTTTTTTTGGATTCCCCTGCATTTCCAAGGCTTCCACAGCTTCCACAAAAGTTTCCACACCCTTGTGTAAGTCAAAACGACGCTTTTCCTTCACAGCATAGTTTACATAAGTTTCTCCTCGTGCTTTTCTCCTGTGTGTTCCTACAAATTTTCAAAAAACGAGCCCCGGACCGCAATCCGGGGCTCGCACTGTGTCAGTTCTCTACAAATGCCTGGACCGTGTCCGCAATGTGGTCCGCGCACAGCCCAAACTCCCGCAGCAGCTCCTCCGCGGGGCCGGAGCGGCCGAACTCGTCGTTCACACCGATGCGCCGCACCGGAGTGGGCAGCGCTTCGCTGAGCAGGGCGCACACCGCCTCCCCCAGACCGCCCACAATGGAGTGCTCCTCGCACGTGACAATCTTCCCGCACTCCCGGGCCGCCTTCAGCACCAGGTCCCTGTCCAAAGGCTTGATGGTCGCCATATTGATGATCCGGGCGGAAATTCCCCGCTGGGCCAGCAGCTCGCCCGCCTCCACCGCCTCGGCCACCAGCAGACCGTTGGCGATGACGGCCACGTCCGTGCCCTCCCGCATCACCTCGCCCTTGCCGATTTCAAAGGTAAACCGGGCCGGGTCGTGGAACACGGGCACCGGCGAGCGGCCAAAGCGCATATACACCGGTCCCTGGTGCTCATAGGCGGCCTTTACCATGGCCCTGGCCTCCACCTCGTCTGCGGGGGACATCACGATCATGCCCGGAATGGAGCGCATCAGGGCGAAGTCCTCCAGGCACTGGTGGGAGGCGCCGTCCTCCCCCACAGAGATGCCGCCGTGGGAGGCGCCGATTTTCACGTTCAGCCTGGTGTAGCCGATGGAGTTGCGCACCTGCTCATAGGCCCGGCCCGCGGCGAACATGGCGAAGGAGGAGGCAAAGGCCACCATCCCCATGGCGGCGGCCCCGGCGGCCACGGCCATCATATTGCCCTCGGCGATGCCGCAGTTAAAGTGCCGGTTGGGGAACTCCCTGCCGAACACGGCAGTCTGGGTGGAGCCGGCCAGGTCCGCGTCGAAGACCACGATGTCGTCGTGGAGCGCGCCCAGCTCCTTCAGCGCCGCGCCATAGCCGGCGCGGGTGGCGATTTTTTTCACCTCTGCCATGTTATTCCGCCTCCAATTCCGCCAGCTTGGCGCGCAGCTCCGCCATAGCCTGCTCGTACTGCTCTCCGTTGGGAGCCTTGCCGTGCCAGCCCACCTGGTTTTCCATATAGCTGACTCCCTTGCCCTTGGTGGTCCTCATCACGATGGCAAAGGGCTTGCCCTTCACGGTTTTAGCCTGGGCAAAGGCGGCCTCCAGGGCGTCGAAGTCGTGGCCGTCCACCTCCGCCGCCTCCAGGCCGAAGGCACGCAGCTTGTCCAAAATGGGATAGGAGCTCATCACCTGCTCCACCGGCCCGTCGATCTGGAGGCCGTTGTTGTCGATGATGACGCACAGGTTGTCCAGCTTGTAGTGGGCGGCGAACATCAGGGCCTCCCACACCTGGCCCTCCTCAATCTCGCCGTCCCCCAGCAGGGTGTACACCCGGCAGGGGTTGTTCTGATACTTGGCCGCCAGCGCCATGCCGCAGGCGGCGGACACTCCTTGGCCCAAGGATCCGGTGGACATATCCACCCCGGGGGTGGAGTTCATATTGGGGTGGCCCTGGAGGTGAGATCCCAGGTGGCGCAGCTCCTTTAGGTCCTCCCAGGGGAAAAAGCCCCGCAGCGCCATGGCGGCGTACAGTCCCGGCGCACAGTGGCCCTTGCTGAGCACGAACCGGTCCCGGTCCCACTTCTTGGGGTCCTTGGGATCCACGTTCAGCTCCTTAAAATAGAGGCTGGTGAACAGCTCGGCGGAGGACAGGCTTCCGCCGGGGTGGCCGGACTTGGCGGCATAGGTGCCCTCAATGATCCCCATGCGCACCTTGCAGGCCGCCAGGCGCAGCTCTTTTTTCTCATTGGCAGTCATTCTATTCCTTCTTTCTTCACGGCCCTTCGGCGTTGTCCTGGTGGAAAAATCGGTAATCGGTCAGGCTGGTGAACTCCTCCCCGGCCCGCAGGACACAGGGGGGAAAGCCGGGCTTGTTGGGCGTGTCCGGGTAGAACTGGGTCTCCAGACAGAAGCCGTGGCGGTTCCCGTAGATCGCGCCGCCCTTGCCGGGGGGACAGCCATCCAGAAAGTTTCCGGTGTAGAACTGGACCCCTGCCATATCGCTGTAAACGGACATGGCAATGCCGGTGTCCGCCGCGTAGGCCAGCCCAATCTGCTTGTACTCACGGGGCGGCACAGCCCAGTTGTGGTCATAGCCCCCCGCTATGGTGAACTGGTGGAAGGGCTCGTCAATGCTTTCCCCGATTTTTCGCGCGCTGCGCAGGTCCATGGGGGTGCCCTCCACCGGGGCGAGCTCCCCGGTGGGAATGGAGCCGGGACCAACAGGGGTATAGTGGGTGGAGCGCAGCTGGATGTACTGCCCCTCCACACTGCCGCTGTCGTGGCCGGACAGGTTGAAATAACTGTGGTTGGTGAGGTTGCAGATGGTATCCCTGTCACCCTTCGCCCAATAGCTGATTCTCAGCCTGTCCTCCTCCAAGCTGTACGTCACCCGGACGGTGAGCGTACCGGGGTAGCCCTCCTCCCCGTCGGGGCTGACCAGCGACAGGGTGACGAAGCGGTCCGTCAGCCCCTCCACCGTCCAGACCTGCTTGTCAAAGCCCACCGCTCCCCCGTGGAGAGAGTTGGGCCCGTCGTTGGCGACCAAGGGGTACTCCACCCCGTTCAGGGTAAACCTCGCCCCGCCGATGCGGTTGGCGTACCGCCCCACCAGGGCGCCCATATACTTGTCCTGCGCCCTGTAGTCCTTCAGGGTGTCGAAGCCCAGCGCCACATCCACCGGATTTCCGTTTCGGTCTGGGACAACCAGCGAGCGCACCGCGCCGCCGTAGGTGATGACCTTACAGCTCAGCCGCCCGTTTTCCAGGGTAAGCTCCTCCACCTGGGTCCCGTCGGGCATACGGCCAAAATTCCTTCTGTTTTCCTCCATAATCCCTCCGCTCCGCCGGCCATCCCGGCCCTCCTAAGCTTCTGCCTTAGTTTACCACAGCTGTCCCCTGAAAACAACAGCATAACCGCCATTTTTTGTCCTAAATTGGAATTTGTGAACGGTGATATCGTCAACATACTTGAAAAAATCTCCGCTCCCTGTTGGCTTTTTTTCAATTTTTTGTTATAATGCTGTCAATCGTTTATCTTGGGTTGCCATACGCCCTGGGAGGTCATGTCTATGGATACGCCCGGCCAGCTCATCCTGAACGGAATCGAGTACGCCATTCTGCGCCTGCTGGGCAGGGGAAAGGGCGGCTACACCTGGCTGGCCCAGCGGGGCGGGGCGCAATACGCCCTCAAGCAGCTTCACCACGAACCCTGCGATTACTACCAGTTTGGAGATAAGCTGGCCGCTGAGCTGAGGGATTATCAGCGGCTGGCCGCTTTGGGCGTACCCCTTCCCAAACTGCTGGACGTGGACCGGGAGGAGGAGCTGCTCTTGAAAGAACTGCTCCCGGGGGAGACCATCTACCGGCTGGCCCTGCGGGACGGGGTGGAGCCCTGGCATTGGAAGCAGGTGAGGGCGCTGTCCCATCTTCTCCGGGAAGCAGGACTCAACATCGACTGGTTCCCCACCAATTTCATGTGCCGGGACGGCTTGCTGTATTATGTGGACTACGAATGTAACCCTTACATGGACGAGTGGAGCTTTGAGCGCTGGGGCGTCCGGTACTGGTCCCCCACCCCTGAGCTGGAGGCCTACGCAAGAGAACATGGAGACCTATGAGGAGGAAGCTATGAAGCAGGAAAAAAGCTGCGGCGGGGTCATCTTCCGCGAGCAGAACGGACTGCGCGAGTATTTGGTCCTTCACAGCATCCAGGGGCACTGGACGCTGTGTAAGGGCCATGTGGAGGGGGACGAGACGGAGCACGACACCGCCCTGCGGGAAATTCGTGAGGAGACCGGCCTGTCCGTGGACTTTGTAGACGGCTTCCGGGAGACCATCACCTACGCCCCCCACCCTGGCGTCACCAAGAACGTGGTGTTCTTTCTGGCCCGGCTGTCGGGGGGGACGCTGGCCTGCCAGCCCGAGGAGGTGGAGGCCATCCGCTTCCTGCCCCTCGGCCGGGCGCTGGCCGCCCTGACCCACCCCTCCGACCGGGACACACTCCAAAAGGCCCACGCCTTTCTGGAGAGCCGCCGCCCCATGCCCACCCCGTTGTATGACAGCCTGCGCGCCCTGGCGGACACCCGCCCCCTGCGCCTGGATATGCCCGGCCACCACGGCTTGCCCCTGCCGGGGGGCCTCTCTTGGCCGTCGGAGCTGGACTTCACCGAAAACGGCGCCACCGGCAACCTCTTTGGAGACGAAGCGGACGCCATCCAGGCCGCCGAGGCCCTCTGGGCGGCCAGCTTCGGCTTTGACCAGTGCCTGTTTCTCACCGGCGGCTCCACCCAGGGCATCCACGCCGGGCTGGCTCTGCTGGCAGAGGAGGGGGGCAGCGTGGCCCTGGACCGGGGCAGCCACCGCGCGGTCTACCACGCCCTGGCCCTGCTGGGCCTGACCCCCCGCTTCCTCCCCCGGCCCTGGCTGGCGCAGGAGGGAGTGACTGGGCCCATCTCCCCAGAGACGGTGGCGGATGTCTTGTCCGCCCACCCGGAAATCAAAACCATCTGCATTACCTCTCCAACTTACTACGGTGTGTTATCAGATGTTCCCGCCATCGCCGCCGTGTGCCACGCTCGCGGGGCCAGGCTCATGGTGGACGCCGCCCATGGAGCGCACCTGCCCTTTTTAGGCTACACCGGCTATCAGGCGGCGGACGTGGTGGTGATGTCCGCCCACAAAACCCTCCCCGCGCCGGGGCAGTCGGCCCTGCTCTTTGCCAACGGCTTCCCCCTTTTCGAGCTTCAGCGCTGGGGCTCGGTGTACGGCACCTCGTCCCCGTCCTACGTCCTCATGGCCGCGCTGGATGGGGTGAGGCACTATATGGAAACGGAGGGAACCGCCCGGTATCAGAGCACCGTCCGGCTGGTCCACGAGCTGCGCCGCCGCCGGCCCGCCCTGACGGCGCGGGCCCCTCTGGAGCTGGACCCGGCCCGGCTGGTCCTCACCAGCCCGGACGGCTTCGCTCTGGCGAACGCGCTGCGCTCACAGGGAATCTACCCTGAGATGGCCGATTGGGGCCACGTAGTGTGCATCCTCACCTGCGCCGACGGCGCGGCGCAATTTGACCGCCTGGAAAAAGCCCTGGACCGCTCCGGCCTCTCCGGTCCCTGCGCCCCCGTCCCGGCCCCGCCGGAGCCGCCCCCCATGGTCCTCACCCCCCGGCAGGCCCTGTTCGCCCCCCGGAAGTGGCTACCCCTCGGCGGGGCGGCGGAGCAGATCTCCGCCTGTCAGATCGCGCCCTATCCCCCCGGCGTGCCGGTGATCGCCCCAGGGGAGCTCATCCAAAAAAAACATCTGGCCTATTTGGTCCAAATAGGCTATAATAGGGATGGAAGCACCGCCATCGACGTGGTTCGTTGATTCCAAAAAGGGGAGGAACGCGCTTATGAAGCTGATCGTCGCAATCGTCAATTATGACGACTCCAACTCCGTCACCCAGGCCCTGTCCAAAAACGGCTTCTCCTCCACCCGGCTGTCCACCACCGGCGGGTTTCTCCTGGCCGGCAATGTAACGCTGCTCATCGGCGTGGAGGAGGACCAGGTCCAGGCCGCCATCGACCTGATCCGGGAGCGCTCACACAGCCGAAAGCAGATGGTCCCCGCCCTCACCGAGATGAGCTACGGCTTTATGCCCGTGATGCCGGTGGAAGTGACCGTGGGCGGGGCGACCGTATTTGTGCTGGACGTAGAGAGGTTTGAGCGGCTATGATTCCTCTGCCCAATCCCCTGTCCCACGCTTATCTCATCTCCGGCGGCGCCGGGGACAGCCGCGCCGCCCTGGCCCGCCGTCTCACCGCCGCCTATCTGTGTCAGGGGAGCAATCCCCCCTGCGGGACCTGCCGGGCCTGCCGAAAGGCGGCGGCAGGCGCCCACCCCGACGTATCCCTCACCGCCCCCCTCCAGGGGAAGCAGGAGATCAGCGTGGAGCAAATCCGCGCCCTGCGCTCCGACGTCTACGTCCGCCCCAACGAGGGTGCGCGGAAGGTGTACGTCATCCACCCGGCGGACGCCATGAACCCCTCCGCCCAAAACGCCCTGCTGAAGGTGCTGGAGGAGGGCCCCGCCTACGCCGCTTTTCTGCTGCTGGCCGGGGAGCCCGGCCGCCTACTGGACACGGTGCGCTCCCGGTGCGAGCCCCTTTCCCTTCCCCCTGAGCAGGCCCAGCCCGACCCGGAAACCCTCCGGCATGCGCAGGAGCTGGCCCAGCTGCTCCTCACCGGAGACGAGCTGGCCGTGGCCCAGGCCCTGGTGGAACTGGAGCTGTCCAAGCCCAAGGCCGACCAGCTCTACGCCCTATTGGCCGCCTCGGAGGAGCAGGTGTCCCGCCGCCTGACCCAGAGCCCCCGCCGGGGGGCCCAGGCGCTCCGGGCGCTGAAAGCCTGCCGGGACGGCGCGGTGTATAACCCCGGCACGGGGCTTGTGCTGGGACTGCTTCAAACTCAGCTGTTTTCATAACTTCACATATACGGAGGACAATTTTTATGACGGAAATCATCAGCGTTCGGTTCCGGCCGGGCGGCAAGCAATACTACTTCGACCCTGCGGGCCTCACCGTGCCCGAGGGGCGTAGCGTCATCGTGGAGACGGGCAAGGGCCTGGAATACGGCACCTGCGTGCGCCGCAATTCCATGGTGGAGGACAGCGCCGTGGTGCAGCCCCTGCGCCCGGTGGTCCGCCTGGCCACCGATAAGGACGAAAAGCAGGTCCGGGAAAACCGGGGCCGGGAGAAGGAGGCGCTGCAAATCTGCCAGCAGCTGGTGGAGCGCCACGGCCTGGACATGAAGCTGGTCCAGGTGGAGTACAGCTTCGACGGAACCAAAATTCTCTTTTTCTTTACCTCCGACGGCCGGGTGGACTTCCGCGCCTTGGTGAAGGATTTGGCGGGCATTTTCCGCGCCCGCATCGAGCTGAGGCAGATCGGCGTGCGGGACGAGGCCCGGATGCTGGGCGGCTTTGGCATCTGCGGTAAGCCCTTCTGCTGCGCTCAGTTTCTCAACGAGTTCCAGCCCGTGTCCATCAAAATGGCCAAGACCCAAAACCTGTCCCTCAATCCCACCAAAATTTCCGGTACCTGCGGCCGGCTGATGTGCTGTCTGAAATACGAGCAGGGCGCCTATGAGGACGCCGTGCAGCGCTGCCCCAAGGCGGACTCCTTTGTGGAGTGTCCCGACGGGGTGGGCACCGTCTCCTCCGTCAACCTGCTGCGAGAGCAGGTGAAGGTCTCGCTGGAAAACGCCGATCCCACCGAGCAGCCAAAAAACTACCTCACCAGCGAAATCCGCGTGGTGCGCAACGGCAAGGGCAAGCGCCCCGAGGGCTACACCCCGCCGCCCAAGGCGGAGCTGGAAAAGCTGCGCTCTCCGGAGGCGGAGCTGGCCCGCTCCGGCCGTAAGCCGGACGGTCCCGCCGACCTGTCCGCCGTGCTGGAGCGTTACCTGGGCGCGGAGGGCCCCTCCAGCCGTCAAAACGATGGCCAGCGCCAAAATCAGAACCAGCGCCGGGGCCGGGGCCATGGCGGCCAGGGCAAGCCCACCCAGGGTCAGCCCCGGCAGCAGTCCGCCCCCCAGACTCAAAAGCAGGCCCAGCCCAAGTCCGCCCCCCAGAGGGACGCACAGCCCGGCGATGCCAAGGCAAGCGCCAACCGCAAGCGGCGCTACCGCCCTCATCATCGCCGGGGCAAGCCCGGCGGCGGGCAGCCGCCCCAGTCCTGATCCGCCTTCCCCCGCCGGAAAACGGCGGGGGTTTTGCCACCTGCGCGTATTTTTCCCAGGGATGCAACATTTTGCCCCCGTCTGGGGTATTATAAATGACAGGAGAAAACGCCGCGTCACGGCCGGGGCGCGGCGGAAGGAGGTGAATGACCTTGACGCAGCAGCAGCGCACCCAGGTGGTGGAGCGCTGGGGGGATATGGTGTACCGCCTCGCCCTGGCCCGCACCGCCAACGTACCCGACGCGGAGGATGTGTTTCAGGAGGTTTTTCTGCGCTTTTTCCGCCATGAGGACCGCTTTGCCAACGACGAGCACCGCAAGGCCTGGCTCATCCGCTGCACGGTGAACCGGTGCAAAAGCCTGCTCGCCTCTCCGTGGCGCAAGCGCACCGTCCCCCTGGAAACCGCCGAGGAGGTGGGGGTGGAGGACGACTACCGGGAGGTATATGCCGCCGTCCTCTCCCTGCCCGCCAAGTACCGTTCGGTCATTCACCTGTACTACTTCGAGGGCCTGTCGGTGGCCGAAATGGCCCAGACGCTGAACGTGCCGGAGGGCACCGTGAAATCCCAGCTCAGCCGGGGCCGGGCCCTTCTGCGGGAGATACTTCAGGAGGTCGAACTATGAAGCGATACAAACAGGCAAACGAGGGCATCCATGCCCCCGAAGACGTAAAGGAACGGGCCGCCCAGCCCGCTGGAAAACGCCCGTACACCCGCTGGACGGGGGCGGTGGCGGCGGTGCTGGCGGTGGCCCTGATTGGAGGGATCGCCATGTGGCCCAAGCAGGAAACGGACCCCACCCTGGCGGCCCACGGCGCCCCTCTCTCCGATGGGCTGCCCACCGGCGGCGAAAGCCCCCAGCTGCGCACCGCCCCAGGGGGGGACGAGGAAACCTGCGGCCCCAACGGGGTGCCTTCGTCTTATGAGACCTGCGCCCTGGCCCTGGCCGGCTACCCGGAGATGGCCCCTTATCCCAGGGACGATGACTTTTTCTCCAACGTGGGGGACAGCGATGACGCCTGGAAACAGGCCAGCGACGCCCACAGCGCGGCCTACAGCGCCTGGTGGGACAATAGAGATGCCCTTCGCTCAGGCACCGATTACGCCGGGCTGATGGACGGCTTCCTCTCCTCCTCCACCGCCCAGTTCCTCACAGGCGCTGGGGAGGAGAACCGGGTCTATTCCCCGCTGAACGTTTACATGGCCCTGTCCATGCTGGCGGAGACCACCGGGGAAAACACCCGGCAGCAGATTCTGGATTTATTGCAGGTGGACTCCATCGAGGCCCTGCGGGAGCGGGCCAACGCCCTGTGGCTGGACAACTACCGGGACGACGGGGTGGTCACCTCCATCCTGGGCAACTCCCTGTGGCTGCGCGACGGCATGACCTACAGCCAGAAGACCCTGGACACCCTGGCCAAGGTTTACTTTGCCTCCGCCTTCTCCGGCCAGATGGGGACGGAGGAGTATAACCAGGCCTTGCGGGACTGGATCAACACCCAAACCAACGGCCTGCTGGCCGAGCAGGCCCAGGGCCTGGAGATGAGCCCGGAGACGGTGCTGGCCCTGGCCTCCACCATCTATTTCAAGGCCGCCTGGGACGACGAGTTCAGCAAGGAGCGCACCGACACCGACACCTTTCACGCCCCCGGCGGAGACGTGGACGCCGACTTCATGCACAGCTCTAACCAGAGCGCTTTCTTCTGGGGGGACAACTTCACCGCCGTGCGCCTCTCCTTCCAGCAGGGCGGCGATATGTGGCTGATTCTCCCCGACGAGGGGGTTACGGCGGATGAACTGCTCCAAAGCGGCGAGGCCATGGAATTCCTCCTCGCCCCCAAGTATGACCGATACGACGACGAGGGCAATGTGACGCGGGAGGGCTGGACCGGGCAGAAATACCTCACGGTGAACCTGTCCATGCCCAAGTTCGACGTGTCCTCCGACCTGGACCTGGTGGACGGCCTGAAGAAGCTGGGCGTCACCGACGTGTTCGACTCCACTGTCTCCAACTTCGACCCCCTGGGAGCCTCCACCGGCGACCCCCTATACGTCGGCACGGCCCAGCACGCCGCCCGGGTGAAGGTGGACGAGGAGGGCTGCGAAGCCGCGGCCTACACCGTCATGATCGCGGAGTGCGGCGCGGCCATGCCCCCGGACGACGAGGTGGACTTTGTGCTGGATCGGCCTTTCCTGTTCGCCGTCACCGGGGAGACCGGGCTGCCCCTGTTCACCGGGGTGGTAAATCAGCCCAACGGCTGAGCCCCGCCGGGCTTGCCCGCTGAACAAACACAACGAGTTCCCCAGCCCGCTCACAGGCTGGGGAACTCGCTATTTTTGTTCGGGAAAAGAGAGGACAAGCGAGGAAAAATGCGGTATACTCTTATCAAGCTGCGCAGCAAAGTGAAAGGAGCCAGGCGTATGGAGTGGATTGACCGGCTCAATCGGGCCATGGACTATATCGAGGGGCATTTGGAGGAGCCCGACTGGCAGACAGCGGCGGGGATTGCCCACTGTTCCCCCTACCATTTTCAGCGGATGTTCACTCTGCTGGCGGGGATGCCCCTGTCGGAGTATGTGCGCCGCCGCCGGATGTCCCGGGCGGCAGTGGAATTGCAGGGCGGGGCAAAAATTTTGGATGTGGCGGTCAAATACGGTTACAGCTCGCCCACCGCGTTTAACCGGGCCTTTCAGACGGTTCACGGCCTGCCGCCCTCCGAGGCCAAAAAGCCGGGAGTGAGCCTGAAAAGCTGCCCGCCCCTGCGCTTCGCCATCACAATACAAGGAGTGGAAGAAATGGACTACCGCATGGAAAAAAAGGACGCATTCCGCATTGTTGGAATATCCGCGCCCTTGAGCCAGGATCTGGATGAGAACTTTAAGTGCGTGCCCGAACTGTGGGCGCGCGCGGCGGCGGACGGCACGATCCCGCGGCTGGCCGCCCTGATGGACGGGGAGCCCAAGGGCCTGCTGGGGGTGTGCGGCGGGAAGGATGGTTCCCGGTACTATATTGCCGTGGCCTCCTCCGCCCCGGCGGAGGGCGGCCTGGAGGAGTTTACCGTTCCCGCCTTTACCTGGGCCGTATTTCCCGGGACAGGAGACGGCGCCGCCGCTATCCAGAAGCTTCAGCGCCGGGTGGTCACTGAGTGGCTGCCCACCTCCGGCTGCGAGTATGCCGACGGCCCGGATGTGGAGGTCTACCTGGACCCGGAGTGCTCCAAGTTTGAGGTCTGGATTCCCGTGGTCAAGGCAAAGCAGTAAAAAAGGTCCCCCTCCTTGAAAGCCTGCCATAAGGAAGCCAGCACCCGCCGGGAGGAGGCTGCTTTTCGGCGGGTATTTCTTTATACTGCTCTCATCGACAGCTCGGAGTTAGGAGAGATAATATGGATAGACCAATCACAACGCTATTTATGCTCATGTCTGTTGATGGAAAAATCAGCACAGGGGCAACAGATAAGTTAGACGTAGACAGAGATTTCCCAAAAATTGTGGGCGTTCAGGAAGGACTGCACCAGTATTATGAGATAGAGCAGACAACCGACTTGTGGTCGCTCAACTCTGGCCGAGTGCAGAAAAAGATGGGCGTCAACTCGAAGGAAATGCCGAACAAGTCGTCTGTTTCCTTTGTAATAATCGACAACCATCATTTGACCAAACAAGGTGTTCGCTATTTTTGCGCCCGCTCAAAAGAATTTGTGCTGGTCACATCCAACGCAGACCATCCGGCATTCCAGGTAAACGAGGACAACCTTCATATCATTTGTCAACGCAAGTTGTCTTTGAGTGACGCACTTGCAAAGCTCAAGTCAGAATATGGCTGTCAGAGAATCACCATACAAAGCGGCGGCACATTAAACGGGCTGTTTCTTCGGGAAAAGCTGTTTGATTATATTGATATTGTTGTTGCCCCCATTTTAATTGGCGGCAAGGAGACATCCACACTGATTGACGGAAAATCTTTGCTATCAGAACGTGAATTATCCCAATTAGGTGTGCTGAAATTGCAAGAATGTACCGTCCTGGAACACTCGTATCTCAGATTGCGTTACCAGGTAATCCACTGACAACTTCCAGTTTGCTGCTCTTTTCAAGAGCGCTTTCCCCGAACGTGTCATGTGGTTACACACTATAAACAGGACAAGGCAGACCATTGCGGCCTGCCTTGTCCTTTCACTTCTTTATGAAGCCTTACCCTCAAAAATGGGAGCTTTTTTGCGTCAGATTACTCCCCCAAAACCTTTGCGCAGCGGTCGCACAGCTCGGCATGGTGGCCGGGGGCGCCGATATGGGTGTCGTGGTTCCAGCACCGGGGGCACTTGCTCCCTTCCGCCGCCTCAATCCGCACGTCCAAATCCATGAACTGCGTGCTCATGGCCCCCAGGGAGGACGCGCAAGATTCAGTATGCACCACCTCCACCTGGGAGGTGATGAACAGCGCGGCCAGCTCCTCCGGCGCAAAGTCGGAGAAGTCCTCCTGGGCCATGGGGTCCGCCTCCAGAATCACCTTGGCGTCCTGGTTCTTCTTTACAACGTCCTCATTGCGGGCGTTTTCCAGCGCCTTGTTCACGTCGTCCCGCAGCTTGATCACCTTTTCCCAACGCGCCGCGTCCTTCTCCCCCAGCGCCAGGGCGGGGTCATAGTCCGGGATGTCGTTGAACAGCACGCACTCGGGGTCGTCCCCGGCCCGGTGGGGCATGGCGGTCCAGATCTCCTGGCTGGTGAAGGCCAGAATGGGAGCCAGCATCCGGGTCATTCCGTCCACAATGCGGTACAGGGCGGACTGGGCGGAGGCGCGGGTGGCATCGTCCCCGCAGTAGAGCCGGTCCTTGATGATGTCCAGGTAGAAGTTGGACATCTCCACCACGCAGAAATTGTAGATGGCCCGATAGACGGCGTGGAACTCGTAGGCGTCGTACCCCGCCCGGACATTCCTCACCAGGTCGTTGAAGGCGGCCACCGCCCACCGGTCCAGGGCCTCCATATCCTTCACCGCCACGGCGGTGTCGGGGTTAAAGCCGTCCAGGTTGCCCAGCATATACCGGGCGGTGTTGCGGATTTTCAGGTACGCCTGGCTGAGCTGCTTCATGATCTCCTTGGAAATGCGCATATCCTGGGTATAGTCCGCGGAGGACACCCACAGGCGCAGCATATCCGCGCCGTAGTCCTTGATAATCTCCTCGGGGGGCATGGCATTGCCCAGGGACTTGTGCATGGCCTTGCCCTCGCCGTCCACCGTCCAGCCGTGGGTGATGATCTGCTTGTAAGGGGCCACACCGTTGCAGGCGATGGAGGTGAGCATGGAGGACTGGAACCAGCCCCGGTATTGGTCGCCCCCCTCTAAATACACGTCTGCGGGGTATTGCAGGTTGGAGCGCTGGTCGGCCACGGCGGCCCAGGTAGAGCCCGAGTCGAACCACACGTCCATGATGTCGTTCTCCTTGGAGAAGTGGGTCTTGCCGCACTTGGGGCAGGCAAAGCCGGCGGGCACCAGCTCATCCGCCGTCCGGTCGAACCACACGTTGGAGCCGTGCTCCCGGAACAAGTCCGCCACGTGGGCGATGGTCTCCGGGGTGACGATGGCCTCCCCGCAATCATCGCAGTAGAACACCGGGATGGGCACGCCCCACACCCGCTGGCGGGAGATGCACCAGTCGTTGCGCTCGGTGATCAT
>ERZ808051.397-NODE-397-length-50794-cov-7.940789_pt1 | contig 50794 bp, 41 predicted proteins | sample MGYA00380199_ERZ808051 | MGnify/ENA primary metagenome ERZ808051 (study PRJEB31490, sample SAMN06133391) | mouse gut metagenome | isolation source: J11 | host: mice | place: China: Chengdu | collected 2015-05 ... | reverse complement strand
GGGGTCTTAGCTCAGCTGGGAGAGCATCTGCCTTACAAGCAGAGGGTCATAGGTTCGAGCCCTATAGGCCCCACTTAATTGGGTATCCATCGGATATCCTTTATAAATGAATATGGCGAGATAGCTCAGCTGGCTAGAGCATACGGTTCATACCCGTAGTGTCGAGGGTTCAAGTCCCCCTCTCGCTATTACCTTTAAGAGTGCGGAAAGCCTTGATTTTACTGGCTTTCCGCTTTCTTTTTGCGCAGATCTGCTCCATTGCACTCTTCTTGATTGTCAGGCGAGTGAGAAACGCCGCTTAACAGCAGTTGTATGAAATTTTCATTTTTTCTTGCTGCCGGCGTGCCGTGTCAGCTTCGTTTGTTGCTTGTGTGCTGTATACATACAATTTATTGACGCAGCACATTTTGAATAATATAGTAGGAGTATAAGGTAAAATGAGAAAAGTTGTTCTGTTTATTGCAATGAGTCTTGACGGATATATTGCAGATAGTAATGGTGGTGTTGGATGGCTGAATGAACAAGGTAATGATAATGAAAATATAGATACCTATTCCGAATTTGCAAAGGATATTGATACAGTTTTAATGGGCTGGAACACATATCATCAAATTGTTACAGAACTTTCTCCAACAGAATGGATATATGGTGACTTTACTACTTATGTGATTACGCACCATAAGAGTTACTCCAATAAACAAATTCTTTTTACAGATGAAAACCCAATAAATTTGTTGGAAAAGTTAAAGCAACAAGACGGCAAAGATATTTGGATTTGCGGTGGAGCTAATCTTGCACAACAGTTAATGCGTGCAGACTTAATCGACAGATATTACATTTCTATCATTCCAACGCTTTTAGGGAAAGGTATGCAACTTTTTGGAGAGTTCTCAAAGGAGCAGAAACTATCATTAGTTCAAACACGAAATTATAATGGAATTGTTGAGTTGATTTATGAACAAAAATAGGTTTTAGTATTTAGAAAATAATTTGTAAAGCGGTAAGGCAGGCAAGGACATGAAGTCAAAACTTTTGATAAGAAGCTGAATAAGTTGGTGGGGAAATGAAATACCAGCAACTTGTTTTTATAATATGGCATAATATTTGGATACAGACTGGATACAGAGGCGTGTAATTGCGACAGTGTAAACCACTTAGGGAGAATGCGCAGCATTCTCTGAATCGTTGCCGCCGGGAGACGATTTTTAATGGAATTTGCTAATGACCGCGCGGCTGAACAGAACAAAAATGGAGATTTTGTGAGGAAGTACAAATGGATATATCTCTGCATTATCAAGAAAAAGGAAATAAAGAGCCGTTCATCCTTTTACACGGAAACGGAGAGGATGGATCTTATTTCAAGCACCAAATAGATTATTTCAGCGACATATACAGAGTGATTGCTTTAGACACGCGGGGGCATGGCAAATCACCAAGAGGCACCGGACCTTTTACGATTGAGCAGTTTGCCCGCGACTTATACGATTTTATGGCAGACCTTTCAATTGCAAAAGCAGTTATCTTAGGCTTTTCAGACGGAGCAAATATCGCAATGACGTTTACAATGAAATATCCTGACAAGGTAAAGGCATTGATCTTAAATGGAGGGAACCTGAATCCGAAGGGAGTAAAAAGAACAATACAGATTCCAATTGAAATAGGATACAGCATAGCAAGACGATTGGCCTCAATATCGCCGGATGCGGCAAAAAATGCGGAAATGCTCGGACTAATGGTTAACGAACCCAATATCGCATTAAAGGAATTATCACAAATAACAGTACCTACGCTCGTAATCTGCGGGAAAAATGATATGATTAAGGAATCTCATACAAAAGAGATTGCGGAAAACATACCTGATGCAAAATTATCGATTTTGAAAGGGAATCATTTTATTGCAAATAAAAGATACATTACGTTTAATAAAGAGGTTGAAGACTTTTTGCGGACAATTCAGTAGTTTGCGGTTTGCGTTGCGGAATGTTCATTATCGTATTGCTGGCTTCATTTCTTGACAAATCATTCTTATGGAGCAAAATAGTTCTAAAATGAACAAAAATTCGGAGGGACATATATGATTCCGACTAATCTCTGGGAGCACCAGAATGAAATGAAAGCATTATATTCCAAATGTGTCGGCGGTGTCTGCAGAAAATACGGGATTGCACGGATAGAACTGGATATCCTTCTGTTTCTTGCAAACAACCCGGCGTATGATACCGCTACCGATATTGTGGAGATCAGATATCTGACCAAATCTCAGGTATCGTCGGCGATTAAGCATATGGAAGGATGCGGTTATCTTTGTAAGGAGTATAGCGAGGACAACCACAAGACGGCACACTTGCATATCTGTGATATCGCGGCTGGGATTGTGGCCGACGGACGGGCGGCACAGCGTAGATTTTTTGAGATTATGACAGAGGGAATACCGCAGAGTGAGCTTGCAGCCATGAAGCGATGCATCAACCGTATTTCTGAAAATATCAATTGTTATCTTAAAAATCGTGATTAGACGTTGGCTTAAGTAGACGGAAGGAGAGGTTTATGATGTACAAATTTATCATCTGTTTTATTGCAGGAATAGGAGCCGGACTGGGTACAGGGTTTGCAGGCATGAGCGCGGCGGCGGTCATCAGTCCCATGCTGATTACGTTTCTTGGACTTCCGGCTTATGAGGCGGTCGGCATTGCATTGGCAAGCGATGTGCTGGCGAGCGCAATCAGCGCCTATACTTATGGAAGGAACAAGAATCTGGATATACGCAACGGGTTAGTCATGATGGTAACGGTACTCGTATGTACGTTGTTCGGAAGCTTTGTGGCGAGCAAAGTGCCGAATACGACGATGGGGAACTTTTCCGTCTTTATGACACTTCTGTTGGGAATTAAATTTATTGTCAGACCGGTTATGACGACGAAGGAATCTATGAATCAGGTCGGCGGCAGGAAAAGAATTATCCAATCCGTTCTTTGCGGCATTATGGTTGGATTTATCTGCGGATTTATCGGCGCAGGCGGCGGTATGATGATGTTGCTGATCCTGACGAGCGTGCTGGGATATGAACTTAAGACGGCGGTCGGAACGAGTGTGTTTATCATGGCGTTTACTGCGTTTACCGGGGCGGCAAGTCATTTTGCCATCGGGGGCGCGCCGGATATATGGTGCCTGCTATTCTGTGTGGCGTCCACGCTTTTGTGGGCGCGAGTTGCGGCGAAGTTTGCCAACAAGGCGGCTCCGGCAACTTTAAACCGTGCTACGGGAGTAGTACTTGCCACGCTTGGTGCTGCAATCCTCGGGGTAAATTATCTGCAGTGATGAAATGCCGGCGTTTTCCAACGGCTCTTAGTACAACTGTATTATATCAGATGCTGTACAAGGGTTTAGCAGACAGCCGTTGAAGGCTGAATTGTTACATTGATTTTAATAAGTCATACAGCAACATGTTGACTTTTGCCATGATATTTCATACAATTTTAAAGACAAAGAGGTGTGCCATCAGAAGGGAGTAACAAATGTCAGAGAAAAATATACCATATAAAATTTATCTGGAAGAGAGCGAGATGCCGAAGCAATGGTACAATGTGCGTGCCGATATGAAGAACAAGCCGGCGCCGCTTTTAAATCCGGCCACGCTTAAACCTATGACATTCGAGGAGTTAAGGGGAGTATTCTGTGATGAGCTGGTGAAGCAGGAGTTAAATGATACAGATGCCTATATTGATATTCCGCAGGAGATTCTTGATTTCTATAAGATGTATCGTCCGTCACCGTTAGTACGGGCATACTGTCTGGAGAAAAAGCTGGATACGCCGGCGAAGATTTACTACAAATTTGAGGGAAACAATACGAGCGGAAGTCATAAGCTTAATTCTGCGATTGCACAGGCATATTACGCGAAGAAGCAGGGGCTGAAGGGGGTTACCACGGAGACCGGAGCAGGCCAGTGGGGCACGGCGCTTTCCATGGCATGTTCCTATTTCGATCTGGACTGTCATGTCTATATGGTGAAGGTTTCTTATGAGCAGAAGCCCTTCCGACGTGAAGTGATGCGTACTTACGGCGCACGTGTAACGCCGTCGCCTTCCGATACGACCAAGGTGGGAAGGAAAATTCTGGAAGAGTTTCCCGGTACAACGGGAAGTCTTGGATGTGCGATTTCCGAAGCGGTAGAGGCGGCTGCCGGTAAGGACGGTTATCGCTATGTGTTAGGAAGCGTTTTGTCACAGGTATTGCTGCATCAGTCTATTATTGGTGAGGAGACGAAGGCGGCGCTTCGCAAATATGATATTAAGCCGGATATGATTATCGGCTGTGCCGGAGGCGGTTCCAATCTGGGCGGACTGATTTCTCCGTTTGCGGGAGAGAAGATTCGCGGGGAAGCGGATTATCGGATTATTGCGGTAGAACCGGCCTCCTGTCCGAGCCTGACGAGAGGCAGATATGTCTATGACTTCTGCGATACGGGCAAAGTATGTCCTCTGGCCAAGATGTATACGCTCGGAAGCGGCTTCATGCCGGCTCCTAATCATGCCGGCGGATTGCGCTATCATGGTATGAGTTCTGTAGTGTCCCAGTTGTATGACGACGGACTGATCGAGGCGACCAGTGTAAAGCAGACAGAAGTATTTGAGGCGGCGGAGCAGTTCGCGAGGGTGGAAGGTATCCTTCCGGCGCCGGAGAGCGCGCATGCGATCAGAGTTGCGATTGATGAGGCTATGAAGTGTAAGGAGACGGGAGAGGAGAAAACGATCGTCTTCGGTTTGACGGGTACGGGCTATTTTGATATGGTGGCTTACGGCAAGTTCCATGACGGTGAGATGTCTGATTATATACCTACAGACGAGGAATTGGCTAAAGGGTTGTCCGGTATTCCTTCTTTTCCGGGCAATGAATTATAGTAGACAGGACAGAGGCGGCAATCAGGAGGCAGCTCTATGAGCAGTGTGAAAGAAAAGCGTTTCAGGAAACTTAAGAGAAAGAAAATCTGGCCGTCAATCGTGGCATTCATTTTGTTTACTCTGCTTTGCGTAGGCATGATTGTGCTTTTTCTGCAGCTATTTGCATTATATATTATGGGAACCAAAATTGTGCAGCAGTATGGAGAGATGAAGAATGTGAAGGCGGTTATAAACGGTTTTCTTGAGAGTGGAGAGTCGATCGCGGACGCAGTCATCAGTCAGCGTAAATATACATTTGGTGAAAATGACATCTATGTGATGGATGCAGATGGAGAGATGCTCATAAAAACGGGAAATTCTGAGCCGGATTTTGAATTGGTTCTTGACTTTAAACTGGATCGGGAACTCGGACTGGATGAAGGATTTGTGGCGGTTGCAGACAGCGAGAATCAGTTTGTACATGACAATGGTGATTTTACAATCTTTGCCATGCCGGTAGACGAGGTTATCAAGAGAACCTTTTCACCGGGGCGAGAGGATCAGAGCGTGGGCTCTTGGCTGAGCGAGACGATTATCACACAGGGCTACTGGCTGCGGGCGCCGCTTGGTGAAGGAGAATATGATGCATACGTCAAATGTATCATACAGCTTCAGAGACAGGATGTTTTCTACATATGTATTTTCGGTATTATTGCGCTGCTTTTATTGATGATTCCTATCATATTGCTTTTTATCAATACGATTCGTTCGATCGTAACGCAGCAGAGAATGACGCAGATTATTTATCTGGATACGGTGACAGGCGGCAAGAACTGGTTTTATTTCCGCAATTATGCGGAGCGGATACTGACGAGGAAAATAAACAGCAAAAAACCTTTTGCAATCGTGAATCTTCATTTGGAACGCTATCAGAACTATTGCGCCTGCTATGGTGTCAAAGCGGGAGAGGAACTACTTGAGGCTATGGACGGATTCCTGAAAGCAAGGATTGGCAAGAACGAGTTTTTTGCCAGATTTGAAGGCGCGGATTTCGGAATGCTGCTTGCCTGCGAAGGAGTAAACGAACAGGAGAACCAAGAGTACTGTAGAAAGCGCATGAGGTCTCTGCTTGCTGAACTATCGGGACTGAAACCGGATCAGAAGATTCATTTTCATGCGGGTATCAATATGATTCCGCCATATGTGCCCAAGGACGGCAAATGGTATCACACAAGAAAAAATGTGGATATCAATCAACTATATACTTATGCAAACGCCGCGAGAGTAACGAGCGAATGTGCGGAGGAAAAGCAGATCACATTCTTTGATCAGGAGATGCTCGAAAAGCAGATGTGGGAGCTCTGGGTGGAGGACACCATGGAAGAAGCGCTTAATAATGAAGAATTTCAAGTGTACTTGCAGCCGAAATACAGTCCGCTTAACGGTAAGCTGGTGGGCGCAGAGGCATTGGTACGCTGGATTAGTCCCACGGAGGGATTCATAGCGCCGGGACGTTTTATTCCTATTTTTGAAGATACCGGTTTTGTTACGCAGCTTGATGATTACATGATATCCCGGGTTGCCAAATTACAGGCGGAGTGGATGATACAAGGGAAGAAGATGATTCCGATTTCCGTGAATGTGTCGAGGGCGCATTTTGCGCAGGAGGGATTGGCGGAGCATATCTGTCAGCTTGTGGACGCCTATGGTCCCAGACATGAATTGATCGAGTTGGAAGTGACGGAAAGCGCATTTTTCGATGATAAAGATATTCTGGTGAAGACTGTCAAGCAGTTGAAAGCTTTTGGTTTCCATGTATCTATGGATGATTTTGGCGCCGGGTACTCCTCTCTCAATTCATTGAAAGATATTCCGCTTGACGTATTGAAGCTGGATGGAGAATTTTTCAGCGGCGACGATGACGACGGAAGAGGTCAGGTCGTAGTCAAAGAAGCGATCCAACTTGCCAGAAATCTGGATATGCGCGTGGTTGCGGAAGGAATTGAGAAGAAAGAGCAGGTAGATTTCCTTGCGAGTCAGGGATGCGATATGATTCAGGGCTTCTATTTTGCGAAACCTATGCCAATCGAAGAATTTGAAAAGAAAGTGGAGAAGGATGCGTAATGTACACAGTGTTTATTTTCTTACAAATTTTGGGGATTATCGTATTATTCGGTGAGGCACTCTACCTTATGAATCAACGACCGTCAAGGCAGCAGACAAGACTGCTTCTTCTCATGGTCGCACTGTTAGTCAATTTTGTCGGCTATTTGTTTGAGATGAAGGCGGCTACGCCTGAGCAGGCGCTGCAGGCAGTGAAATTTTCGTATCTGGGCAAGCCGATTATCGTGCTGACAATGCTTCTTTTTGTCTTGGATTACTGCAAGGTACGGATGCCTAAATGGCTGCCCTCTGTTTTGACTTGTCTGCATATCGTGGTGATATTTATGGTCATGACATGCGATCAGCATAATTTGTATTACAGCAGCATTGAGTATACAACAGAAGGAGTTTTTCCGCACCTTATACTCGGATATGGTCCGGTCTATATTGCCTATCATACCGTACTCGTCGGTTATATGGTAACGATGATTATCGCTTGTGCGCGCAAATATGTTCATGTCACCAATGAAGGCGAGCGCAACAGACTGCGGGCATTCTTTGCAATCTATGTGGTGATGAGCGTGGGATGGACGGGCTACATGTATGACTGGTTCGGCGGTTATGATTCTACGCTGATGGCTTATCTGACGTCTGTGATTATACTTTCCATATATCTGTATAAGGATAAGATATTGGAGACACTGTCTATGGCGCAGGATCAGGCAATTGACGAGTTATCTTCGGGACTGGTGGTGCTCGACCGTGACAATACGGTTATTTATCATAATAAAAAGGCGCGGGAATTATATCCGCTGGACGATGTCAGTTCTCTGCCGGAAATTATTGAGGAACTGGACGAGTGTATTATTGAGAAGAAAAACATTGAACGTGAAAATAATGTATATGATGTATGCAGCCGGCTTTTGACAAAGCAGAATGTATATTTCGGTAAAATGTATGTCTTTAACGATATCACGGACAGTTTCCGCTATGCGAGAAATGCGCAGGAGCAGGCGGATATCATGAAAGGCTTGAAGGAGCGGGCAGAGGCGGCGAATGAGGCAAAGTCTTCTTTTGTCTCCAATATTACGCATGAAATCAGAACACCGATGAATGCGATTGTGGGTATGACGGAGATTTTGCTGCGTGAGGAACTTCCGCCGCAGGATAGAGGATATCTGATCAACATCAAGAATTCCGGCAATGCGCTGTTAAATATTGTAAATGATATCTTAGATTTTTCAAAGATGGAGTCGGGTAAAATGGAACTGGTGGAAGATGAATATGAGCCGATGTCGATGTTCAGCGATCTGAGCATGATTTTTCTGACGCGTATCGGTGATAAAGATATGGAAATCCTGTTTGATATTGACGAGAAACTGCCCCAGAAATTATATGGCGACGGACTCCGCATACGCCAGATCATCATTAACATCGTCAACAATGCGATTAAGTTTACGGAGCGCGGTTTTGTCAGATTGCAGGTGCGGCTGGGCAAAGTGAACGGCGATAATATAGAACTGCTGATATCCGTACAGGATACAGGGCAGGGAATCAAGGAAGAAGACATGGATAAGCTGTTCGGCTCGTTCCAACAGGTGGACAGCAAGAAAAACCGCAGCAAAGAAGGTACTGGTTTGGGATTATCCATTTCTAAACAGCTTGTCGAGATGATGGGCGGAAATATCGGCGTACGCAGTACCTACGGAGAAGGCAGTGAATTTTACTTTAATATTATACAGAAGAAATGTACCGACGAGCTTGCAACACAGATTCATGACGATGAAGCGCGTAAGAAGTTGAAAATCAGCGGATATTTCAGTAAGATGTGTTTGTGGCACGACTTGGAAGATTTGGCGGAGAAATTTGGAATATCCTGTATTCCTTATGAAGAATGGAAAGAGTCAAGACAGCAGCTTGATTGTTTCTTTATGGATATGCAGGGCTATGATAAATTGACAGGGGATGTGGATAATTACAGTGCACAGATGGGTGAAATATGCGTGCTTCGCAATCCTCTGCTGGAGGAGTGCAATGCAGCGGGCATCACTGCGATCAATAAACCGTTGTATACCTTGAACTTCTGTCAGACGATCAATCATGAGGCGGCGTATGTCGGTCCGGTTTCTGAGGATTATATGAACTTTACAGCACCTGAAGCGACAGTGCTTATTGTGGATGACAATGAGATCAACCTTGAAGTGGCGGCCGGACTTCTGGAACCGATGAATATGAAGATTGATTTGGCTGAAAGCGGTAAACGTGCGCTCCAGATGGCGGCTGAGAAGAAATATCATTTGATATTTATGGATCATATGATGCCCGTTATGGATGGTATCGAGACGACGGAAAGACTCAGACAGATGGATGATGAGTATTACCATACGGTTCCCATTATCGCACTGACGGCGAACGCGCTGATGGATGCCCGTGAGAAATTTGCCAAGGCGGGAATGGACGATTTTGTTGCTAAACCGATTGAAATGAAAGAAATCTGTAAGTGTATTAAGAGATGGCTTCCGGAAGAACTGATTATTCTGAATACGGAGAATACGGATGCAAGTATGCAAGGTGCACAGGGGACAGGTGCAGCAATTCAAACAGGTGCAGCCGGCAGTCAGGCAAATACGCAGAGTGCACCGCTGCCGGATCTTCCGGGTATCAATTCGGCGGACGGCGTCAAGTATTCCGGCAGTGAGAAGTTGTGGTATAAACTGCTTGGTGATTTCTATAAGCTGATTGATGCCAAAGCGAATAAGATTGAGAAATGTCTTGCCGACGATTTGATCAGGGACTATACGATTGAGGTCCATGCTTTGAAGAACACGGCACGTATGGTCGGCGCGGCGCATCTTTCCGAGTGGTTCCACCGTATGGAGGACTGCGGTAATGCGGGTGATGTGGAGACGATTATGGCGGAAACGCCCGGACTCTTGGCAGAATTGCGCAGTTATAAAGATATCCTGCGCCCGTATGGGGAGGCGGGAAATCAGAATAAGAAGGAAGTGTCTGCGGAAGAACTCATTGAGATTCTGATCAATATGAGGGATTGTATGGATCAGTTCGAGTTGGATGGTGTGGACGCGGCAATGCAGGATTTGGAGAAATGCCGTATACCGGAGAAATGCAGTACACATATGGAGACGCTGCGCGTTGCAGTTACGGATGTCATGATGGAGGAAGTCATGAATGTGGCGGACGAGATGATTGGGATTTTGCGGGAAGAATAATAAAGAGTCTGTGTGGCGGCAGTAATGATTACCGTTACACAGACTCTTTTTGTCAGACGAGTTTCTTCCCGGTTAAAAGCTCATACCCCTGCAGGTACTTGTCGATCGTTTTCTGTACGACATCCTCCGGCAGCGTCCAGTCATGACCCTCATTGCTCTTAAGCCAGTCTCTTGCGAACTGCTTGTCAAAAGAAGGCTGTCCGTGTCCCGGCTCATATCCGTCCGCTGGCCAGAAACGGGAACTGTCGGGAGTGAGCATCTCATCGGCAAGGACGATATTGCCTTCCTCGTCCAATCCGAATTCAAATTTCGTATCCGCGATAATGATGCCGCGCGTCAGTGCATATTCCGCACATTTCTTGTAGAGTGCGAGCGTGTAATCACGAAGCTTTGCGGCATATTCTTCACCCTTGCCGGGGAAGCTCTTTTCCAGATGATCGATACTCTGCTCGTAGGAAATATTTTCATCATGGTCGCCGATTTCCGCTTTGGTGGAAGGCGTGTAGATGGGCTCCGGTAATTTGTCGGATTCCAGCAGGCCTTCGGGCAGTTTAATACCGCATACCGTGCCGTCTTTTACATAGCTTGCCCAGCCGCTTCCTGTGATGTAGCCGCGCACGATACATTCGATGGGCAGTATATTCAGCTTGCGGCACAGCATACTGTTGCCGTTGAATTGCTCCTGTCTGAAAAATTCCGGCATATCGTTTACATCTACGGAAATCATGTGATTGGGTAAGATATCCTGCGTCATGTCAAACCAGAATTTGGACATCTGTGTTAAAACGGTTCCCTTCTTAGTCACCTGATTGTTCAGGATGACGTCGAAGCAGCTGATGCGGTCTGTCGCAACCATAATCAGCGTGTCGCCGTTGTCATAAATCTCGCGTACTTTGCCTTCTTTGATGGGTTTTAATTCAGTCATGGTGATACGTTTCCTTTCTTTTTAAATCATATGGACGGCGATTTTGGACTTGAGTGTGCCTGAGTGTGCCGTCCGGTGTGTTGTCTTCCGATTCAGATACTGTATGCAGTTACATGAGTAGATTATACACGAGTTTGGGGGTGGTTTACAAGAGTGTAGAGAGAAGCAATATTTTTTGGCGATATCACGGGAAATATTGCTGCGCAAAAAGTTTTCTTGTAAAAACTCCACAATTCCAGTATAATTCTATTTATATTGACTAAATAACAAAGGAGAGGGAAAGATGAACGACAACAAAGAGTTCAAACCGTATATCCCGGCAGAGAAGATTACGCCGGAATTTACGGTGACATCAATCATCATGGGAATTATCCTTGCCATCGTATTCGGCGCGGCGAATGCGTATCTGGGACTTCGTGTCGGCATGACCGTATCTGCTTCCATTCCGGCAGCGGTTATTTCTATGGGCGTGATTCGTGTCATTATGAAGAAAAACTCCATTTTGGAGAGTAACATGGTTCAGACTATCGGTTCTGCCGGTGAGTCTCTGGCGGCCGGTGCTATTTTTACGATGCCGGCGCTGTTCTTATGGGCAGAGGAAGGTCTGTGCGGTATGCCGAGTCTCGTGGAGATTACGCTGATCGCACTTTGTGGCGGTGTGCTGGGCGTACTGTTTATGATTCCGCTGCGCAACGCCTTGATTGTGAAGGAACATGCAACACTTTTGTATCCGGAGGGAACAGCGTGTGCGGAAGTGCTCCTTGCAGGTGAAGAAGGCGGTTCCAATGCATCTACCGTATTCAGCGGTATGGGACTTGCGGCAATCTTTAAGTTCCTCGTGGACGGTATCAAGGTGATTCCGGCGGATATTGCTGCAGAGTTTCGCTCTTTCAAAGGCGAACTCGGTATGGAGGTTTATCCGGCGCTTCTCGGTGTGGGATATATCGTAGGTCCGAAGATTGCTTCTTATATGTTTGTAGGTTCACTGTTTGGATGGATGGTAATCATTCCGATGATCTGTCTGTTCGGTGCAAATACATGGATGTACCCGGCGGATGCGGGCACCACAATCGGTCAGCTCTATGAGGCTGGCGGCGCGTCTTCTATCTGGGGCTCTTATGTGAGATATATCGGCGCCGGTGCGATTGCAACGGGTGGTATTATTTCCTTGATTAAATCTCTTCCGCTTATCGTTACGACTTTCAGAGATTCTATTAAGAGTATGAAGGGCAGCAAGAACACAAGCGATGCGAGAACGGCGCAGGATCTTCCTATGGGCATTGTCCTGATCGGTATCGTGGCAATGATTCTGGTTATCTGGCTTGTTCCGGCGATCCCGGTGAATATTCTGGGCGCGCTGCTCATCGTAGTATTCGGTTTCTTCTTTGCGACCGTATCCTCTCGTATGGTAGGATTGATCGGAAGTTCCAATAACCCGGTGTCCGGTATGGCGATTGCCACGCTTCTGATTGCCACGATTACGATTAAGGCTACGGGAGACAGCGGCATTACGGGTATGACGGGCGCGATTGCAATCGGTTCCGTTATCTGTATTATCGCAGCTATCGCAGGCGATACATCACAGGATTTAAAGACGGGTTATCTGCTCGGTGCAACACCGAAGAAACAGCAGATTGGTGAACTTGTAGGCGTGGTTGCCTCCGGTCTTGCTATCGGCGGGGTACTGTATCTGTTGAATACGGCATGGGGTTACGGCGGTGCGGAAGTTCCGGCGCCTCAGGCAACACTGATGAAGATGATCGTGGAAGGTATTATGGGTGGTGAACTTCCTTGGAATCTCGTATTTATCGGCGTATTCCTTGCACTTGGTCTGGAAATCTTACGGATTCCGGTGATGCCTTTTGCCATCGGTCTGTATCTGCCGATTTACTTAAATGCCAGCATTATGATTGGCGGCGTTGTCCGTATGCTGATGGATGGCAGAAAGAAAGTGGATGCGAAGACGAAAGAGCGTCAGTCCACAGACGGCACACTATACTGCGCTGGTATGATTGCGGGAGAAGGTCTGGTAGGTATTTTGTTAGCGATCTTAGCAGTCTGCGGTGTTACCATGGATTTGTCAGGTTCCATGAACCTTGGCAATATCGGCGGCGTAGTATTGATGATTGTAATGATTCTGTGCCTGCTTAAGTTCTCTTTGTGGAAGAAGAGTAAGAACTGATGAAGAAGAAAAAGCAGCAGAAGAATTATCTTGATCTGATTCCGGAACGGTCGTCTGCACTTACTTGGAGCAGCGACGAAGAAGGAATTATCGTGTTAGAAGTGGAGAACACGGGAGCGTTTAACCGTGTGGCGCAGAAACTTTTTAAGAAACCGAAGGTTACGAAGGTCCATATGGAGAAATACGGCAGTTTCTTATGGCCGCTCATCGACGGTGAGAAGACTGTGATGGAACTTGCCGATTTGCAGAAAGCGGAGTTTGGCGACGAGGTTGAGCCGCTCTATCCGCGTGTAGTGAAGTATATGCAGATTATGGAGAGTTATCATTTTATTCGGTTTAAAAATATGCAAAGTTAGATAAGGCTATCAATAAGTATGTTTTGAGGAAGGCAGGACTGAGAAGGTCCTGTCTTTTTCATCCATAGAAAAAAGGGGAAGAAAACACAAAGAATTTGAGAAAAAAGCGTCAACATACTTGAAAACATTTGGAATAATGGTATTATTTAAATAACGGTAAATATAAGTAGACTCATAAATTCATGAGTTTTCCAAGTGTAAAGGAGAATTATTAGATGATTCAAAAACTTATTAAAATGAGGATAGGTGTCCGGCTGAAAAAATCATTCTCGCAGATTATCGGGATTTTCGGAGTATTATCCGTGTTGATCATAGCGGTTATGTTCTATATGGTAATGGAGTATGAAAATGTTCTGGACAATTATGCATATCCGCAGGGGGATATCGCATTAGTAATGAACGAATCGGCGGAGGTACGTGCTGCCACAAGAGGCGTTATCGGGTATGATATAGACAGTGAGATTGAGAACATGGCAGCGCAGCATGAGGAAGCTATTTCCGAGTTTGAGAGACTGCTGGAAGTTGTCCGCCCTACAATGATTTCTGAGGAAGGGCATGCATGCATGGAAGCCATTGATAAGGCATGGGCAGAGTACAAACAAATCGATGCAGAAGTGTTTGAACTGGGGGCAACAACAGATTTGGAGCGAAGCATGCAGGCGCAGGAGAGGATGGCAGTGGATGTCGCGCCGAAGTATCAGGCTCTGGATGATGCATTGGAAAACCTGATGAGTGTAAATTCCTCTTTGGGTTCGCATAGGAGGACATTCTTAAGCGCGTTGTTTTACATATTATTAGCAATAATAACGGTTGTAATAATCGGCGTTATTATCTATTCAATGAAGCTTTCAAAGGTAATTTCAACAAGTATTGAGAAACCTTTGAACGAATTGGAAGACAGATTTGCCGTCTTTGCAGAGGGGGATATTCGTTCCCCGTTCCCGGTGGTGGAGTCTGAGGATGAAATCGCAGACCTTGTCGGAAGCGTTCGGATTATGGCCGACCGGATTGAAGCCATTATCGGCGATATGGGAAGAATATTAAATGAGATGGCGGAAGGGAACTTTGCCGTTACAACGGAATGCGAGGAACAATATGTGGGAGAGTTTAGCGCTTTGTTAGCGGATCTGAGAAAATTAGATCATCAGATTAACGATACACTCAGAGGCGTCAATTCAGCAACCGAACAGGTATTGGCAGGCGCTACCAACCTTGCAGAGGCGGCACAGTCAGTAGCGGAAGGAGCTACGGATCAGGCGGCTTCGGTAGAAGAAATGCAGGCGACCATTACTGAACTGAGCAGCGGAATCAAGACAACTGCGGACGAACTAGGTACAGCATATAATGAGGCGCATAAGTACGCGAATGTTGCAGAAAACAGCCGTGGCGATATGGAAACGATGGTAGGAGCCATGAACCGTATCAGTGAGGCATCGGAAAAGATTGGCGAGATTATTGTTCAGATTGAAGATATTGCAAGCCAGACAAATCTTCTCTCCTTAAATGCATCTATTGAAGCAGCAAGGGCAGGAGAGGCAGGAAAAGGCTTTGCGGTGGTAGCGGACCAGATACGGAACCTCGCAGAGCAGAGCGCAAAATCGGCTGTAAACTCCAAGGCATTGATAGAAACTGCAATCCATGAAGTGGAAGAAGGAAATAGATATGCAGACAAGGCGTCAGAATCACTGAAAGAGGTGGTAGAAGGCGTAAAGATGCTTGCAGACAGTGCAAAGCGAATGAAAGAAGTATCTATTGAACAGGCAGGCAGCATGGAACAGGCGGACTTGGCAATAGAAAGAATTGCAGAGGTGGTGCAGAATAACTCGGCAGCAGCGCAGGAGACGTCGGCGACGAGCGAGGAACTGAATGCACAAGCGACTGAACTGAGCGGTCTGGTTTCGGTATTTACACTCAGAGTATAGAAAAATATAAAGTCACGAATGTTGATTAAGGGACGTATCGGATGAAACCGGTTCGTCCCTTTAACAATCATAGAATGTGTGCTGAAATTTCATTGATTTCACAGTAAAACATATTGTCAAAAAAATATCAATGTGGTATGATGACACCGTATTGTATCTCGTATGAGAATAATAACAGGAGGATTTGTACCATGAAAAATGAAAAGACTTACGAACTGGTGCTGACGGCACTGTTCACCGCCATAATTGTGATTATGGCATTCACCCCGCTGGGATATATCCCGCTTGTAGTTATCAACGCGACGATTATTCACATCCCGGTTATCCTTGGAGCGCTATTTCTCGGACCGAAGAAAGGTGCATTTTTGGGATTCGTATTTGGTTTGACCAGCTTCATCAACAACACATTTAAGGCGGCTACGGCATCGGCGTTCGTGTTCTCGCCGGTCTTAGCGTATGATGTAATCGGTGTGTCAGGTATTTTTAAGAGTTTATATATCTGCTTTATACCGAGGATCTTAGTCGGTGTTGTGCCTTATTTTATCTATATCCTGATTCGTAAGGCGCTTAAGAGCGAACAGAAGGCAGGACCGATTGTTGTGAATGCATTGGCATCTTTGATTCTTTTTATTTCCGTCAGGGCATTTTTAATACGGCTGCTTCCGGAGACAATGAGTACGCTTGTGTGTACATTGATTGGTCTGGCGGCAGGTATCGTGCTTATGACAGTGCTTACGGTAAGCGGCAGTAAGAAGGGATCCGCCAATCTTGCGCTTGCATATGCAGGGCTGGCAGGGGCTTTCACCAACACGTTGTTTGTCATGAGCGGTATTTTTATTTTATATAAAGAAGCATATGCGAAAGCAGTTGGCGTGGCAGGCGAGGCAGTGATTGATGTGATTATGGGCGTCGTAACCTTCAACGGTGTTGTGGAGGCAGTGGTGGCTGCGATTATCGTGGCAGGTGTCGGATTTGCGCTGACAAGAGTAAAGCCTGTCTATTCCAAGCCGGAGAGGACAGCAGAAGCAGGCAAGATGGCGGCGAAGGCATAATCGGCAAGATTCTAAATAAATTAGCAGAGAACAATACAAAATGATATAGGATATCAGTTCAGTCAACGGGAGAATACCGTTGGCTGAACGTTCCGTCACGGATGTAAATGCAGAGTACAGGAACAAGAACAGAAAGTAGGGAACGGACATGATTTTAGCGATTGACATCGGCAATACAAACATTGTAATCGGCTGTATCGAGGGAGAGAAGGTATGTTTCGTGGAACGTGTGTCCACGAATCAGTCCAATACGGAACTGGAGTATGTGGTAGAATTCCGTACGTTATTTGAACTTTACCACATCGGAACGGAACAGATTACGGGAAGCATCATTTCTTCGGTTGTACCGCCCATTAATAACATTATTAAAGCGGCATTGGAGAAATTGTTTCATAAGACGCCGCTGTTGGTCGGTCCGGGTGTTAAGACGGGACTGAATATTCTGATGGATAATCCGGGACAGCTCGGTTCCGATTTGGTGGTGAACGCAGTTGCAGGTTTGCATTACTACGGCGCGCCTATTATCATGATTGATATGGGGACGGCGACAACGATCAGCGTCGTGGACGATAAGAAGAACTATATCGGCGGAATGATTCTGCCGGGAGTCAAGGTGTCTCTGGATTCTCTTGTCAACAGAACGTCCCAGCTTCCCCGTATCAGTTTGGAGGCGCCGAAGAAGGTGATCGGCAGGAATACCATTGACTGTATGAAGAGCGGTATCGTGATGGGGCAGGCGGCATGTCTGGACGGCATGATAGAGCGTATTTTTGAAGAACTTGGCTATGAGGCGCCTGTGGTGGCGACCGGAGGACTGGCAGGGAGCATCGTGCCATACTGCAAGCAGAAGATTGTCTGCGACAATGAATTGACTTTGAAAGGGTTGGATATTATTTACCGAAAAAATATGGAAGAATAAACTCTGACATAATGGAAGAGTTTTGTAACAATCAAGAAAACCAGAAACGGAGGAAGATAACATGATAGCAGGAAAACATATTGTACTTGGTGTGACAGGAAGTATCGCAGCCTACAAGATTGCATCGCTTGCCAGCATGCTCGTAAAACAGAAGGCAGACGTGACTGTTATCATGACACCCAATGCGACAAACTTTATCAATCCGATTACGTTCGAGTCGCTGACAGGGAATAAGTGTCTGGTAGATACATTTGACAGAAACTTTGAATTTCAGGTGGAGCATGTGTCACTGGCGAAGCAGACGGATGTATTTCTTATAGCGCCCGCATCGGCGAACGTGATTGCCAAGGCGGCGCACGGCATTGCCGACGATATGCTGACGACTACGCTTCTTGCGTGTACCTGCCCGAAGCTGATTGCACCGGCAATGAATACAAGAATGTATCACAATTCCATCGTGCAGGATAATATGAAGACGCTTTCGCGCTACGGCATGGAAGTAATTACACCGGCGAGCGGCTATCTGGCGTGCGGCGATACGGGAGAAGGCAAGATGCCGGATGCGGAAGTGCTCTATGAATATCTGGTAAAGGCGCTGACGCCGAAGGATATGGCAGGAAAGAAAGTGCTTGTCACGGCAGGTCCCACGCAGGAGAAAATCGATCCGGTACGCTATATCAGCAATCATTCCACCGGCAAGATGGGTTATGCCATCGCAAGGTGCGCGATGATGCGCGGAGCGGAGGTGACGCTGGTTTCGGGCAAGGTGAGTATCCGTCCGCCTATGGGTGTGAACGTAGTGCCGGTTGTATCTGCGGCGGACATGGCGCAGGCTGTTAAAGAAGCGGCGGATGAGCAGGATATCATCATTAAGGCGGCAGCGGTGGCAGATTACCGTCCGATGGTGACTGCGGATGAGAAGCTTAAGAAAAAAGATAACGAGATGTCCGTTGAACTGGAGCGCACAGAGGACATTCTGGCGTATCTGGGCGCACACCGCAGAGAAGGACAGTTTCTGTGCGGTTTTTCTATGGAGACGGAGCATATGATAGAAAATTCTCTGGCAAAATTGGAAAAGAAGAATATTGATATGATTGTTGCCAATAATCTGAAACAGGAGGGTGCCGGATTCGGCACCGACACTAATGTGGTGACGCTTCTGACCAAGGATGAGACGGTGGAACTGCCGATGATGAGTAAGGAAGAGGTGGCGGAGAGGCTGCTGGACCGGATTATGCAATTAGTGTAAAGGAGTATGACAAATACTATGAGAATCGGAATGGGATATGATGTGCACCGTCTCGTGGAGGGACGCAAGTTGATTATGGGTGGTGTGGAGATCCCTTATGATAAAGGGCTGTTAGGACACTCGGACGCGGATGTACTGATACATGCCGTTATGGATGCGCTGTTAGGAGCGGCAGCACTGGGCGACATCGGCAAACATTTTCCGGATACCGATCCCGCCTATAAGGGGATTTCTTCTATTGAATTGCTTAAACATGTAGGAAAGCTGCTAGAAGAGAACAGGTTTTTGATTGAAAATATTGATGCGACTATTATTGCGCAGGCGCCGAAGATGCGTCCGCATATCGACTCGATGCGGCAGAACATCGCGGATGCGCTTGACATCGAGACAGGGCAGGTCAACGTGAAAGCAACGACCGAGGAAGGACTCGGGTTTACGGGGAGCGGCGAGGGCATTTCTTCGCAGGCAATCTGTATGCTGACCAGTCCCAGAGAGTTGTACAGCGAAGCTGTGATTGCGGCAGACGACGGCAGGGCAGACGACGACGCCGGCATGGGAAAAGGCAATAACGGGACAGAACGTTGTGCCGGCTGTGGAGGTTGTCCGATGCAGAATCAGAGTTGACAAAATATGTTTTTTTGCATATTCTATTAGCAGAACTTATTGAATCTGATGCAATGAAAAGATTATGGATGTTGAAAGGGAAGAGTACCTTTGTCAGAAGCAGACAGAGAGGAACCGTCGTCGGCTGTAAGCGGTTTTCTGCGAAGAGAATGGGAAGTGCGCCCCGGAGTCCGGCTTTGGCCCGGCTGACCCCGTTACAGGTTATGAGTGAAAGAACGCATTGTAGGCGTTCTTTAAGTAGAGTGGAACCGCGGATTATTTCGTCTCTATTTCCGGACCGGAGTAGGGAAGGCGCCGCGGTTTATTCTATGTCATAGGAAATTGTTTCGTCTTTTCGAGTTCGCGAAGCGAAACTCGTAAAGTTAATTTGTGAAGCAAGTTTACTTTTTTGCATTGCAAGGTAGAAGGGAAAAATATGGGTTTTGTTCAAAATATCAAGGAGGAAATCAGGATCATACGCGAGCGCGACCCGGCGATTCACTCCAATATGGAAGTGTTCCTATACCCCAGTTTTAAGGTGATGATCTATTATCGTATGGCACATAAGATGTATTTGAAGAAGCATTATTTTCTGGCGAGGTGGATTTCCCAGAAAGCGGTGCGCAAGACAGGCATCGAGATTCACCCCGGTGCGCAGATCGGCAAAGGATTCTTCATCGATCACGGTAACGGTGTGATCATAGGGGAGACGACCATTATCGGCGACAACGTGACGCTGTATCAGGGAGTCACGCTGGGCGGTACGGGTAAAGAGCAGGGTAAGAGGCATCCTACCGTCGGCAACAATGTTATGATCAGTACAGGAGCAAAAGTGCTGGGGTCGTTTAAAATCGGCGATAACAGCAAGATAGGAGCGGGCAGTGTGGTATTAGAGGAAGTACCGCCTAACTCTACGGTAGTTGGCGTGCCCGGACGGGTGGTGAAGCGCAATGACAGGTTGCTGCCTCAGGAAGAATTGGATCAGATCAACCTGCCTGACCCCGTCAGAGAGGACATCACGGGATTACAGCGCGCCAATGCGGAATTGACGAACAGGCTGCTTGATTTAGAGAGAGAAGTAAAGAGACTAAGGAAGATGTGAATTAGTGAAAGCAGAAAGACTAAGAAAGATGTGAATTAGTGAAAGCAGAAAGACTAAGAAAGATGTGAATTAGTGAAAGCAGAAAGACTAAGGAAGATGTGAATTAGTGAAAGCAGAAAGACAAAAGAAGATATGAATCTGTACTAAGGCAGCAAAAATGCGGTATGGAAGCAATGAGATCATATCTTGAGAATATAACAAGAGGAGTACACATTATGAAAGTTTTCAACACACTGTCAAGACAAAAAGAAGAGTTCGTACCATTGCAGGAAGGCAAAGTCAGCATGTATGTCTGCGGACCGACCGTCTATAACCTGATTCATATCGGCAATGCCAGACCGATGATCGTGTTCGACACTGCCAGACGCTATATGGAGCATAAGGGTTATGAGGTCAATTATGTCTCAAACTTTACCGACGTGGATGATAAGATTATCAAGAAAGCGAATGAAGAAGGAGTAGATCCTTCCGTGATTTCCGAGCGTTATATCGAAGAGTGCAGGAAAGATATGAAAGCGCTCAATGTTAAAGAAGCGACGACGCACCCCAAGGCGACGGAAGAAATCGAGGGTATGATCGAGATGATCCAGACACTGATTGACAAAGGGTACGCCTATGTGGCGCAGGATGGCACCGTATACTATAGGACGAGAAGCTTTAAGGATTACGGTAAACTGTCCCACAAGAATCTGGATGATTTGAGAAGCGGCGGACGTTCCCTGTTAGTGTCGGGTGAAGATCAGAAACAGGATGCGCTTGATTTTGTATTGTGGAAACCGAAGAAGGAAGGGGAGCCTTACTGGGAGTCTCCTTGGTGCGAGGGCCGTCCGGGCTGGCATATTGAGTGTTCCGTGATGAGCAGAAAATATCTTGGCGAAGAAATCGATATTCATGCGGGCGGGGAAGATTTGATATTCCCTCATCACGAGAACGAGATTGCCCAGTCGGAGGCGGCCAACGGCAAAGAGTTCGCGAAGTATTGGCTGCACAACGGTTTCCTTAATATTGATAATAAGAAGATGTCCAAATCAGTAGGTAATTTCTTCACGGTCAGAGATATTAGTGAGAATTATGATCTACAGGTGCTGCGATTCTTTATGCTTTCAGCGCATTATAGGAGTCCGCTTAATTTCAGCGCAGACTTGATGGAAGCGGCGAAGAACGGACTGGACCGTATTGTGACAAGCGTGTCAAACTTAAACTATCTGCTTACCAATGCGGCTGACGGAGAAATGACGGAAAAAGAGCAGGAACTTTGCAATGAGGCGAAGGGATTTATCGCCAAGTTTGATGAAGCGATGGACGATGACTTCAATACGGCAGACGCCGTTTCGGCTATTTTTGAGCTGGTAAAATTTGCAAATACGAACGCTTCCGAAGCTTCTTCAAAAGCCTTTGTGCAGGCGCTCAAGGATGAGATTGTTGCATTATCTGATATCTGCGGTCTGATTGTGGAGCAGAAAGAGGATATACTGGATACGGAGATAGAGGCGCTGATTCAGGAGAGACAGGAAGCCAGAAAAGCGAAGAATTTTGCGAGAGCGGATGAAATCAGAGATACACTTGCGGCGCAGGGTATCATTCTGGAAGATACACGAGAGGGCGTTAAATGGAAGAGAGCATAACGATTTTAGATGCCATCAAGAGAGATTTTGACTGTGCGGCAGTGGATATCCGCACTTATTCGCCCTTGACGTTAGCCTACATCGGCGACGCGATCTATGACTTGGTAATCCGGACAATCGTGGTGGAGCGGGGCAACCGTTCCGCCAATAACCTGCATAAGAAGACGGTTACTTATGTGAATGCCCGCGTGCAGGCAAAGATGATTGATGCGCTGGAGAGCGAACTGACGGAGGAAGAGACAGCGGTGTATCATCGCGGTCGGAATGCGAAATCCTATACTGCCGCCAAGAATGCGTCTGTCATCGAGTACCGTAAGGCAACCGGCTTGGAAGCGCTCTGCGGGTATCTGTATCTGCAGGGGAGGCAGGAGCGGATGCTCTATCTGATTCACGAGGCGATTGAAAGGGTTGGAATGACCATTTGACGCATGAACAAGAAAGGAATACAACAACCAAATGGAACACAATGAATATACAATAGAAGGACGTAATGCCGTGATTGAGGCGTTTCGTGCCGGCAAAACGATAGACAAGCTTTTTGTCTTGGACGGCTGTCAGGACGGACCGATTCTGACGATTAAGAGAGCGGCGTCAAAGACAGGGGCGCTGATCAAGTATGTGACGAAGGAACGGTTAGACCAGATGTCAGAGACCGGAAAACATCAGGGAGTCATCGCTTATGCGGCGGCATATGCTTATGTACAGGTGGATGATATCCTTGCCAAAGCGAGAGACAAGGGGGAGGCGCCTTTCATTTTTCTGCTGGATAATATAGAGGATCCCCATAATCTGGGTGCGATTATCCGTACTGCGAATCTGGCGGGCGCGCACGGCGTCATCATTCCGAAAAACCGTGCAGTCGGTCTGACGGCGACGGTGGCAAAGGCGTCGGCGGGCGCAATCAACTACACGCCCGTAGCGAAGGTGACGAATCTCGGGCAGACGATAGAAGAACTGAAGAAAGAGGGATTGTGGTTTGTCTGTGCGGATATGGAAGGCACCCGCATGTACGATTTGGATTTGAAAGGACCGATCGGTCTGGTGATCGGTAATGAAGGAAGCGGCGTGGGAAGGCTCGTGAAAGAGAAATGTGACTTTACGGCGACAATTCCGATGTATGGAGATATTGATTCCCTGAATGCCTCCGTGGCGGCAGGGGTGTTAGCGTATGAGATTGTGAGACAGCGGCAGATTGAAGGTCAGATGAAGTAACATGAAAAGAGTAAATGAGATTCTATTAGTGGTGATTTTTATCGCGACGGCAGTTCTGGCGGCGGCGGTCGGTTTGAAAGCATATGATATCTATGATACGGACAGACGGCTTGCAAGAGAGCAGGAGGAACTGGAGATAGCGCAGGTGTTTGCGCGTAATGAAGAGGCACAGAGCCGCGTGCAGGAGATGCAGGTGGAAATCATGGAACTGACGCAGGACAAGGAGGAACTGGAACGCTTCATCGCACAGATACAGAGCGGTGAAATCGGCATGAAGGATGCGTCTGCGGACAGCGCCATATCGGGCAATGGGACACAGCCGGGAGACGGAACGGTATCAGGTAATGGGATTTTGTCGGGAGACGGAACGGTGTCGGGTAACGGTATGATGTTAGGAGACGGAACGGTATCTGGAAACGGGACCGTGTCAGGCAACGGAATGGTATGGGGCGGCACAGACGTGTCAGGCAACGGTACGCTTCACGGCGGATGGTCCATATCCGGCAACAGTGTGGACGCGGGCGGCTGGACGGTTTCGGGTAATCATACAATATCCGGGAACAGTATTTCCGGATTTATGCAGGGAGGAGTATCCGCAAACGACGGCGAGATTAATTACTATGACGGTACGATGACCGAGAGCAGTATTTTTGACGCTTGGCGGACGATTTATGAGCAGCCGGATAATATGACGCTTGAGGAGCGGCGTATGCTTCGCAGTTCATTGGAAGAGACGCTGGAAGTCAATCAATCCGACAGAGAGAGGATTGCCGAGAACAGAAGGGATTTCTCCGGATTAAAGATTGCATGTCTGGGGGACAGCATCACTGCGGCGGCGAATCTCGAGAATGAAGAGAACTATCAGCAGTATTCTTATCCGGCGAGGCTTAAGGAACTTTTGGGGGCGGAAGAGGTTTACAATCTTGGTATCGGCGGCTCGTCTATCGGAAGATACTGGTCTGATGCTTATGTAGAACGTTATCAGAATATACCGGAAGACACGGATGTTATTATCGTTATGGGCGGCACGAATGACGGTTTCTGTGTTTCCGATAAGGAATTCGGTAATCTGGAAGAGCGCGCCAGCCGGACGTTCTGCGGCGACTTGGATGAACTGATGCGGGGACTGCGCGAGAATTATCCGGAAGCGGAAATATTTTTTGCCACGCCGCTGCCGAACATTCTTCAGGATTACCTGATGATTGAGAGGGATTATCTGCTGCCGCAGAAGAATTTTGTGAATGTCATTCAGACGTTGGCGAAGGAGTATGACTATAAGGTGATTGATTTATATAATTCCAATATCCTCGACTCTCACGATGCAAATGTGGTGGCGGACTATATACCTGACGGCGTACATGCAAACCATGACGGTTATCAGATTATGGCGGAACATTTTGCCTCGGAGATCATACAATATTATGATGAAATTGACGAGCAGCAGGCGGCAGATGCGGTGTCAGCCAATACAGTGTCAGCCAATACAGTCTCAGCGAACACGCTGCTGAAGTATGTGATTGAGCAGAATCATGTGGAGTAGGAAATATGGAAAGAGATTACGCGCAGTACAGTGACGAAGAACTCATCGTCCGTTTAAGGGACGGAGAGAACGGCGTCACAGAATATCTTATGAATAAGTATAAAAATCTGGTGCGCGGCAAAGCCAAATCCATGTATATACTTGGGGCGGACAACGACGATTTGATTCAGGAAGGAATGATCGGGCTTTTTAAGGCGCTTCGTGACTATGACTGCGGCAGAGATGTGAGTTTCATGACGTTTGCCGATTTGTGCGTATCCAGACAGATGTATACGGCAGTACAAGCTTCAAGAAGACAGAAGCATATTCCGCTCAATACCTATATTTCATTGTACGGCAGTGTGAGTACGAACCATGAAGGCGAGCAGGAAGAACTGGTCAATATGCTCGCACAGCACGCAGGGCAAAGCCCGGAAGAGATGGTGATTGACAGGGAGAACGTGACGCAGCTGGAGCAGGCGATAGAAGAAGAACTCAGCAGCTTCGAGAAGCAGGTGCTTGACTTGTATCTGACCGGAATGGGATACCAGCAGATTGCCAAGGTTCTGGCACGGGATGATAAATCAACCGATAATGCGCTGCAAAGGATTAAAACGAAGCTTAAACGAAGATTGTGGAATGAGTAACCAACGCAGGGTGGGAAAGAGCAGCCGGGAAACCGGGAAGAGTAATCGCCAGGCTATTGACAAAGCCAAAATGCGTATGATATACTACGATTTGGTGAGTCGTAGGGGCTCACCCGGTATGCTGCTGTGGCTCAGTCGGTAGAGCGTCGCATTGGTAGTGCGGAGGTCACGGGTCCGATTCCCGTCAGCAGCTTCGTTTTGAGGAGCGCTTATGTTATGAATCGTAAGCGCTTTTTTGTTTATGTATGTAAGGGGGACTTGGCTTGAGCAAGAGGAGCAGAAAGTGGGCAGTCGCATTTCTAACAGTATTAATCGTTGTTGAGTCGAGTGTGATTTCCATGTGGCTGTACCGGGAACGGATGCAAGACGCTAAGGAACGGCAGCCGGAAATCGTCAAAGAGGCAGATTATTCTGCGGCGGAGGAGATCGCGGCGGCGAAACAGAAATTGGAAGAAAATCCGGAGATGCCGACGGTTATTACAGATATCAATACAGTGGATAAGAAAGTGGCGCTTTTATTTGAGGGGTCTGCGGACAGTCTGGTACTCGAACAGATTATGGAGTATCTGGACGCTCATGGAATGACGGCTACTTTCTTTATCTCTGCAGTGGACGCAGGGGAAGATCAGGAAATTATAGATGAGATCATCAAAGCCGGACATGATATGGAAAGCTATACCTTATACGGTACACCGCATATGGAAAGAATGAGCGAGGAGGAACTGATCACGGATTTATGCCGGGCGCAGGTAGTCTATGATGATAAGATATCCAAAAGACCGGATTTCCTGAAATGTAATGCGACGGAATATACGGATGAATTGCTGAAGACAGCACAGGCGTGCGGGTATGAAAGTATTGTATATCCGACACAGTACTTAAATTATCAGAGTTTTGCGACACAGGAAACAGCAAAAAATTACGTTGCAGGATTAGAAAAAGGAACGATAATTGCCGTTAAATTAAGAGGCTATCTGGATGAGACAGAGTACGAGGAAAAGCCGGAAGAGGAAAAACCGGCGGAGGATAGGAGACCCGGTCTGGAACTTCATGAACTTGACGAGGAAGAACTGTCAGAGTCGGAGAGACTTTTGCAGGTGGTGGATTGGTTGACACAGGCTCTGGAAGAGGAGGAGTATGAGACGGTCAGTTTAAGAGAGTTCCCTGCACAGGATATGGGAGATTTGGTACTGCATTACAATGATATTGAAGACCAGTACAGAGAACAGATGGTAGAGCCTATCGCATCGGTACACACGACGGACAGAGAGATGTCTTTTACATTCAGAGGCTTGGGTAACGGGACGGAACTGACGAATCTGCTTCACACATTGCAGGAGATTGGCGCGACGGCGACCTTTTTTGTGACGGGGCAGGAGATAGAGAATTATCCGGAGCAGGTACAGCAGATTATTGATGCCGGACATGAGATTGGCAGCGGCGGTTATCTGGGGAAATATATGGGTGAGATGAGTTTTGCCCAGATTTGCGAGGATCTCTATAAGAACGACGTCATGTTGCAGAGAATGGGCATCGAGACGGATTTGTTTATGCCTCCTTCCGGGGCAGTTACGGAAGAAGTACAGATGGCGGCAGCGGCGCTTGACAAGAAGATTATCACTTACAATTCGTCGCCTACGAGAGCAGAGTATGCGGAGGAACAGTATACTGCCGCTGAGGTGATGAAGAAATATTATAAGGATAACAAGCTGGTCTTTTGCAGGGGAGACATAGTCTATTTCAATATGGACGTATATGATGACGACACTTCTGTCGCTGAACTGGTAAATACGGCGTGGCAGTCCAAGGTTGCGCCTACGGCGTATGGTACAAGAGAAGATTATATCCTGCGGGTCGCTGCTATATCCGAACTTCTTGACCACACATGGAATTATCCGGCAGTGACCAATGCATCTTATCATCAGATCGAATTGTCGGGTAAGATGCAGTCGTCGTGGGAAGGGATGCTGCAAAACGGCTATATTGGGAATCCGTATCTGGCGACGCCCGGTCTGGAAGCGGAGAAGGATCTGCTTGATTGGACGGGCAGAGTAAATACCGGCGGAACGAATACGGTATTTCTGACTTTTGACGATTGGGGCAATGAACAGACTATCGGAAAGATTCTGTATGTACTGCGCAAGCACAATATCAAGGCAACGTTTTTTGTGAAGACAGAGTATGTGATGGACGGCACAAGCGAGAATCTGCTGAGGGCGATTGCGGAGGAGGGACACGACGTGGCGTCCCACACGCATACGCATATGCCGATTGATATTACACCGGAACAGGTCGGCGAACTGCAGAAGGATCTGGTACAGTCAAACAGGACGCTCGCCAATGTGGTAGGAGACACGGGCCGCCTGACAGATTATTTCAGACCGCCGACGCTGGCGGTCAATAAGACGGGACTACAGACGATTTATGACTGTGGGTATGGCTATATTATCAGCGGAGACGTCAGCACGGCGGATTATCATGCTTCCAGCGTGGATGATATGTTTGATATTCTGTTAAACGGTTCACGACTTGACAGCGGGGAGAGGATGCCGATTCAGGACGGAAGCGTGGTAGTCATGCATATCAATACGAACGCGGTACTCACGGCGCAGGGACTTGATCGTTATCTGAATCATGTTGAGAGTCTGCCGGATGGGGATCCAAACAAATTTCACTTTGCGAGACTCAGTGACTATCTGAACTGACAGATGACATTTGCGGCGGCCGCCGGATGTCTGTTGTCAGCTGCCTGACTTATGATATGTGGAAAAGGGATTGTTCAGTAAACGGGGGTTGGGAATGTTTGGAAGGAAAGCGAAGCAGAAGAAAAACAATGAAAATATAGAAGATATTCTGTTACAGCAAAAGCCAGATAGACGTATGCTTTCTTATGTGCCGGACAAACAGCATGTGCGCAACAACGTGGACAGACGCGGCGGAAAGACGCTGGAAAGCTATGAGGGCAAAGCGGACGATTATATTAAGAGCATTCAGTCCGGGATACGGTATCAGGTCAATTATAATGTTCGTCTGACCGTTAAAATGAAAGGCAGCGGCAGGAAGAGACTTACTTGTAAGTGCATAGATATTTCGACGACAGGTCTTTTACTGCAGATGGAAAATCAGGCGCAGCAGGAAATTTTGCGAAAGGCGACGAAAATCCGCTTGAAGTTTGATATCGATCCGGGTTCCATGCCGGAAGGTTATGAGATGTTCGTCAAGCAGCCGGCGACGCTTGTGCGTGCGATTAAGACGCAGGATAACAAATATCTGTGCGGAATGGAATTTGAGAAGACGTTGGCACAGTATGCGGCGAGACGTAAAGACGGATATATGTTAACGATAGCCAGTTTTATGATTTTCTTTATCTCGACGTTTATCATGCTGATGCGGGCGGAGAGTATCATTTATTTCAAGTTTAATAAATGGCTGTATCTGTACAGTATTATAGCGGCGGCTTTCCTGCTCAGCCGTTATCTGTTCGGTGCACTCTACCGGTCGGTGCCCATAGATAAGGATTATACGCCAGGCGTAACGGTTATCATTCCCTGCTTCAATGAGGAGGAGTGGATACAGAGAACGATCTTAAGCTGTGTAAATCAAGACTATCCAATCGATAAGCTGGAGGTGATCGTGGTAGACGACCACTCCAACGATCATTCCGTGGATAAGATTAAAGAGATGATTGAGACGCTGAGGCAGGAAGACGAACATTATGAAATTGGGAAAAGAGTTTCCTATATCGTACAACCGCAGAATAAAGGGAAAAGAGATGCGCTCTGCGAGGGCGTGAAGGTGGCGCAGCATGAACTGGTGGTCTTCGTGGATTCAGACAGTTTCTTAGACCCTTTTGCAATTCGTAATCTGGTGCAGCCTTTCAAGGACCCGAAGATGGGCGGTGTGGCAGGCCGTACCGACGTGGCGAACACATACACCAATTCGCTGACCAAGATGCAGTCTGTGCGCTATTATATTGCTTTTCGTGTGATGAAGGCGGCGGAGGCTTATTTTGACGGGGTGACTTGTCTGTCAGGACCGCTTTCCTGTTACCGCAGGCAGATTATTATCGATCATATGGATGACTGGCTCAACCAGAAGTTCTTGGGACAGAAGGCAACTTTTGGCGACGACAGGGCGATGACCAATTTCGTTCTGCGGCATCACCGAACAAGCTATCAGGATACGGCAATCTGTTCCACCATTGTTCCCAATAGGCATAAGGTGTTCTTGAAGCAGCAGATGCGCTGGAAGCGTTCATGGCTGCGCGAGTCGATTATGGCGGGCAAGTTTATGTGGCGCAAAGAACCTTTTATGGCAGTGTTCTTCTATATCGGTCTGATTGTGCCGGTAGCGGCGCCGGTGGTGGTAGTCTACAATCTGATTTACGTGCCGATTACACAGAGGATATTCCCCACGACATTTATTGTAGGACTGCTCCTGATGTCGCTCATCATGAGTGTGGTTCAACTTCTCTTACGGCGAAGTACGACTTGGATCTACGGTATGCTGTTCTGTATTTATTATGAGGCGGTGCTTCTGTGGCAGATGCCGGTTGCCTGGGTGACATTCTGGAAATCCACATGGGGTACGAGAATGACGCCGGAAGATTTGAAGGAACAGGAGAAAAAGAAACATAGGGAAGAGCAGCGAAGAGCAGAGAGGGGAGAGGCGTGAGATGAGTAAGAAAAAACGGAAGCCTAAAGACCCGGTGCGGCGCAAGAATATTCGTAAAGTTGTACGGAGCATTGCCGAGGGCGTTATCCTCCTCCTGCTGCTTGTCACGGTGATTCGTGCTTTGTTTACTTTCGATACTTACGAACCCTATAATGAGGCGGAGGTCGAGATGGCGGACCCCGATGAAGATACCGGATTCATTGCACTGTCCTATTTTGGTGTGGACAGGAATGAGACGAAGACCTTGGTCAGCACGGAAAGACTTAAGGAGCATATCGACGCCCTTTCAAGGTCAGGTTATGTGACGATTACGCAGCAGGATATCTTGGATTACTATCTGGAAGGAAAAGAACTGCCTAAGAAATCATTGTTCCTTATGTTTGAGGACGGTCGGCGCGATACGGCGATTTTTGCGCAGAAGGTGACGGAGGAGTACAATTACCTTTCTACCATCATGACCTATGCTGACAAATTTGAGTCGAAGGACAGTAAATTTCTGATGCCCGATGATCTGAAAGCCTTGGAAGAAGGAAGCTTCTGTGAACTCGGTACGAACGGGTATCGTCTGGAATATATTAATGTATTCGACAGATACGAGCGCTTTCTAGGAAGAATGAATACGCTGGAATATGCGCATGTACAGCCCTATCTGGGCAGAGACTATAATCATTACCTGATGGACTATATCAGGGACGAATATGATATCCCGAGAGAGTCCTACGAGCAGATGAAGATGCGCATTGATTTTGACTATGATGAGATGCAGCGCATCTACACGGAAGAGATGGGAGAGATGCCCCGCATGTATGCCCTGATGCATGCCAATACGGGTATGTTCGGTGAGAATGAAAGAGTAAGCGCGGTGAATCAGGCGCGGATATTCGAACTGTTTGACATGAATTTTAATAGGGAGGGATATGTGTTAAACACAAGAGAATCATCCCTCTATGACCTGACCAGAATGCAGCCGCAGGCATACTGGCATACGAATCATCTGCTTATGCGCATATGGGATGATACGGATCAGGATATGGCTTGGGTGGACGGCGATATGTCCCGCAAATCCAATTGGGATGAACTGGATGGTAAGGCAGAGTTTCGGGATAATGAAATCTATCTGACTTGTGAACCTGAGTCTGTCGGAACGCTCAGACTGCGGGACAGCGAGTCTTATCGGGATGTGATTGTTGACGTCCGTCTTAAGGGTAATAAGCTGGGTGTACAGAGTGTGTATGTGCGGGCGGATGAGAATCACGAGAGCGGAATCTGCGTCAAGATAGAGAATAATGTGCTCTATATTCTCGACGGCAATAGGGAAATCTATCATGAAAATCTGGATAAGTTGACGCAGGCAGAGACTGTGTCTGTTGAGGAGGACGATCTTGCGGCGCAGATTGCGGAGAAAGAGTTGGAAGTACAGTATGCGGCAACTGTGGATAAGAGCAAGGATGCGGCGGTGGAACTTACGGCGTTAAATACCGCACAGCCTGCCACTGTCGAAGAAGGCGCTGAAGAGTATGTGGAGGATATCAACATCAACGACCCGGCGGACAGACAGCTTCACATCGAGGTCAAAGATGATAAGTTAAGAGTGTCCGTGGACGGTTACTACGCGGTGCAGGATGTACAGATAGATTCTGCAGATGCAGGGTATATTTTTGTCATGTCGGGCTGGGGCGGAGAAGCTTACAGCCAGAGAAACCTTGCAGATGATGTGTATGACGGCGTATTTGTGGATTTTGAAGTGACACAGAATACGGGTGCGAAGGAAGAGATTGTTCTGTTTGATAATAAACTGCACGGACTGGATTGGTTTATGTGGAAAGCGAAACATATATGGACGGCAGTACTTAACTGGTTTATAAATACGTTCTAAAAATGATTGCAAAAGTTAGCGTCGGCAGGTATCGTTGCACAAAATAGAACGATATGGCGCAGACTTTGACTTGTAATGTTGATTTGTAATGGTGTATAGGAGAGAAGGGGAGCGGGGTATAGGAGAGAAGGAGAGAGGGATAAATGAGAGTAGGACTTAGAATGTACAGACTGGGACATGTGACAGGGATATTGATGCTATTCCTTGTATTGGCAGGCTGCAGCGTGCAGGTGGGGCAGGCACATGCGGACGATACACCGCAGAGCGAAGCGATCATTAATACACCGACGAAGATGGAAGAGCAGTCGGAAGAGGTAAGCTATTCTTTGTGGAATGCCTACTGGAATCTGGAAGGCGCAGAAGCGCAGACGGAGAAACTGGCGGAGCACGTGAAGAATATCAATTTCTTTGCTGCTTACTATGATAAGGATGACACAGCATTCATTCCGCAGAATACGACGGATTTCTTTATGAAGAACGGGGCGGAATATAAAGAGCGCGGCTGGATAAGGTATCTGACAGTGGTTAATGATCAGATGAAGGAGGACGGTTCTTCCGACCAGAAATCTACAGAACTCTTATACCGTCTGTTGGAAAAAGAAGAAATCTACAGGACACATGCGGACAGTCTGGTTACGCTTGCCAAGGATGCAGGGTATGACGGACTGGAGATTGATTATGAAAATATCCGCAAAGATAATACGCTGTGGGGATATTACATGAATTTTATCGGCTATCTGTATGAGCGCTGCACGGCGGAAGGCTTGAAGCTGCGGGTAGTCATTGAGACAAATATCGAGTCCGATCAGATTCCGTGGGTAGAAGGACCGACATACTGCGTGATGTGTTACAATCTCTATGGCAGCCACAGTGGACCGGGACCGAAAGCGGACCATGAATTCCTGTTATCTGTGATGGAGAAGATGAAAAATGTGCCGGCGCCGGTCGATTATGCGCTTGCCAACGGAGGTTTTGACTGGAGTGAAGACGGCAGCGTTACGTCTCTTACAACGAAACAGGCGCAGATATTGGCGGCTGAATTCACTGCGGAGTGCAAGACGGACGTAAGCGGCGCCAAATTCTATACTTATACGGATGAAAACGGGACTTCCCATGAAGTGTGGTACGGAGATCAAGAGACGCTGGAGATATGGATGAAGTGGCTGCAGGAGGGCGGCAACCGGGAATTCTCTATCTGGCGTCTGGGCGAGTAATCCGCCATTCTTTTGCTTGCCACCAACCGATGACTGATGTAAAATAGTATATAACATTGGGAAACGGAGGGGTACTATGGACTTTTTTGACAAGATTGGTGAGACAATCAGTACCAAAAGTAAAGAAGTGTCGGATAAAGCAAAAGATATGGCGGAGATAGCAAATCTGAAGGGGCAGATTCATACATGCGAGGAGCTGATCAAGAAACGCTATATTGAAATCGGAAAGATTTACTTTGACAAGCATGGTTCTACACCGGAAGAAGAATATGAAGACGCGTGCAGGGATATTGAGAACGCACAGAATACGATTGTAGATATCGATGCCAGAATCAGGGAGATTAAAGGAATTTAGATAGGAGGCGGAAGCAGGCATCTAAAGTCTGCTTCTGCTTTCGTATATGTCAAACGCCTATGGTATTACTAAATTGAACTATAAATATAGAGGGGGAATGTACATATGTGCCGGGCAGAATGCCGGGGTATGTGCAGAAAAGGGGTTAGTATGTATGAGGTTGCAATATGTGATGATGTACCTATGAACATTGAGTTACTGGAAGGATGTATCAGAAGGGCGAGTAAAGATCTGCTTGATTTGCTTGAATTGAGAGTCCATCGGTACACATCGGGTGAAGATCTGCTATGCGCTATGAAGGATATCCGGTTTTCGATTGTTTTTATGGATGTCTGTCTGAAGCGCGGTAGAATGGGAGGTGAGGAAACAGCGGTACGAATCAGAGCCGCAGATCAGAATGTTGTGCTGGTTTTTCTGACAGGATGTGCCGAGCCGACAACTTCCTGTATTGAAGTACAGCCGTACCGTTATATCAAAAAGAATATGCCGCAGACAGAATTTAGCCAAAACATTGCCGCATCTATGAGAAAGATGGTAGTAAATGCCAATATACCGACTGTGATGGGAAGAGTAAACGGAGAGAATATACGTATTAACTCAGATGACATCATATATATTGAAAAAGGCGTGAAGCATGTCAGGGTATATATCAGAAAAATGTCTATGGATTATTATAAAATTGAAGCATGTAAGGACGGAACCGTCATTAAGTGCATGGATAAGATGAGCGATTTGTATAGTCAGCTCAAACCATATGGATTCGGTTATCCGCATGACAGTTATATGATTAATTTCAGATATTTGACGTCATTCAAAAATGATTTGTTCAGATTAGAGGAATATCCGAACGAAGAATTTAAAATCGCACGGAGTAAGGCGGTTGAATTTAATAATTTGCGGAGAACCTTTTTCCGCTCAATGTATCATTGATAAGAAGAGAAGTTTATGCATCCGAAAGAACTAAAAAACACATTTGTCGAAAAAGATTTGCCTGACTATTGCAGATATGTACATGATATCCATCAGTATCTTTTTCAGATTCGTAATCTGGCGATGAACGGAGATACCGAAAGAATTATCGGCATTGTCAACGAGTTAGAGGGAGAGATAAGCAAGAAAGAAATCAAGAAATATACAAATGATTTTCTTCTAAATTCTATCCTTTCTGAATATTCACACAAGTCTATACAACAAAATGTTGATTTTTCCACGCATATAGAGGATAATATTAACATATCGTTTATTTCTGATTCAGATAAAATATCCATGTTTGGTAATCTATTAAAAAATGCATTAGAGGCGGCAGCACAGTGTCCTGATAAAGGTCGGATAGAATTGAAAATCTATAAAGGGAACAGGCACTTTGTCGTGATTGAACTTAAGAATCAGTATTGTGGTGAACTGATTCAGAGAAAGGGTAAGTTTATCAGTACCAAAAAAGACTACAAAAATCATGGGATGGGCCTGCAGATTGTAAGTGATCTAGCGGCCAAGTACGGGGGCGAACTTGTCGTAGAGCAAGAGGAGAAAGGAGTATTTCGGGCAGTATTATATATCTCATCAAATGCGAATTTCAGCTGATTTAGTGTATAATATCGGAAAACCGATTGTTGTTTGTGCGAAAAAAGATAAAATTAAGTCAAATTGTGTCACGCTGCGGAATTGGATGGCAGCAGCAGGACAGAAGGTTGTAAATGGAATGCGTACAAAGGATAATAGGAGAAATATTCGAGTATGAAATTGTTTAAGTCAGTCATGCATTTTCTGATATTGGTAACGCTTATTGGCGCGGCATATTTGAGCGGTATCTATTCTACGAAATACCGGCATAATATAGAAGAAAATAAGAGTACGATTACGACGATTGCGGTAGTGAATGCAGATGTCGGAAGTTATGCGTCGGAACTGATCTGTTATCCTGATACCAACTTTCAGACTACCAGCCTGACAGCGGCTAAGGAAGGAATATTGAATGATCGGTATGCGGCATATATCCTGATTCCGGAAGACTTCTCTGTGAATGTGGAGAGCATAAATAAACAGCCTGTGAAATCGCAGATTACATATACAATCGCGGAAGGACTGCGTCAGGACGTTCAGTTCAAAGTGGTCAATGATATTCACAATTTTATTGTGAATTTAAGTGCAAACGTTTCCTATATGTATGTGGACGCGATTTTGAAAGAACTGCATAGCGTGCAGGATGATTCAGGTTCTATCATGCAGAACGATATAGCGGATATGGAAGCGATCGTAGGAGTGGAGAATACGGAACTGATAGAAGAAGTAGTATACGAACCGTTAGAAGTGGTAGAGACGGAAATACAATATCTGGATTTATCCGATGACTACGAACGACTTTCAAATGCTGTTACGGTAATTGACACTACTTATGAAGAGAATGTTGCATCGGCGGAGGCGGAATTAGAAACCATACGGGATATGGAGCAGGGCGTTTATGACGAAGTGTCAGCAATGTCAGAGATTTTTGCTAAAGTGGATATTCTGACAGACGATGAAGGAAATCTGGTCTATGAAGAAGGTATGGATCATGTATTGGAATATCCGGACATTTTTGTGGAGACAGTGAATCAGAAGAAGTTTGAAGCCAAAGTAAGTCTGGGGTTTAAAGAAGGGGATGAGGAACCGGAAAGACCGGAAGAACCGGACAAACCGGTCGAGCCGGAGAACCCGGACAAGCCGACAGAACCGGCGAATCCAATTGTAACAGAGAAATCGGATAAGTCTTCAGAATCGGAGGAGACGGAAGAGACGAATCAGGCGATAGAACAGGAGAACCCGGAAGAGCCAGATAAGTCGTCAGAAACAGAGAACCCGGAAGAGGCGGATAAGCCGTCAGAAACAGAGAATCCGGAAGAAACGGATAAGTCGTCAGAAACAGAGAATCCAGAAGAAACGGATAAGTCGTCAGAAATAGACAACCCGGAAGAGGCGGATAAGTCTTCAGAATCGGAGAAATCAGAAGAGTCGGAGAAATCGGAGGAGTCAGAGCAGCCAGACGAAGAAGAGCCGGAAGAAACAAAAGATACACTTACGACAAATCAGGAAAAATTACAAGAAGAGTCAAAACAGAAAGGTACGGGTACTAAGTTGTGGAATCAACTTGTGGAGGATGACTCAGACGATGGGAAGAATCCAGATGACGGGAAGAACCCAGATGACGACAAGGATCCGGATGACGAAAAAGATCCTGACAAAGAGAATCCGGATGAAGAAAATCCGGCGGAAGATACGCCGACCAAGGAAGGGTTGCTGCTTAAGGTCAGCAAACAAATCGAGGCATTAGAGGCATTGAAGGAAGAAAAACTTGATGAGGAATATATCGAACAGATTAACGATATCTTGGAAGATATGGGAGAGTTCTATGGTCTGTTCGAAGAGTATTATACCAATGCAATTATAGCTATAAACGAAATACCTGATGCGGAGACGTTTGTACAGGGAATACGGGATATCTACAATGATGAAATCGTGGCGCCAATAGACGAAGAGACAGAGGCGGAGGCGGAACGTGTAGAAAGTGCCGTGAGCAGTGCAAGCGAAGCGATAGAGACGTATGTAACGGAATTAGAAGAATATGATTTCATGGAATATCTTGAGGAGGAGAAAGTACAGGAACAGCTTAATTCATTATATAAGACCATCGATGAGATGGAATCGGAAATTATAGAGACGGATGACGCTTATATAGCGTATATAGACGAAGTAACGACGACTGCGGATAGCAATGCGGAAATGCTGCAGGAGAATCTGGATGCAGCGTATGAGCAGACGGTGACAAATGTTGGAAGTACCATGAATGGTTTCAAACAGAACCGTACCGATTTAAATGCGCAGAATGTCTTACTGTTGAATGATATTACGGAGAAGCTGCCGTACACAAGGCTAGGCAATCTTGAATATCTGCAAGTATATGATTTCATTGCTACGCCGCTGGAGACGAATGACCAGTCCGTGATTAAAGTAAATCTGTCACCTACATCAATCAATATTGATTTACAGGACCTTGTCTGTCTGTTTATTGGAATTATTGCACTGATTACTATTTACATTGGCGTGCAATTAATTTATAGAAAAAATTCTGATAAGAGAGAGGAGGGAGAAACATGGCAGATGGAATTAAGATGAGTTATTCGGAAATGGATGCCATCAGCGACGAATTACACACAATCGTGGATGAGATTATTACCAATAAAGAGCAGATGCTCTCCAAGGTCAATACTCTGTGCGAATCATGGGATTCGGCGGCTAGTCAGAGACATCTGGATGAGTTTACGAATGTGGCAGGTAACGTTGACAAATTAACTGACATGGTTAATGAGTTGATAACCAGTATCAAGAACTATCGTGCAGATATGGAAGAACTGGATAACAGTTATTCATAAGGCGTATCATCCAAGCAGCTTTTTTCGGGCGTTCTCTGTGCGAGATACGCCTGAGAAGAGCCCTGCATACAAGAAAAGGCAAAATATATAAGCAGAAAGATGAAAGTAAAAAAGCAAAAATAGGAACAGGATATAGAAACGGAAGAAGAAATGGAAGAGAAAGACAGCGCGAATTTGGAACTGGACGCCGGAGCGGCGGCATACCGACTGAATGTGAGATCCTCCCTGACTGATTTAAACGGAATCCCGGTATTTACCGACGAATTTGAACGGATACGACAGTGTACGGAGGATGGACTTAAGCAGGCGCAGAATATGTTAAGAGAGAAAGCTTTTACGGCAAAAATGCAGGATGGCGGGACTGATGGCATTCTTACAAAGATGTTTGCAGTTCAGGATACGCAGGCGATTGTCAGGGCAGAGAGACAGGAACAAAACGCATATTCTGCCACGGAGATGATTGGCAGCGCCTTGTTTGCCGGAATTGTCCTAGTTGCTGGGATAATGATGTTTGTCAGAAAGAAAGGAACGGCGAAATATGACGATGACCATAAGCTTCCGGTCGAAGCATGAAGACAGAGAAGTGACAATCATGGTAGACAGTACGCAGAATATATCAGGCACACTACAAGTGCTTGCCGAAGCGGGGATATTCCCGGCAAGGGAATATACGGTGCGTTCCGTAAGGAGCGGCAGAAGGCTTATGCTGGAACTTAATTACGAGGAGAGCCGTGTCTACAGCGGCGATATTATTACGTTAGAGTAGGAAATACGAGGAATATATGAGCAGAGCAAAGACAGAGAATACGATAACCGTCAAGAAGTCGGACTTAACCGCAAAGTCGAAGTACGACTATAACAAGCTTGTTTATCATAGCGAAAGACTGATCGACTGCAGCATAACGGAGAAGGGTGAAGAACTGGAATGCGTTTATGTACTGAACGGATATCATCCCTTTCAAGAGATACGCAAATGTACGAAGCAGAAGAGAATGAACATATTGGAGGATGCGGCATGCTTGGCAGCCAGCAGGGATGAATATACGTTTTCTATGGCGCCGGACAATCTCTATTATGACGACCATGACAGAGTGTATATTTTGCGCAGGGATATCAGAAGCGCAGACAGTGAAGATAACTTCCTGACAGAATATCAGGCGCTCGTAGGGTATGCGCTACAAAAGAGATACACATACGAGGATTATTTGGAAGGCGGCGAAGGACTTTACCGCAAGCATAAATTTCTAAAGACAATGAGCGCGGCGCAGACAGTGGGCGAACTGGCGGATATTCTGCATAACGAGTATGAGAAAATTACAGAAGACATCAGAAATAATAAGCTTCTGGTCAACAAAGGCCGATACCGAAGTGTCAAGGTGTGGGCGGTAATCAGCCTGCTTCTTCTCATAGGGTGCGTGCCGGTCATCGGTTATTATGTACTCTATCAGGAGCCTGTGCAGACAGCGAAGCTGCAGGCGGAGATAGACTTCTTACACACGAACTATATCAAGGTCGTGGAGGATCTGGAGCCGCTGAGCATGGAACAGCTGGACTATGAGCAGAAATATGTGCTGAGCGTGGCATATGTCCATCTGGAAAGCCTTACGGCGGAGCAGAAGGGGAACATCTTGGGCAGTCTGCCCATGAACGGCGAAGAGAAGCTGATGGAATACTGGATTCACATCGGCAGGCTGAATCCGGTGGAAGCGGAGAATATCGCCATGCAGAGGTCAGACGATGAACTGCTCCTGTATGCGTATATGCTGGATAAAGACCTGACCCAGACAGACACGGTGATGACCGGGGAAGAAAAGGCGGCGAAATTAGCCGATCTGGAAGAGAAGATCGCCAACTTGGCGAAGCAGTATGAAGCAGAAGAAGAGTAAACAGCAGACGATGATATAGCAGAAAAAATACGACAGGGGTCATCCGGCATAAAAAGAGCGGCAATCACCCCACCCAGTAAAAGAAAGCGAGGACCCACCCATGGCAGGCATCGGAAAGAACAGAGTATTTGACAGGGCAGCACTGGAAGAACTCTTACAGCAGACAGAACAGCTCCTAAACAGCGCAAGAGAAGTCTCAGGCTCCCTGCAGGAAGAAATGCAGCAGTTACAGGAGCTCGCCGCAGAAGTGCCCCCGGAAGCAGCCCACCCAGCCATGGCGGCAAGGGCAGGCGCGCTGTCAGGAAAGATCGGGGACACCGTGGCAGACATCAACAGGATCCAGACCGCCATCCGGGAGAACCTCGAAAAACTCATACAGCAGATCCCCATGGACGACGCCCTCTCCGCTGCAGCCCTGAAGACCATCACCTCCACCACCGCAGGCATGGCAGCGATGGCGGAAGAACTCAAAGGCATGGTCAGACAGGGCAGCCTGCACATGGGCATGGAGGGATTCCGCAGACAGGTGGAAGCCTTCGAGGAACGCTGGAAAGGCGCCGCCGCCGCGGCAGGACTGAAGATGCTCGCTGCCGCCACCTTCATGAAAGGACTGGTGGAATACAGTAAGTTCAGCCGGGACCCCGTGAACCTCTCCACCGGCAACCTGTACTACGAAAAAGAAGACATCCGCCTGAAAGCCGTGCTGCCCCTGACCTTCAAACGGTACTACAACGCCATGGACAGAGGAGCCTCCGCCCTCGGACCCGGCTGGAGCCATACCCATACAGAGAGCATCCGTGAAAACAAGGACGGGACCCTGACCCTCCACAGAGAAGACGGCAAAGACATCACCATGGAAAAAGACACGGGAGAAGACACCGCAGGGAACGGAAAAGACGGGGAGACAGCAGACGGCAGAGATAAAGACAGGACCGGTATGGAAAAAACCGGTGGGACCTACCGGGATACCCGCAGCGGCAGAGAGACCGTCACAAAGACAAAAGACGGCTACCTCCACGAAGACAGAAAGACCCGCCACACCCTCACCTTCGACAGGGAGGGGAGACTGCAGAAACGAGAAGACCAGAACGGCAACCACATCACCTACCGTTACGATGAGAACGGCAGGCTGACCCGTGCTGCCGTGTACCCGGCACAGGCGCCGGAAGACAGCACACCCGCAGGGGCAGCAGACGGTACAGCAGCGTCCCCACAGCCCGCCGCATACCTAAAGTTCACCTACGATAAGGACGGCTCCCTGCGCACCCTCACCGACCATACCGGCAGGACCGTTTCCTACTTCCCCATGGACGGGAACCTGAACGAAGTGACAGACCCCATGGGGCACACCACCACCTACCGCTATACAGAGGACGGGAGACTCCGCATGGTCAAGAACCCCCGTGGCATCATGGCCCTGCGCAACGAGTACGACGGAAACGGCAGGATCACCAGACAGCGGTTCCCCGACAAAGGCGAGATGGCCTACGCCTACGACGATGCAGCAAACACCACCATCCTGACAGAGAGGAACGGCGCCGCCATCACCTATGAACAGGATGACCGCCTGCGCAACATCCGCACCGCCTATCAGGACGGCAGCGAAGAACGCGACACCTACGACGAAAAAGACAACCGCACCAGCCACACCGACCGGAACGGGCACACCACATGGTACCGGTACGATACCAACAACAGAGTGACTGGGATGGTCAATGCATTAGGACAGGAGACTGTCCTCACTTATGATGGAAAAGACCAGATCACCTCCGTGAGCGTGGAAGGAAAAGAACTCCTCCGCAGCACCTACGACCGGAAAGGGAACCTGACAGGACGCAGCGATGCCCTCGGCAGGACCACCCGTTACACCTACGGCCACAGAGGGCTCCCCACCGCCATCAAAGCCCCCGACGGCAGCGTGACCACCCTCACCTACGATGAAAAAGGCAACATCACAGCCATCACCGACCCCTATGGCGCAGCCGTTGCCTATGAGTACGATGAGCTGGGACGCATCACCGCCACCACCGACCCCGAAGGGAACCGGACCGCCTATGCCTATGATGCCATGGACCGCATCACCGCCGTGACAGACCCCGCAGGGGACACCAGAGAGTACACCTACAATGAGAGCGGAAAAGTCATAAAGATCAAAGACTTTGACGGGAACGAAGAGACCATCACCTACAATGACATAGGCAGGCCCGGATGCCTCACAGACAAAGAAGGCAGACAGACCATCCGCCGCTACGATGAGATGTGGAACGTCTCAGAAGAGATACGCCCAACAGGGGCAGTGACAAGATACACCTACGATAAGGACAACCGCCTGCAGCGCGTGGAACTGTGTGAAAACGGGACAGCCCAGCCCACGGCAGTACAGGAAAACACCTATGACCCCGCAGGGAACCTCCTGTGCACAAAGGCAGGAGGATATATCGGACAGACAACGGCACCAGAAAAAACAGCCATACAGCAGCAGACAGGAACAGACAAAGGACAACAGGGGCAACAAGGACAACAGGACACTCCCACAGACATGAAGGTCATAACATCCATGGCCTACACCTATGATGCCCTCAACCGCCCCGTCAGCGCAACCGACGCAGAAGGGAACACCACCCGCTATGCCTATGACGCCCTCGGGAACCTGTCCACCGTCACAGACCCCAATGGGAATGAGACATCCTACACCTATAACGGCGCAGGAGAACTGACCGCCAAGACAGATATACACGGCTGCACCACCCGCTACACCTACAACGCCCTCGGACAGATCGAGACCATCACAGACCCGGACGGCAGCACCACCACCCACGAGTATGCACCCGGCGGCAGACACATCAAGACCACCTACCCCGGCGGCGCCTCCATCACCTACACTTACGATGCCAATGGCAGGGTAAAGACCAGACAGCACAGCAGTGGCTACACCCTCACCTACACCTACGACAGCCTCGGGCGCATCACAGGAGTCACAAGCAGCAAAAACCAGAAAAAGACCTACGCCTATGACGCCATGGGCAACGTGGCCGCTGCCACCGACGCAGGCGGCAACACCACCCGTTACACCTATACCATGGGCGGAAAACTTGCAACCGTCACCGACCCCATGGGGAACACCACAGAGTATGCCTACGACCCGCTGGACAACCTCACCGCCATCCGCCGGAAAGGAAACAACGGTGAAAAAGACCATACCACCGCCTACCAAAGAGACCCCTTCGGAAGGGTGCTGTGCATAACAGACCCCCTCGGCATGGAAGAACATTTCCGCTACGACCCCCTCGGACGCCCCGTATGGAAAAAAGACAGGGACGGAAATGAGACCCATACCACCTACACCATGACAGGACAGCCGGAGAGCATCCTTTACGCAGATAAGACCGCCGTGGAGATGCAGTACGATGCCCTGAACAGACTCACAAGAGTAAAAGACAGCCTCGGGGAGACCAGAATTGAACGGGACCGCACCGGAAGGATCAAAACCGTCACTGACCACAACGGACAGACCGTGTCCTATGAGTGGGAAAAAACAGGACAGCGCAGGAGCACCACCTACCCAGATGGACAACAGACCGCCTACACCTACGACAGCCTGCAGAGACTGACAGCCGTACAGATCCGCGGGACACAGCATGACAGGAACAACACGGAAGACCCGCAGACCATCACCTACCAGTACGACGCCGAGGGCAGGCTCACGGAAAAATCCTTCCCCGGCGGCATCCGGACCACATGGCAGTATGACGGACAGGACGGGCTCCCCGTGGGACTCACCCATGAAGACAAAAACGGCATCCTAGACCACTACACCTACGCCTACGACACCATGGGCAACAAGACCGCCGTCACCCGACAGCGGAGGGGACTCCCCCGGGAAAGCGGCGCCTATGCCTACACCTACGACCCCCTCGGCAGACTGACAGCCGTGGCAAAAGACGGCACACCCCTGCGTGACTACGCCTACGACACCTTCAGCAACCGCACCCACATGACAGACCACCAAAAAGGCAGCGCCACTGCCTATACTTACGATGCCGCAGACCGTCTCACCGCCTCAGAAGAAACCATACAACAGACAACACAAGGAGCCGTTATCAGAAGGACCTATGAGTACGACCAAAGAGGCAACCTGACAAGAGAACTGCAGGAAGGCATCCCCGTCCACAGCTACGCCTACAGCGCCATGGACAGACTGGAAAGGACATGGAGCCACACACCGGACGGCGCCATACAGACAGAAACCGCTTACCATTACAACGGACTCGGACAGCGTGTCGGGAAGAGCATGTACGCAGCCATGCCGGACAGGACAGCAGGAGAAAGGACAATCCAAAACCTGCCACAGACACAGATCCTGCGCCAAGACCAGACCATAGGGCAGCCCGCAGACAGCATGAGCGCCGCCATCAGGGAAGACTACCTCCTTGACCAGACCAGACCCTACCATAACCTGCTGTCCGTCACGAGGAACGATAACACCCCGGCACAGACCTTCTACTGGGACAGCAGCACCGCCGCCATGGAAGAAAACGGAGAGTTCCACTACTATCTGCAGGACGAGATGGGAAGCCCTGTCAGGGTCAGCGGCTATGACAGCACGGACGCCTACCGTACCTACGGCTATGACGAATTCGGCAACGACCTTGCCGGCACAATTGGCAGGGAACTGGAAGAGGCAGGCATCCCGAACCCCTACACCGCACAGGGAGAAGGACAGCCCTTCGGGTACACAGGCTACCGGTACGATGCACTGAGCGCCACCTACTTCGCACAGGCGAGAGAGTATGACCCACAGACGGGGCGCTTCTGTGCGCAGGATGTGATAGCAGGAAACGGGGTGGTGCCGGTGACGCTGAACAGGTATACATATTGTCTTGGGAATCCGGTAAACCTAACAGACAGAATGGGAATGAAGCCAGATGAAGATACCTATGAATATGATCGTGATGCAGCAATACAATATGCTGAAACGTGGGCAACTAAAGCAACAAATCTGGGACCGGCGTGGGAATATGTTTGGGGAAAAGTGGGCATTACCAGAAATCCAGAATATTATTCATATAGAACAAACTGTGCAAATTTTGTATCGCAATGCTTAACAGCAGGAGGTGTAGAGCAGACCGGAGAATGGTATTTTGAAAGAGTGGAAGAAATATGGGAAAGTGGAAGTGGAAATCACTATGGGGTGAAATATCAATATAATTCTGGAGAGCCATGGAGACTTGCAGGTGCACAATATGAGTTTTTTAGTAATCCTGATAATGGTTTTATTCGAGGTGATGTCATAACGATTTCTTCTGTAAGTGAGATGGAACAGAAACTGGAAGCGTATGTAATACAAAAAGGGGATTTAATGTATTTTTATGATGAAGAAGGAGTGGTCCATCATGCAACGATAATAAGTAATATAGATGAAAGAGGTATTCTATATTCTGGAAACACGAGCGCCAGATATGATTATCCCTTGAGAGAAGCATTTAAGAATGGAGAAAACGGAGTGTATATAGTCAGAATCAAAGATGACATAGAGAGGTGTGGCGATGATTAAAAAAATATCAGTAATGGTCAAGAGAGTATTTCTCACAGTAGTCGTGGGGGTGTTTCTATACTATGTAATTATGTGGATAGATACAAGGGAAGTTATGATGGAATTAAAAAAGATTGAGAATGGAGAAATATTGTTTGCATGGGACTCTAATGAACCGTTAGCCCGATTTAATAGAGAACCTTTACCAAGAACATTTCCAATAGAAATGGAATCAGAGTATTGTACTTATAATATACGTAGGTATTTTACGTGGTGCTGGGGGAAAAAAGGAAGGATATGGGGGACATGTATAGATCGAACAGAATGGGAAGATGGGAAAATATTTGAGGCAAAGGACAGGTATTCATTAGAGATTGAGAAAGAGAATGGGAAATGGAAAGTGGTAAAATACATCAACAGACCATAATAGCTAACAGTACGATGCCCTGAGTCAGGGGGAGTCGCAAATATGATGAGCAGTGGCAATAAATATATACCATCCGTCTTTTTCCTTCCTAATTATGGAGACGCTCCTGAGGATATCGAAGCAGTCGGAAAAGGGATTGAAATGTGGAAAAAGAAAGGGGCATGTCTCGATGATTAAAAAACATAAAATAATGGCATCCGTAGCTCTTATTATTCTTATTTGTGGAGTTATATATTTATACCGGATGATGTTCCCAAGATATAAAGTTGTAGACAAGGAAGCGGCAACAGCGTTTGTACTTGAACATCAGACACAGTTAAATGAATTGGTCAGTCATATGAAGGAGGAATATGAAAGAAGAGAAGGAAAAGATATAATAACTATGATACGCAAAGAAGAATTTAATACGGATGAATACATTAAGAAAAATTCATGGCTGAAGCGGTATAGAATCCGTTCTATATCAATTCATAAAATATATGAACAATACCAAGTGTGTATTGCTTTTTATAGACGCGCCTTCTGGTTATGAATATTTTGAAGTATACTATGCGGAAGATGATGAACCGCTGGGATGGGGAGATGATACTGAATTAGTAGAGGAAGGAGAAGGGATTTATGTTCAGAGAGGAAGCTATTATATTTATGAGACAGAAAAGATAACCGACCACTGGTATTATTATCAGTGTAGAACGTGAAAGAGGCAAAAAAGTAAAGATGATGAAGTTTAACCGTGGGAAACTAGTCAGGAAATACTAATAAGAACATGTAGTACATAGGATGGAGTGTGATAGAGTGATTAAAAATTCAATTAACGTAATGCATATCTCAGATATCCATTGTGGTGTAGATGATAAAAAACCTCCTAAATATTGTTTGGAAAGAGCACAGACCATTCAAGCATTTCATAGGGATTTTAATGAAATTCCTCCAGAATGGAAACCTGATGTCATCGCCATTTCAGGAGATATTGGATGGACGGGGTGTGAAGAGGATTATAATAAATTTCAAGATTTTTTACAAGAGCTTTTGACTGAATCAGGCTTATCTTCAGAAGATGTTGTTTGCTGTGCCGGAAATCATGATAAATATCTTCCAAAGGAGTATAAACTTTCAGATAAAATAAAAGGAAAATCCAATTTTCATTTGGTTGATGATGTTTATAGTAATTTGAATGTTTTTTCAGATAATTTTAAAGCATATAGTGAAAATCTTAGGAATATGAGGATTGAACCTTTAATTAATAATTCTGAAGTAGAATTATCAAAATATTTATATGGTTATAGAGTTGTTAAAGGATTGCGTTTCGTTGTGCTAAATTCTGCTTGGCTTTGCGACTGGAGAAAAGATGAGAGACAACCTGATGCAGATAAAAATAATCTATTGCTTGATGTTAATATAGTTTGTCAAATAGCAAGAATGATAGATAGTCTACCACCTTTACCAACTATAGTTATGTATCATCATCCTAAAGATTGGTTAAAGAATTCTGAAATTTACAATCTAAATGGTGCAGATAAATTTACAACAGTTGGCTATGTGGATAATATGGCACATATCACCCTTAACGGACACACCCATGTTCTTATGGATGAACATTCTCGGCAAAAGTTATGTTATACTGCTGGTACCGTAAGCAGTGAAGATACATATAAATCAGAATGTCGTTTGCTAAGAATATATGTTAATAATAGGGATATTAATTTATCAAGAGTACAAGAAGGGCGATATCATGCAAAATGGATAAACGGACAAGTTTCTTGGAAGTTCGAAACAAATTCGGAATTATTGCCGTTTGATGAAAGAGCTTATCGAAATATTATGAGCGATCTTTTAACAGAAATGGCTGGTATTATAATAGCAGAAAGTAGAGATGAAAATAAAATTCAGAATATAATAAGTGAAATGGATATATTAGGTATATTTAAGGAGGTAACGACAGGAGTATATATTGATGCAAGTTATGATGCAGAGAAAAATGAGACCACAAAAACTTTACAAAAAACATTAAATAATTCATTGCGACATGAAGGAACAACAGAACAGAAGGATAACAGTTAGGAGAAAAATAAATGAGTATTGTATATGATAAGAGCATTTCTGTAAAGTATAAAAAATATTTTGAACAAATATCAGATTTGATTAAACCTTTTCGCAGTTATTCCATAAATGAACAGAAGATTCTTAGTAAAAAAGCTGTTAATTATAAACCTTGGGAGCGATGGGAAGCGGGAGTACCACTGGCATGGAACAAAAATGAGGGTAGAGTTACAGTTGACCAAACTGATTCACATACATTGGTGATTGGACCTACTGGTTCTAAAAAAAGTCGATTGATTGCAATGCCATTGGTCCGGATTCTTGGGAGCGCGGGTGAATCTATGATTATTTCTGACCCCAAAGCAGAAATTTATAATCGAACAGCTGCTTATTTGAAAGAGCAGAAATATGAGATTTTTGTGCTAAATTTAAGAGCGCCTTTATATGGAAGTCGCTGGAATCCATTAGCTATTCCGTATGATTTTTTTTGTCAAGGCGAAATTGATAGGGCATATGAATTTGTCAATGATATTGCTGAACATTTAATCCAATCCAATAAATCGCAAAGTGACCCATTTTGGGATAATAGTGCGGGTTCTTTCTTCTTTGGGTTAGTATTGCTTCTTTTTAAATATTGCAAGGATAATAGTAAAGGGAGCGAATATGTTCACATTGGTAATGTAATGCGATTGCGTAATGCTTTATTTTCAAAAACAAATCGGGAGCAACGTATATGGATTTGGCAGTATGCGCAAGAAGATTCAATCATATCATCATCATTGATTGGTACAGTAGAGACTGCTAACGAGACACGTGCCGGAATTCTAAGTGTTTTTGATCAGAAGATTAGGATGTTTTTAACGCAACCTAATTTGGAGGACATGATGTCTGTGAATGATATTAATTTTGATGATATTGGAAATAAACCGTCGGTTGTATTTTTAATTGTTCCAGATGAGAAGACCAGTTACCATGGTCTTGTATCATTGTTTGTTAAACAAAGTTATGAATATATCATATATAAGGCTCAGCTCAAATTCGAATCAGATGGATTTCATGTTGGTAAATTGACAAGTCGGGTTAACTATATATTAGATGAATTTTCTTCATTACCGACAATAAAGGATTTCCCGGCGATGATAACAGCATCAAGAAGCAGAAATATTCGATTTACATTATTTATTCAGAGTAAACACCAATTAATTCAACGATACAGGGAGGAGGCTGAGACAATACAGACAAACTGTAACAATTGGATATTTCTAACCAGTAGAGAATTACAAATGTTAGAAGAACTATCGTCTATATGTGGTACAACAACGGGTGATATTTCAAAACCTGTTTTATCGGTATCTATGTTGCAACGTCTAAATAAAGAAGAGGGTGAGGCAATTTTATTATGTGGTAGGAATAAACCTTGCGTAACAAGGTTGGCAGATATTGATTATTATGATCATGAAAAATTTAATAAAATAATGGTATTGCCAAGACAATTGAGTAAATTAAAGAATTTGGAATTTAAAGTGCCATTAATAGTAAAACGAGAGGATAATCAAGAGAATAAAATAGAGGAATCTTTTAAGAAATATGGATTTAGTAATGTTAATGCACTTGTTTCAGCTATAGATAGGAAGATAGCTGAACTTGAGAAAGAGGAGAAGGAACAAAAAGAATAGGAGTAGATTTTAATTATTGTAGATATATGGTGTATATTTTTGCAAATAAGGAATGTGGAGGAGAGTTATTTATATGAGAAAAATTACATTTGATGAATTATTTGAGGAAGCTAATCAAGAAAAAATTATTAATATTCCTGACGTTGAGGTGGTTATTGAGCAACTTTTACAGGATGATGAAGTGGATGAAGAATTTGATTATTCTAATAGTTGTCGGAAAAAATTGAGAAAGATAGTTAGCTTGTTCAACGATCAAGAATTTTTGCTTTATGGAACAGCAGAAGAAATCCATAATTGCGCAGTTCCGTTTGCAAGAGTAAATATGTATGATTGTGCGTGTACAATACTAAAACGTGGATTGGAAAGCCTTGAGGGTTCGGTTGACTTATTGGCAGATTATATTAGATATGGAATTTCTTGTGGAAGATATGCGGAGTGTGAAGAATACTTTTTACGTTTAAAAGGAATATCTAAGAGCCAGTGGAACTGGAGAGCGTTTTCATTTTCAATTGATTATTTGTTAGATAAAGTTAATAGGACCAATGGTATTAAGGAAAGAAATAGTATAAAAAGAACAGCAAATAGGTTGGCTGATGAGTTTATTTCTATTGTTGGGAAGGACCAAGCATATTTTGATAAAGCACAAGTAATAAGGACTTTTGGTGATGATAATGAGAAAACGGAAGAGACTATTTTGCTTCAAGGAATTCATTCATTAAAGGTTGCACCAAGGTGTGCACTTCGCATGTCGGATATTCTATTTGAACGGGGAGAATATAGAGAAGCAGTTGAACTACTTAAAAAATGTTGTATTAATGCTTTTAGCCCGCAGCCCGATATTAACGGAAGTTATTCCTTTTTGCTGTCAGCACTGAGTAAAACATCGAATTTATTTTCCGAATGTATAGATCGCGACTTTGCTGACAAAGAAAATATTGTTATGGACATTTATAAAGATTTTAATACTGCACTAGAAGCGAATCTAAACAGTACATATGAACAAACTGCTAATACAGCGATTAAAATAATTGAAGCACAAACTAAATATGAGTATCCATATAACAATATAGATGACCAATATGATTTTTAGAGGTTATATTTTCTCACCAAAGAAAGGACCCACACATGGAAAACAGACTGCCGACCATAACTAAAAAGGCATACCGCAGAAAACAGGCGGT
>ERZ808051.396-NODE-396-length-50969-cov-10.700601_pt1 | contig 50969 bp, 43 predicted proteins | sample MGYA00380199_ERZ808051 | MGnify/ENA primary metagenome ERZ808051 (study PRJEB31490, sample SAMN06133391) | mouse gut metagenome | isolation source: J11 | host: mice | place: China: Chengdu | collected 2015-05 ... | reverse complement strand
TGAAAAAGCCTCTTAAAAATTCAGCAATAACACAATAACTTTTAGGGTTAAATTCAACGGGTAGGCTGAACTGTAACATCTGTTTTATCCATGCTGATATCCCTCTAATTTTCATAATTTTTCTTGCTGTCATGCGCTCATCCATTCATAAGCTATCATGTAAATTACCATTTGATTTTGCAGCCAAATAAATCTGTTTGGACTGCTCGGACATATTTCTCCCCAAACATACGCCATACGGGGCAACGGTTCCGTCATGAATAATAACATCCCTGAATGGCATCAATGTAGCTTCCACAATCTGCGGCATTGGATAACCTCCCAGTATTTCTTTCCACGAAGAGTATATTCCTTTCACAACATATACCTCATTGTTATCAACAGAACTCAACACAGATCCCTTTCTTAAATGCCTGTCCACTATAAATTTCCCATGTATTGCTCTCTTCCAGCTACTGACAATATCTATTTCTTCTTCATCCAGCTTTTTAAAGCCTGACAGCACAAATTCATCAATTATATCTTTATTTTCCCATAATTTAGAAGATATCAACGCTACTGATTTAAGCGGCAACCCCATAGGTGATGTCATCCCATAAAGTTCCTCTATCAGCGTATACTTTTGATTCACAAAATCCAATAGAGCTATCCATAGATCATAAAATTGTTTCGCTTCCTCATCTGTTAAAACCATACAAATACACCTCATCCTTTTAATATTTTCTATTAACAACATTCCATATAATATCATTTAGTCAACTATATTCAAAATTTCCGTAGACATACACAATTATTCTCAACCCCCTCTGTAATTAAAAACACTTGTTTAAATATTGTATTTCGCATATTTTTATGTGCATGATTTCCTGGCACGGTTTCGGCACCATAACTGTCCTTTTCCTTAATGATTTTATTTACATGGTAGCAGCCCCATGTCCTTAATATCAAGAAAGGAAAATCAAGATAATAAACATTCTGTTTTGCCCCGCTGAACTTGAATCTAACGAACTTTTTCCCTTTTTTTGATACGAAAACCATTTTTCAAATACAACTTCATAGCCTTTTGATTCCATTCAGCTACATGTAAAATGATTTCTTCATATCCCTGTTCTTTTATATGCTTCATTCCCCACAATAACAATTTTTGCCCTATCCCTTGCCCTTGAAACGATTTCACCACAATTAAATCATCCAACTCATTTCCATAGCAAGAAACAGCACCTATGATTACTCCGTTTTGCAAATATAGAAAAATATCATTTATCTTATCTTTGATTTGAGAATAATCCGAATAAAAGTTTATTGGTTCAACTTCTAATGTTTTCCTCATTTCATAAAAACAATCATTATATATTTTCATATATTCATCCCAATATTGTTCTTGAAAAGGAATACAACTTACATCATTCGAATACTCAAACATTTTATCAAATGACATCTCATACGCAATTATTTCTTTCATCAACACTTCCTCATAAAATCAAAATATAACAATTGAATATTTATCATTATTTGTAAAACGCAAACGAAAAAGGAATCAGCAAAACTTCATCATTTTCGTTGAATACAACAATGCTTATTGCTTCATGCAGATAATGAATCTCATGATACTTTTCAATATATCCATTTGATAGTTTTACCTTATCAGCTTACAAGCACACATAATCACTTTCATATATAACTTTTCTGTCTAATCGTTCCGGCATTTCCCTATAATCCATATTTTCCTTCCACAGTTTACTTCTTTCAATCTTATAATACCACTTCCATTCTCTATTTGCACCCACATTTCTTATCGTTCCAATAATTTTTCTATTTTCTCTTTTTGCCCTTTTAAGTCATTCTGCTTCTCATAAAGATTATATTGCTCTTTGCACAATTCTTTCATGCACTCATTATTATTTTCCTTTATCTGTTCCGACAAACATACCCAGTCTATCAAATTTTGATGTTATATCCTATTACTTGACACTTCCACTTTACAGATTTATATGGAGGTTCCAAAATGACGCAGAAAAAGGTCTATGACAAGGAATTCAAGATTCAGGTTGTAAAACCATCTGGCACTTCAATTCTCTCTTGACATTCGCTGTCTACTATTGTAAACTATCATTGTCTACACTTGTACACCGTTTTCTTAATCCTCGTATACAATGTGCTTGGTATATGAGGAATTAAAAAACGGTGTAGCAGTAGTCTCTCTGTGCTTTTTGGTGCATGTCAATTCATAACCAAAAAGTTAGGAACTGACGCTATTTCATAACAGCTTGTAAAGATATCATCAACGGAATGGAGGATTTTTATGGAACAGAAAATAACCGTATCGGACTCGGAGCTGGAGATCCTCGAAGTGCTTTGGACAGCCGGAAACGCGCTGAATGCGGGCGAGATCCGCAGCGCACTCGACGCGCACAAAAACTGGGAGCGCACCACCGTCCTGACACTGATCCAGCGGCTGGTGAAGAAGGGGGCGCTCCTGCAGGAAAAGCGTGCCCAGAACAATCGCGAAGTGTATTATTACACCCCCTGCATCGCGCGCGAGGAGTACGTGCGCGCGGAGACCAGAAATTTTGTGGAGAAATTCTTTAAGGGCCGCTCCCGGAATCTGGCTGCCGCCCTGGTCGACAGCGAAGCGCTGACCAGGAAGGACATCGAGGAGCTGCGCGACTACTTTAACCAGAATCTATGATCTTGAACCTGGATCTCGAATATCGAATCTTCGTTTTTGATCCTTAATTGCTGATCTGTCACTTCAAACGGAGGGATTTTTATGTATGATTTTATAATAGGTCATCTTTTTCTGACCGTGCTGTCACTGTCGCTGTCGGGGGCTTTGATCGGGATCGGAATCGCCGCCATACGCCCCCTGACGGGAAGGTGCTTCTCCAAAAAGTGGAATTACTATATCTGGCTGCTCGTCGTCGCGCGGCTGCTGATTCCGTTCCGCCTTGAAACCAATTTCCCGGGACTGCCGGATCTCCACGCCAATGTCAGCACGAAGAACGCTGCGGCGCAGACTGACAGCGCGATTCCAGGCGACGACGTTCTAAATCAGTCCGCGAGTGTGATCCAGCCCGAAACCGGATCGCAGGCGGATCTCACGACGCCGGTCGGCGGCACACTCCACGGCAGCACATCGACGCCCCAGTACCATGACAGGCAGGCGGATCTGACACAGCCGGAAACACGCCCGTCCGCCGATGCGCATACAGCCCTTCCTGACGCAAGCTCCGGGGAGACTGTGCCCGCAGCGCTCCGGGACACGGTATTGTCCGCCACAGGCATGTGGACAGCCGCCGTATTTATATGGATCTTCGGCGCCGTCTTCGCTCTGCTTACAAAACTATCGTGTTACCGCCGCTTTCAAAAAGCGCTCAAAACGGACTGTACGCGCGTCACCGACAGCCGGATCCTCACTCTGGAAAATGTGCTCTGCGCCGGACTTAGGATCACCAGGATCCCTGCCATTTACGAGAGCGCTTCCGTCCACAGTCCCATCACGATCGGGCTCTGGAAACCTGCGGTCATCCTTCCCAAGACCGTCTGCGATCAGGCTGTGGATCCTTGCATGCCGGCAGACAGTGTCCGGCGCGGGTTCTGCAGTCTGACGCAGCTCCAGCTGGTGCTCCACCATGAACTGATCCATGTAGCGCGGCGAGATCTGCTGTACAAATGGATTTATCAGTTACTGCTCTGCGTGCACTGGTTCAATCCTGTCCTGCACCGCATCGGCAGACAGCTCAACAGCGACTGTGAGCTCTCCTGCGACGAGGCGATCCTCCCGGAACTGACAGCGACCGGAAAGCAGCTCTACGGCAACATTCTGTTAGATGCCGCCGAGCTGGGGATCGACTGCAGGCAAAGCGTATTTGCCACCACGCTGCTGGAAAACAAGAGGGACTTGAAAAAACGGCTCCATGCCATCCTGCACTACAAAAAAGCGACTCGTTTCCGGATCGCGCTCTCCGCATGTGTGTTCTCGGTGATGCTGGCGCTGTCCGCGTGCGGCGCAATATGGGTCGTGGCGGATCCTGGTGAACCCAATCCCCACGATGCTTCCGACGGATCCGGAATGTTGTCACAGATGACCACCACCCCTGTCTCCTCTGATTCAGACAGTTCGTTTTCCGACCGACTCACCACCGTCTCCAGTTTGTTTTACGACCGGCTCTCCCCCGACCGCTCCGGCGATGCATGGAAGGTCTACGACGATGACGAGATGCTCGCGGGCAGAGACATTCTGGATCAGAATTATGCCACTGTCTGCATAGAAAATGACAACCGATTTCTGGCGGAGCATTATGCCTTATTCGGATCAAATTCCTTCATCATAGCCTACGCGGACCGCGACATCGACGTGGAGATCACCTCATCCTTTACAGTCAGGGAAGGGAATTTCAAGATCATTCACGTCACACCGGATAAGAGCGTCGTGACACTGAACGATACCGGAGAACAGACGACATCGACTGTCACCATGACAAAGGGCAGGAACGTCCTCAAGATGGTAGGACAGGGCGGAAAAGTCGAAAATCTCGAGATCCGGTATTCCGACATAAAAGAATCGGATTTTAAGAAACTCTTCCACGACGAGGCTGCTGAATATGTGTACCAGGTAAAAAACGGACTGGTGCCCGTCGAAAAGGACCAGATCGTCGATGCACTGTACCTGATGGACGAGGAGGACGCCAGTGAAATGTTCAATATTCTGCTTGCGGACAATACCGCATTCACCCCCGATGAGCTCTGTTATTTCTTCATTTACTCCGACAGCGAACTGTCAAGCGGGTATCTGTTGAGGGCTCTCCGGGACAATACCATCGCTCCCCTGAGTGCGGACGCCGTCCTGGATATCATTCCCTTTCTGGAAGGTCCCTGTAAGCTGGAAGTGCTCCGGCAGCTCCCCGCGGAGGATTTTTGCGACACCTTCCTGCAGAGCTTCTACTATCTGGACAGCGACGAGATCGTTGCGTGTCTGACCGCATACACAGCCAACGGCGGTACGCTGACCCTGTCCCTGTTCCATGAGATCTCGCCCTACCTGGACGAAGATTCGATCGACAAACTTGATCAGCTGATGAAATAAAGAATCTAAAATAACCTGCGCAGACCGCGCAGGTTATTTTAGATTCTTTATTTGCCGTTTGCAGGCTCGATGTTGATCGTCTTGCCCTTGATCTTCACATTTTTCATCGCCGCGAGCACGTCCGCCGCATTTTCCTTCGGAACCTCCACAAACGTATACTTATCGTAGAGGTCGATCGCCCCGACAAGCTTTCCGGGAATGTTCGCCTCGCCCGCTATGGCGCCCAGGATATCCTTTGCCTTGACCTTCTGTGCCTTTCCGATATTGATAAAGAGGCGCGCCATCCCTTCCTCCTCCGCACCGGTATTGTCAAACGTGTACTCCACACGCGTCTCATTCCCCTCGTTCTGCTGTCCCATGTACAGCTTTAGGAATGCCGCCGCGATGTCCATCGCAGTGTAGTCGGACTCGTTGATCTGTTTCTCGATGGTGTTGATCATGGAAGTCAGATCCTCCTCCTCGATCACATTGCCGATCTTGTCCATCAGTTTCTCGATCTTGATCTGGTTCACATCGTTGAGCGACGGCACCGGCATCGCGTAGATCTTCGTCTTGCAGTAGCGCATGATGTCCTTGAGCTTATACACTTCCTTGCCTTTCACAAAGGTGAAGGAGCGCCCCGTGCGTCCCGCACGCCCTGTACGGCCGATGCGGTGCACATAGTACTCGTCGTCCTGCGGGATGTCATAGTTGAACACCGCCGCCACATCGTCGACATCGATACCGCGCGCCGCCACATCCGTCGCGATCAGGATATCCGTCTTGCCGCTGCGGAAGCTCTTCATAACACGGTCGCGCTGCGCCTGGCTCATGTCGCCGTGCAGCCCCTCCGCAAAATAGCCCCTGCCCTTGAGTACCTCTGTCAGGTCGTCCACCATCTTTTTCGTGTTGCAGAATACAAGGGAAAGCTTCGGCTCATAGTAGTCGAGCAGACGGCAGAGCACTTCAACCTTGTCCTTGCGCTTCACGTCGAGATAATACTGCTCGATCTTTGGCACCGTCAGCTCTTTCTTGACCACCCGGATCATCTTTGCATCCGGTTTCTGGTAATTTTTCGTGATATCCAGGATCGGCTGCGGCATGGTCGCCGAGAAGAGGATCGTCTGTCTGTCCTTGTTCGGGATATACTCCAGCACCGTCTCAATGTCCTCGCGGAATCCCATGTTGAGCATCTCGTCCGCCTCGTCCAGAACGATCGTGTCCACATGGTCGCAGCGGATCGTCTTGCGGCGCAGATGATCCATCACGCGCCCCGGCGTGCCGATGATGATCTGCGTGCCCTTGAGCGCGCGGATCTGCTTTGTGATATCCTGCCCGCCGTAGATCGGGAGCACTTTCACGCCGTGCATGTATTTGGCAAGCTTGCGGATCTCCTCCGCCGCCTGCACAGCAAGCTCCCTTGTCGGACACAGGACCAGTGTCTGCGGGTGCTTGATCTCTTTCTTGACCTTCTCAAGTATCGGAATGCCGAAAGCCGCCGTCTTTCCGGTTCCTGTCTGAGCCTGACCGATCACATCCGCGCCTGTCATGGCGACAGGGATCGCCTTGCTCTGTATGGGCGATGCCTCCTCAAAGCCCATCTCCTTTACTCCCCTCAGTATCTCAGGGCTTAGATCCAATTCGTTAAACTTCAAAGTTTCCATATAATATTATTTCCTTTCGTGCCTGTGCACCATATCTCTAGTGCTCCATCCAGACAGAAATTAGAGTTGTGGACTGCATGGTTCGTGCCAGTGCTAGGCAAAATTTCGACGCCGATGCGGTGGCATCGTCTAGAAATTTTAACGACGCAATGGTGCGAAACAGGCGGTTCACAATGCTAATTTCTGACCGGATGGAGTACCAGGTAAAGGCTCTGCCCTTACTGTCATCACTGAGCGCATGCTGCAAAACTGTCTTTTCTCCATTTTATTCCCGTGTTGCGTCAGCGCACATAAAAGCGCATGCGTAAAAGCATGCGCTTTTTAATCAACTTATTCATTATATTTTCTAATTGAATCAAAGTCAATAGTTTTTGAAATTTATTCTCTGCGGCTCCCTCTATGATGATAAGCTCCTTTTCGCCCATGCTGTTCAGCATCCGGTCAATATGTTTCCGGCGCTCACTCTCCCCGCCCAGCTTGTCCGGGTAGAAAAATTCATCTACGGAAATATCAAAAAGGGTGATGAGCCTGCAGAATGGCTTACACAGCGGTATGATCAGCAGGAAATTTGAAAACTACACACTAATCACAAAATTTTATGATATACTTTTTTCGGAGGTGGCACTATGCAAAGAATTTTAGTTGTCGAGGATGACTTGGATATTCAAGAATTATTAAAGAACTTTCTGCAGGAGGCAGGCTATGACATTGTTTTAGCGAATGACGGAGTGGAGGCTCTTTCCGTATTTTCAACCGCACAGTTTGATTTGGTACTGCTTGATGTGATGCTCCCTAAAATTGATGGTTTTGCTGTCTGTGAACTAATACGCAAACAGTCTAAGGTTCCCATCATTATGCTTACCGCATTGAGTGGCGAAGAAGAACAGATACGGGGGCTGGATTTGCAGGTTGACGATTACATTACAAAGCCTTTTTCCATGCCGATTTTAATTCGCAAGATTGCCGCCGTTCTGCGGCGAAGCGGCGGGCCGGGGGAGGATGAAAATAAAACGATTGCTTACCAAAACCTTGTTTTGGATTGTGACAGCTACACGGCCACGGTGGACGGAACCGCTTATGAACTGACCCAGCGGGAATTTGAGGTGCTGAAAGAACTGCTGACCCATCAAGGGCGCATCTTGACACGGCAAAATCTTTTGGATAAGCTGTGGCGGTATGACTTTTATGGGGACGAGCGCGTGGTTGATACACATATCAAAAACTTGCGGAAAAAGCTGGGCATTGATTTTATCCAGACAATCAGAGGGGTGGGATATAAAATTGATAAAAAAAATTAAAAGCAGTCTATTTGCCAGGGTGTTTTTAATCACATCAATTATGCTGTTATTTGTATCGCTGTTCGTGTTCGGTCTGCTGGCATGGCTGATGCCGCAGACTTATTCCAACAGACTGAACACAATTCTGGATAAACGGGCGCAGGACTTTATTTCTGAACTGGAACAAGTGCCTTTTTCAGATAGCGGCGGTTTGTTCGACCAATTTGTAGCGGATACAGAAATCAACTCAGTTGAGTTATACAACAGTGGCGGCGATTGGGTTACATTGCCCACAAAAGAATTCGACAATGAATGGGAGGGGAATATCGCACAAACGGCAGTCACCGACTTTGGCGAAGCCTCTCCCGTTTTATCAAACCAGTACTATTTTTCTTTTTCTGATTGCAATGACCGTTATACGCTCGTTGTCTATGGTGAGGCAGAACAGATTTCAGAATTGCAGCAATCCTTTATTCGTATTTTCCCGGTTATCCTGCTAATTGTTTTTGTGACTGCTCTTGTCGTATCCTGGCTGTACTCTCGTATGATCACGAAGCCCGTACTGGAAATCAGCCGCATATCCGAAAAAATGTCTGACTTGCAGTTGGATTGGACGCTTGATGAACAACGGACTGATGAATTGGGGACGCTGGGGAAAAGCCTGAACAGGCTATCCCGCAATCTTTCAACCGCCCTGTCTGATTTGCAAAACGCAAACAGGAAACTTGAAGCTGATATTGAGCACGAAAAGGAATTGGAACAGACCCGCACAAATTTCTTTTCGGCGGTTTCACATGAGCTGAAAACACCTGTCACCATTATAAAGGGCCAGTTAGAGGGGATGCTGCTCGGCATCGGGGCCTACAAAGACCGTGAGAAATATTTGACAAGAGCGCTGGAAATTGCGAATACCCTTGAAACAATGGTGCAGGAGATATTGACAATCTCTCGGCTGGAAACTGCGGGGGCAGATTTCAAAAAAGACTGTTTGGATTGTGTTCAGATAATCAAATCTTATTTAAGTGAAACCGAAGATTTGATTGCGGAAAAGGACTTACAAATAGATCTCGATGCTCCACCAGCCGCTCTGATAGCTGGAAACAAACTGCTGATGGAGAAAGTGTTTTCAAATCTGATAGGGAACGCAATCAAATATTCCCCACAGGAAGCTTCTATTTATATATCTGTCCACACAGAACATAGACAGATAGAATTTTCTGTTGAAAACACAGGCGCACATATCCCGGAGAATAGTATTCCAAAATTATTTGATGCGTTTTATCGTGTGGAACAATCCAGGAGCCGTAAAACCGGCGGGAGCGGGTTAGGACTGTATATCGTGCAGGAGATACTGCACCAGCATGAAAGTGAGTGTACGGTCTGCAATACACAGGCTGGGGTAAAGTTTTCTTTTACAATCTGATAAATGAAGGAAAGCGGCGGGCGATCGCCCCGCCGCTTTTCAACTACACATAAATCACAAACGAATCCCAAATGTATCACAAAAAAGGGTGGTATTCTGTAGGTACACACAAAGAAAGGATGGTGCTTATTCCTATGAACACAAAGAAACTACTCGCATTAGCCCTCGGAGGGGTACTGCTTGCGGGATGCCTGGCTGGGTGCAGCAGCGCAGCAGCAGCCCAAGGAGGAACCTCTCAACCCGAAACGACTTCCCCACCGATGACGGAGAAATCCGAGCAGACTATCGTTGCGTTTGCTGAAGACAACGGTTCTTCCGCCGAAATTTCCTATGAAGAACTGTTCAAACCTTATGCGCAGTTTGGCCTGACATACGATGCCAGCAAAAACGAACTGACATACAACGGGAAAGCGGTACGGTGGTTTGAGGACTACTATACCGTGGAAAACGGGATGCAGGCCGGAAATGACTTTTTCAACGAGAATGGCGTGGTTGATGTATATGCTGTCCGTGACACTACCAGCATTGTCCGCGCCGAAGATGGTTCTTTCGACCCCAGCGGAAAGCTGACTGGTGTGAAGGCGTTTTCGGCGGAAGAATTTGCCGCCCGTGACATCGAGGCAATCAAAAATCCGTCTCCCGTCGTTGCCTTAGCTGGTGATCCGCCCTCCGCAAAGGAGCTTGAAGATAGGGCAAAGGAATACGAGCCGTTTGGCGTTACCTATGACACCAAAAATGACCAGTGGTATTTTAACGGTGAAAAGGTTCGGTTTTTCCGGGATGTGCTGACCTCCAATGGCGAGGGGTTGACCAGTGGAAAATTCAAGGGTTCAATGCGCCTCTTGGGGAGCGCAGACGGAACCGTTGACATTTATACAGTCCGTGACTTTGCCCACCCTGATGCCTCCGGGAATGGAACGCTGACTGGCATTGAGAAATATAGTCAAGCGGAATTTGACGAACACACACAGGGAAAGGAACAAGCAAGCTCTGGCTTCTGTACCGTAGAGTAACGACTGCCGCACGACGGCAAAAGAAAAAAGCCGTCGTACCGTAGAGAATTGTCACGTGGCAAAAATGGAGGACGTGCCGGAGGTCTACCAGCGCCCGTATGATCCTCTCCGTCCCGTTGTCTGTATAGATGAAACGAACAAACAGCTACTAAAGGAAACCCGTGTTGCCTGTGAACCGGGACAGCCTGAAAAAGTGGATTCGGTATATGTGCGCAATGGCGTTGCAGATGTCTTCATGATCTCCGAACCACTGGCAGGCAGGAGGGAGACTGTCGTGACACAGAGCCGCACGGCACTGGATTTTGCGGAATTTCTCCGTCATACTTCCGACACCCTGTACCGGAATGCGGAAAAAATAATCCTTGTTACTGACAATCTAAATACCCATTCCTGGGCTTCATTATATAAGGCTTTCCCGCCCGGAGGAAGCACGCAGACTGACAGAACGTTTTGAGTGGCATTATACACCGAAGCATGGAAGCTGGCTGGACATGGCTGAGTATGATAGATCTGTTTTTCTTCTTGCTTTTATTCCTCTATCATCTGTCTTTATCATGCTTACTTTCATGAGCATCTGTGTGACATTTTCTCTTTCGCCGTCACTTGACTGGATGATAACTGCAGGGGCTGTTCTTCTGCTGACATCTGATCTGCTTATGTTTGGAATGAATCAATATCATCAGAAGAAAAATGAATACAATCATAACATTAAAGCAATAGGAACCGTGAACTCATGCAGTTACCCGAAAAGTACTTGCGCGATCCGCCCCTTTCCCTTACAATAATACCAGTATCCCGCTCCAGACAAATTACTTTTCAAGAGGTATCGCACCCATGCTGATCAGACGGATCTCCATATTAAACGAATTCCAGTGCACCGGCGCCGACTGCTCCTTCAACTGCTGCCGCGGCTGGAAGGTTCCCATAGACCATGACATGTACTTGAAATATCTGAATGAAAAGGGGCTCTTCGGAACCCTGCTGCGATGTTCGATCGAGAAGACGGATGAGCTCGTCGCGTTCCGCAGCACGCCCCGCGGCTGCCCCTTCTGGGGATTGGACCGCCTCTGCACGATGCAGAAAAAGCACGGAACCGCGTACATGCCCGCCGTGTGCATCCAGTTTCCAAGACAGCTCTACAACCTCGACTTTTTCTGCGAGGAGACACTCTACCTCGCCTGCCCTGAGTCTGCAAGGCTTTTTCTCGTGTCTGTCCTTGCGGACAAGCCGTTTGACTTCGCCGAGTCGGAGGGCACTGTGACCTATGAGGTCAACACAACCAACGACGACAGGGAATTTCTCGATCACCTGTTGAGCGCGCGGAGCCAGCTGGCCTCCATGCTGAACAGCGAAACGCGCTTTGACAGCATGGCGATCGTGGCGTACGGGCGCGACGCACAGAATGCATGTCTTGCGCAGTCCCCGCTTCCAGACCCTGCGGACTATGCCTCCGAGGAGCGCTATGAGATCGGTTTTCAAAGAATGAACACGCTGTTTTTGAACGGATTCTATCACCCGAGCCTTCGGACGATCTCGCCGTTTCTATATCGCCTGTGCCGAAAATATCTCCGCAGGTTCGGGGTGCTGCGCCACACCGATCCCGCTGCCGGGGAGCGGAAACTTGCCGCGCTGAAAAAGAGCCTGTATCAGAAAATGCCGTATCTCGACACGCTCCTGAACCGGTATTACGAGTATTTCCTGTACACGGACTTTCTCGATATTTTTGAGGACTACAGCTTCTCAAAACATCTTCTGTACGGCATTGCCAAGGCGCACATGCTGTGGCTGTTCCTCGCGCTCTACGCGGAGAACAAAAAGGCGCTCGACACCGATGAGATCGCCAAAGTCATCGCCGTGTACGAGCGAAGGGCGCCCCAGATCGAGGACGCCCTGAAAATGTTATAGCCAGAAAATGTCACAGCATCAGCTGCCCCTCGATCCCGTCAAAATCGATCGTTTTCACCGTCCCATCCCTGTGCTTGATCGTCACCGGTCCATAGCCGCCTCTCGACTGCGGATCCGTGTATGTGATCTTCTGAATCGGGAACAGCTCATCGTCCGCAAAGTCCGAGAGCTCCTCCTTCGTGATCACCTGCGAGATGAGCACCGCCTGCTCGTAGCGGTTGTGCTCACATCTGGTCGTCTCGGCATACACAATGACAGAACACTCCGAATCGGGATTCGTGCCCGTGCTGTTCACCGTCTTTAGGCTGTCCCATCCGTCGTAGATGGTCATGGCAAGCTGTCTGCCGCGCCCCGTGAAATCCTTTCCTTTCAGAATGACAGCGCGCGCCGTCCCGCCCTCGTACTCCTGCTCTCTGGTGATGATCTCGGTGCCGTTGTCGGGAAAGCCGTACGCCCCGAGCGTCAGCCCGACCGGTTTCCTGAACAGCCTGATCTTATCCGCGCGCATCACACCGTAAGGCACCGTGTAGTCGGCGAGGTTCACCGCCTGGATCCAGTGGCACTCCGTCTCCAGCTCATAGCCGAAGAACTGTCTGCGGTAGAGCACGCCGTCCCTCTCCCCGTGCCAGAATGTCACGTTCGCCCTGTCGTAGGTGTCTGTCGTCACGTCGTGGAGGACATACTGCTGTGACTCTACGAAAGCGAGAGGCGCGGACTCCACAGTCTCACACGGCGCGGACTCCCACGGGTACTTCGTGTTAAAGCAGAGCTTGGAATAGTTCCACATGCCGTGCACGTCCGTCCTGCTCTTGACGACTTTGCCGCTCCTGAGGATCGTCTCGCCGTTTGCCTTGTGGTTGCTAAAGCACAGCGCAGGACCGTTCAGCGTCGTTGTCCTGACCTCCTTCCCGCTCAGCTTTTCCCATGTACCGTTGTTTTCCTTCGCCGTCCAGAAGGGGTGGTCAGCGGGCAGATGCAGGCACAGAAACGCCTTTCCGAGCCAGAACGGGGACTCCGCGCACGAGTAACCCTGCACGAGCGGCGTGAACTGTCCGTAAAATCCGAGTGTCGGGACACCCTTGTACAGAAAGTCCTCCCGCCCCAGAAACTGCATCAGGGAGCCCGACGAGATGCGCCTTGCAAGCCCCGGATCCGCCTTGCTGTCCCGAAGCATCATGTTGCCGTCAAACGCGCTGGTCGCGGCGTTGCGGTAGATATTGCTTCTGCCCCACATGTTGGTGAATCCGTCCGCGTCAAAGAAGTCCGCATAGGTCCGCATCAGCGCATTTGAGTTCTCCTCAAACCGCTTTGCCAGATAGGGCTCGTGTTCATAGCCGTACCACTTGTTCCAGAGCGGCGCATAGACGTTGAAGGCCCAGCAGGAATAGTAGTCAAACGAATGCCCGTCGCGATACCAGCCGTCCCCGGCGTAGTAGGCGAGGATCGCCTGCGCGTGCTCCCGCATGATCTCCGCGTCAATCGCATAGCCCTCCATGTTCAGGAACGCCATGTCGAGCATGTTGAACAGACGCCAGTTCTGCGGCACGGTATTTCCGTGCGCGTACTCTGACAAAAAGTCCGCGATGACATCCCGCTCCGCCTTCGTGTATGTGTCCCAGATCTCCGCCTTGCTCATCCACAGGCAGATGACGAGCGCACATGTCTCGACGGTCTGCTGGAACGCGCGGAACGGGTTGGGATCCTTTGACAGCTCCCTGCACTCCGCGTAGCTCCCCACATACACGCTGTCGCCGGGCGTGCAGGACCGCAGGATCTGGTTCTTATAATAATCTCTGATATGGATGTCATTGATCACGAGCTCCGGCTTGATATGGATGAGCGGCGCCGCGATAAAGAGCGAGCGCGCAAGCCCCTCGAAATACTCTGCCTTGATCTCCCACACCGCGTCCGCGCTGTGCGGATATGTAACATTTGTCTCCTTCCTGGGCATCACGACAGGATCCTCAAAATCCTTGATATTCCGGAAGATCCCGCCCAGCAGATACTCCGCCGCCTCGATCCAGCTCTCCCTTGTCAGACCGGTGTACGGACTCAGCTCATAGTCAACATGTTTCGGTTCAAATACATGTTTTTCATTATCCATCCTGTTATCCCCCTACCAGATAAAGAGCTCTTTGCCCATCAGTTTCCAGATCGCCTCGATAAAATAGTAGTCGCCGTAGATGATCGAGAACTCGTGATCCGCATCGTGGTATGCGGCAGTGCATTTTTCCACCAGATTGTCCACGTTCTCGTCCCAATTGCAACGCTTGTCCGCGAGTGCCTTGAGCATCTCGAGCGCCGCGTCCTCGTACGTTGCCCTCTCCTCCTCCGGCACACACTTCGCGAGCTCCAGCAGACCGCAGGAGGCGATCGCCGCCGCAGTGGAATCCTCGTACGCCGGCGTCTGGGGCTGTCTGAAATCAACCGGTATCAGCTTCGAATCGGGAATATTCGCGATAAAGTAATCCGCCACTTTCTTCGCGGTGGCAAGATAGCGCTCCTCTTTTGTGTGGATATAGCTCAGCATAAAGCCGTACACTGCCCACGCCTGCCCCCTCGTCCACGAGGAGCCGTGTCCGTAGCCCTGTCCGCCGACAGAGTGCAGGTATTCGCCTGTCTCGGCGTCAAATTCGATGATATGTTTTGCCGACCCGTCCTCGCGGATAAAGTTTTTGATCGCCGTGTCCGCGTGCATCTTTGCAATGTGGCGAAATCTCGGATCGTGCAGCTCATCGCCCGCCCAGTACAGCAGCGGCAGGTTCATCATACAGTCGATGATCGCGCGCCCCGCAAAGGAACCGTCCTCATTCCCGTCCCAGTTGTTCCACGCGCGGATAAACTTTCCGACCGGATTGAAGCGGCTTGCCAGGTTGTCCGCCGCAAGCAGCGCCCTGTTTCTCGAAGCCATGTCGCCCGTCACGCGGTAGTGCGCGACGGCTGTCGGCAGCCACTTAAAGCCGCTGTCGTGATCCATGCCCTGGCGGTTCATGAGATTTTCATCCAGTTTGATCTCCGTGCGCAGTGCGTTCTCCAGATAGACAGGCTCGCCCGTCGCGTGGTAGAGCTGCCACATCATGCCGCCCCAGAAACCGTTCGTCCACCAGCAGATCTCCGTCTTCCCCCTGTCGTCAAACACGCCGTCCTTTGTCGTGTAGGGAATCTTGTTCCGGCTGCGCTGTGCGACCTTTTTTTCCTTTGCGAGAATCTTGTCATAGACCTCGCTGACCCATTTTCTTTCCATATGACTCTCCTTCTTTCCTTATTATATTATATAATAATTATATAATAGTCGGCAGACGTATTCTGAAACGCCTGCCGACTTTATGTACACGCTATGAGCGGTCAGTCTCAGATCCTGATTGTAGGCTTTTTTATACCAGCCTCTCAAAGTCTTCGTCGGAGATCACATTTCCGTCCGCCGTATAGATCCTGGGATTTCTCTCCTTCAAGAACGATATCAGCTCTCTGCCGGACTCATCGGTACATTCCGCTATGGCACAGACCTTATTTCTGCTCAGGAGCATGACCGTGAGGAAATTGTGCTCTTTGTTTATCGGCATGCTGTCCACCTTCAGGGTCTGTCTGACCAGGCAGGCGGCTTTGAGATCCGCGATCTTTAAGATCGAGTGATGCGCGTCCGCCAGGTAGATATAATCCCTCGTCAGGATGCCGTCCGACTGTCCGTTTGCCAGCGCCTGGGCTGTGCCGAGAAGCTTCACGGCACGGCACTCCATGTCCATGGTCTGACGCTCAAACTCGTCCATATCGCTCACGGTATATCCGCTGACCTTCGCACACTTTTCTTTCCACTTATTTGTTCCGCGCGCATGGCGTATGACCGTGATGACGATGCACGCCAGACCGATGACAGCCAGCAGCGCAAAAACGCCCAGGATCACATAACCGGCACCGATCATGTCATCCTGTCCTTCCAGACGATACTGTTCGATCCTTCCGTTCGCCCAGCAGGCACCATATGCACCGCCCAGCAACACGATCCCGAAAAAGATGTAGATCCCAAACGAGATCTTTGCCGTTTTCTCCCTGATGGAATGAAACACGCCTTTGGCATAATGCTTTTTCCTGTAATCCCCGCTCATGACAGGTATATACTTTTCCATACCCAATATACTCCTTTATCGAACAGATATTCTTTTGTTTTCTACAAATCCTGAATTGAGTCATGTTCATTTTATCACAGGATCCGCCAAATGTCATCTACGGTTTTACCTGTATTTTCCGCCAGACGCCTGTATCGTTACTGTACGCACGCTTTTCACTACTTTTATTGACGAGCGAACAGTAACCCTGTATACCCAGCGCTCCCAGCCTGCCCTACTCCGTCACATACTGGTTCGACTGCCAGACGATGTTGACCAGATGCCCTGCCGCCAGTTTCAGCTCCCGGATATCGAGCGTGCCGTCAGCGAGCTCTTTTCTCAGGTTTTCATGGTCGCCGTCACAGCCCGGCATCACGATATCGTTTCCGGCTCTCATGCAGCCGCTCGCCGTACATTCCGGTCCATTGTGCGTCGTCGTCCAGTCAGTCATGATCAGCCCCCGAAATCCCCATTCATTTCTGGCTGCCTTGGTACACAGATCATAACTGTTCGCGGCGTGGACGCCATTGATCAGATTGTAGCTTGTCATGATCGCCATCGGTTGGGATCTTGTGACCGCGATCTCAAACCCTTTGAGATAGATCTCGCGCAGCGCGCGCTCCGACACGATGCTGTCCGAGTGCATCCGGTTGTCCTCCTGATTGTTGCACGCAAAGTGCTTGATCGTCGTACCGCAGCCCCCGCGGGACTGCACGCCGTCCGTCATCGCTGCCGCCATGACTCCCGACAGCAGCGGATCCTCGGAGTAGTACTCGAAATTCCTGCCGCACAGCGGATTTCGGTGGATATTCATGCCCGGGGCAAGCCAGAGCGTGACGCCGAACTCGTCCATCTCCTGCGCGACTGCCCTGCCGCATTCCCTGATGATCTGTGTGTCCCAGCTCTGGGCAAGCACCGTTCCTACCGGGATCGCCGTACAGTACTGATAATACGTCTCCCCTCTCTGGTCGATCGATCCCCTTGCAAAGTACCCATCCTCTATTGCCATCTCAAAGGGCATGGACATCGGTTTTCCGTCGACTGCCTGATAGGTTTTGTTCAGGCGCAGCCCTGCCGGACCGTCCGCAAGCACGATCGCCGCAAGTCCCTGCCCGGCTGCGCATCCGCTCGTCTGCGCGGCGGAACCCGGAACACTGTTTCCCGCGGCTCCTATATTGCTGCCCTGCGCCTTCGAGATATCCCCCGTCACCAGCAAGATCAACTGCTCCGTCTCAAGGCGGTCGACAAACGCCGCCGCTTCATCGGGAATATCATGGAAATTCCGCTCATAAGATACTTCCCGCTTCCGGATATCAAAATCGTGGATCGTGATCTCCGGCATGCCTTCGGCATCTTTTAACCATTCGTTTCTGCGCGCCTCGAGCTGCTCTGCGTTTCCCCTCAGTTCCTCCAGGTGCCCCTGCAGCGGGCAGATATGCTCTGTCTCCATCAGTACGGCCTCCCCGTCCATCTCGATCAGCGCGCTAAAAGACGCATTTTCGAGACTGTTTCCGACAAATATCCCGTAGCGTCCGCCCTCCAGAATCCACGCGGAACGCCCTTCGTGATAGGACGCCATCGCGCGGACCGCAAACCGTATCGTCGTCTCCTCGCTGGCTCCGGGCGCGAGTGATCCTGTCTTGTGAAATCCCACAAGGCGCCGGTACTCTTTGTCCAGACTGCCCTGCGGACAGGAGACATACAGCTGGACGACCTCCCTGCCGGTATAGCGCTCCCCGGTATTGGTGACTTTCACCTTCACACCGATCTCCGGATCCTGTGTGCCCAGATCAAAATGTTCGATCCCCAGCACTTCTATCGCAAAGTCCGTGTAGGACAGCCCATAGCCAAAGCCGTACCGCACAGGAACAGCAAAGGTGTCAAAATAGCGGTAGCCCACATAGATCCCTTCCATGTACTCTTCCCGCTCGACGTTTCCGTTGTTGTGGGAGAACACGGACGCGTTGGGGTAATCCGTGTACGTGCACGGCCAGCTGTCCGTCAGCTTACCGCTCGGGACCACCTCTCCGCTCAGCAGGTCTGCCAGGGCATTGCCTGCCTCCATCCCCGGCTGGTGCATATACAATATCCCCTCGATGTTTGCATAGCGGTCCGCAAAGGACAGATCGACGATCCCGCCCGTGTTGAGCACGACCACCACATGCGGATACAGCGCGCATATCTTTTCTATCATCTGTTCTTCCTGCTCGGAAAGCACAAAGTCCCCGCCGCCATTTACCCGGTCCTTCCCCTCCCCGGCCTGTCTGCTCAGCACATAGATCGCTGTCTCCGCATCCTCCTTCCCGGGAAGTTCCCCTGTCGGAAAGACAAACGGGGTTTCACTGTACGCAAAGAAAAAGTGAAAACCAGAATCGTCCGCCTCCCGCATCTGCGCCTCCTTCTGCCAGATCGCATCGCGCCACTGTGCGCGCGCTTTTTCGTAGGCAGCTTCATATTCGTCCAGCCAGCGCTTCGTCACGATCCGATAGCCGGCGTTGGTCAGCCCTTCCAATATGCTGACGGTATTGCGGCTGTTGACATCTCCCGATCCGGTCCCGCCCTTTATGGTATGGACAGCCCCTGCGCCGTAGAGGGCTATCGCCGTCCCCTTCGGGATCGGCAGAACGGCATTTTCATTTTTCAGCAGTACCATCCCCTCGGTCGCGGCAGTCCTCGCGATCCGCCTGTTATGGATCTCATAAGTGCGTTCCTCCGAACAGGGCACCCCTGGCAGCTTCCTTTGCTTCATCGTTCTGTTCATCAAATTTCCTCTTGACAATTATATTTTTTGCAGAGTCAAAACCGTTGTTTACGGGATAAGATAAGTATCGTATGATTGTCTTCCACACCCACAGGATCGAATTGCCTGTACAAATCTATTATACAGAAGAAACAGGCAATTAACAAGAAAATGTATTGGTTTTGTATCAGATTGTTCTATGAATAGTTCCTGTTCAGTCGCCAATTAAAGTAGCGAAAAACCAGCGCCAAAACGGTTGCTGTTTACGCCTTCAATATTTATAATGCTGCCGAAATAAGTTAGGGCATAAACAGTAACTATGAATGGTTTGGAACCACTCTCACATTGGTTTCCGTTTTCTACTCTTTGTTCTATAAAATACGCATAATTTATGCGCAAAATCCATTGACATACGCACAAAAAACACGCATAATACATAATATAAGGAGGGGACAATATGACAGTTCGGGAAATACTGAAGGTGCTTCGCAAAGATGGATGGTACACCACCACTCAGGAAGGCTCCCACATAAGCCTCAAACACCCAACAAAGCCCGGAAAAGTCACAGTACCAAATCACAACGGGGACTTAAAACCGGGAACACTAAACAGCATTTACAAGCAGGCGGGACTGAAATAGCCCCACTGTTTACGGTTATCGTTTACGGTTATCATAGAAAGCGAGGAGCGTAATTTATGAAGAATTTAACTTATCTAGCAGTTTTCGAACCATCCACAGACGGCTCGTATAGTATCTACTTCCCTGATTTACCTGGATGTATCAGTGTTGGGCATAATCTGGAAGAAGCTGCACGCATGGCAGCAGAAGCCGCAAGCCTCCATGTTTACAGTATGGAGTGTGACAAGGAGGAGATTCCCACTCCATCCGTGAACCTCTCCAAAGAAGATACAGAGGGAAATGTTGTAATGCCCATTACAATCCACCCCGACTTATTCCGCATGAAAAAGGATAATGAACGCATCAAGACAAACATCACTCTCCCGGCATGGCTGAAAAGGATTGCAGAAGAACAAAAGGTAAACTATTCCCGGCTTTTGGAAACTGCCCTGATTGATTATCTGCAAATCCCCATGTCCGGCAAACAATAAATTTTTGCCCTGCTGCTCCACGCTGCAAATCTTATAGAAATACATCCCTGATTGTGCTATAATCAGCCATAAAAGGATAAAAAGTTCTTTACCGAAAGGAGTCGTGATACTTATGGAAACAATCAATGACACACTGACGATACCGCTGAACCATGCCCGCTTTCACCTGGGCGACGTGCCCGATGCGTGGCAGGCGTGGTGTGAGGACGATGACTGGGAGTCCGTAACGCTCCCCCACGACTGGTCCGTACATATGCCCTTCTCAAAAGAGTACTCCAGCGGCACCGGATATCTTGCGGGCGGCATTGGCTGGTATCGCATCCGCGTCACCCCCGATGCCGCGTGGCAGGGAAAGCAGATCCGCATCCACTTTGACAGTATCTACAAAAACAGCCGCGTATGGTGCAACTCCACCTACCTCGGCGAGCGTCCAAACGGCTACATCTCCTTTGGATATGACGTGACAGACTGTTTCCGTTTTGATGCCGACAATATCATCAGCGTGTATGTCGACAGGCGGGAGATCTCCGACTCGCGCTGGTTTACCGGCTCCGGCATCACGGGAAAGGTCACACTGACTATATCCGAAAACATCTATCCCGCAGACAACGGCATCTTCTTCCACACGCCAAGAGCCGACGACAACAGCGCCGACTACGAGATCGTCAACGATCTGGTCAACGCCACAGGCAAGAGCAGCATGATCACTGTCACCAATGTCATCTTTGACGATACCGGAAAGCTGGTAGGCGAAGCCGTATCGCAGACAACCATCCTGGCACGCGCCTCTATGCGTGTCACAAATACCGGAACCATACAAACCCCAAAACTCTGGTCGCCGGAAGCCCCAAACCTGTACACGGTGAAAACGTATATCTCCTACCAGAAGTCGTATCAGGTTCATGAGATGAAGGTCGGCATCCGAAGCTTCCGCTTTCATCCCGACAGAGGCTTTTTCCTCAACGGGAATCCCTATCTGTTCAAGGGCGTCTGCCTGCACCACGACGCGGGCTGTCTCGGTGCCGCTGTCCCCTGCGAGGTGTGGTGGCGCAGGCTCGCAAAACTCAAGAAGATGGGATGCAACGCGATCCGCATGAGCCACAATCCGCACACGCCCGAGCTGTACACGCTGTGCGATGTCCTCGGCTTCTTCGTGATAGACGAGGCGTTTGACGAGTGGGAAGGGCCGAAAAACAAATGGTGGCAGGGTCACAATGTATATCCGCCCAAAAATCAGGGCTACTACACTGCCTTTCCCGCGTGGCACGAGCGCGATCTCACAGACATGATCCTGCGCGACCGCAATCACCCGAGCGTGATCCTCTGGAGCATCGGCAACGAGATCGACTACCCCAACGATCCCTACTGCCACCCGAGTTTCGTGTCCATGCCCGGCAGCTGCGTTACCGGCAACAACGACGCCAACAAGCCGGAGGCGGAGCGCATGTACAATCCCGCCCGCCCCAACGCCGAGCGCCTCGCCGTGCTGGCAAAGCATCTCTGCGATATCGCAAAGACTGTGGACACCACGCATCCCGTGACGCTTGCCGCCGCTTTCCCGGAACTCTCCGCGAAACTTGGATTCATCGACGCAGTCGACGTCGCAGGCTACAATTACAGGGAAAATCTGTACGCGGAGCACCATCTGTCGTTTCCCGACAAGCCGTTCCTCGGCAGTGAGAACGGACACGGCTTTCGCGAATGGCGCGCGGTGACGGACAACGACTATATCTCCGGGCAGTTTTTGTGGACAGGCATCGACTATCTCGGCGAGGCGCACGGCTGGCCAATCCATGGATCCGGCGCGGGACTGCTCACGCTCGCCGGATTTGAAAAGCCAGGCTACTACCGCAGACAGAGCTTCTGGTCAGACGAGCCCATGATCCACCTGACCACTGTGCGGGAAACTGACAGCTGTGTCACCTCCTGGGGTGAGACCGCAGCGGACGCCTATGCCTGTGAATTTGCCGCATCGACCGAGAGCTGGAATTACTGCGCCGGGGAAATGATCACTGTCAAGTGCTACACGAACCTAACCTCCGTCGAGCTGTTCCTGAACGGCAGAAGCCTTGGCATTTACGAGAAAGATGCAGACAGAGACTGCATCCTCACAACCGTGAAATTTGAGCCGGGCACTCTGACCGCAAAAGGCTCAGAAAATGACACAAGTGTCAACCACAGCCTGTACACTGTCATGGCGGCATGTCAGATGGATATACAGGAATACACACTGCCCCAGAAAGCGCGCGATATCATCGCGGGAGCCGCCCGCTGCTGCAATCCTGTCCATCAGCTTGAGATCACCATGCTCGACAGCAACGGCAGGCGCGTGTACCATGACTCCACGCTGCTTCACGTGCATGTCGACAATGGAACACTGCTTGGCATCGAGAACGGCGACCTCGCCGACGTGACGGAGTACACCGCCAACTACCGAAGGGCTTACAGAGGACAGCTGATGATCTATGTCGCAGGCAACGAGAACACCACTGCTGCCACACCGCTGACAGTGACCGTGCGCGGGGATATGGTCCGGACGGAGACAGTAAGAATCAAGTAGGGAAGAGTCCTCTTCCCCTGGGTACCCGTGTACATAAAATGATTCAGGGGGATGAAAAATTCATCCCCCTGAACAATACTTCTCAGCCAACACCCAAAAGCGATTTGATGATCTTTATCACGATGTCCGGGCGCGCAGCCAGCTTAATGATCAACTTTTCCATACAACCCATCTCCTTTCTGAATCCTTGTTTTTGTTTACATTCTGAGTATACCAGACAACCATTTTTCTGTTTGAAAATTGTCTCCGCATTATTTTCTATTGATCCTTATACGTCAAAGGTCTTAAGGGACTGTAAACAAATAACTTTACCAGTCTCTGTCTCCAATTGTCATAAAGTCTCAACATAGCCCGCTATATCTGCGTTTTCCGACAATTACACAGTAATTTATATGTACACTTGAAGACACGCGCAATCTGGTAATGTTATTTATTCACAGTTCCCAAGTCATGTTGTGACGGTTCCTACGCAGCTTCCGCCTGGGTCTTGCACGCCTCATAGGTTGCCCATCCTACAGCTTCCGTTATGGCAACGCTGGTAACAGCATTCGCAGCGTTTCCATACAACGGTATGTATTTATAACCATGTTTTGCAATTTCAACTCCTACAAACCGTGCAAGCTGCTGTGCCGCAAATGCCTCAATAGTTGCCTCTCCCCAGCCTGAACCGCAGTTTTTTACAATAAGTGCCACCATAGCAATTGTCTCTGCTGTCAAAGCGGCTGTATCTGCAAAAGGTACCTGTGATAATGCAAACGCCGTGCCACCATGTGCAGCCGCAAAACCATGAATTAATAAATGTGCTTTCAACCGTGATATCATAACTTTACCTCCTCGTCTGTAATCGCTGATTTTGTATTCTAATTTTCGATGGCCTCAATCTTACTGAGCATGACATCCATGCTATGGTTCATGCTTTCAATGCTGTTTTTCAGGATGCCGAAAGCATTGGCATACTCCGGGTAATATCTCTTGCAGTAAGACGCCATGGGAATCAGGAACATGGATGTCTCCCTGATATACTTACGCATCTTGGGAAACGTAAATGTGTATAATGTGCTGCTGTTGTGCAGCCGGTCACTCAGCTTGATCAGGGCAGCTTTCGGATTTTCCTCGATCCGTTTAAAATATATGCTTAGCTCACGGTCATTCAATCCTGACTCCTTGGTCAGCAGCCGGATAATATCCATAATTTCCTGGTATATGCCATACTCCGACACCAATTCCCTGCCACGAAGCGAAAGCTTGTCCCCGCAGTCTTCCAGCACATCATGAAGCAGCGACGCGGCAAGCGTTATGTCATCCTCTATACCGAATCTGATCAGTGTACTGCACACTTTCAAGGGATGGGAGATATACGGCGTTCCATCCTTGCGGTACTGCCCGTCGTGAAGCTGCCGTGCCAGCGACAGCGCTATCATAACCTGCCGCATATCCCGCCCCACCGCATACCCCTTGATAAACATATAAGATTTCATGTAATGTGCTGACTCGCTTTCATCAAACTGATCGTTCATCGGAATGATCTGATCCGTCTCTTTCATAACCCACCTCTTCTTCCCGCGCCGTGCTGTCATCCAGCTCTTTCCCGGCCAGAGACAAGTCGCTTTCATCTTCCTCTGTTTTCTGTTCCGTATTCTCAATCTCCCATCCATTGCGATCCATAATCTCCTGAAAATGTTTCTGATCTTCCTCGCTGAAAACCAATGCGTCATGTCCTCTGGAAAGTGCCGTTTTTGCTGACTGCGGATCCCTCGCTGCCCAGTCTACGGTCAAAAATGCAGTTATCGGATCAAGACCGCGCCTGTCACACAAGGCTTTCACATTGACGCCATGCAAAGACTCCCCTGGAAAATCCCCCGTATAGAACCAAATCAGAAACGCCTTTAAAATGGAAGGCTCTGCCCTGCGCAATGCGGCGATCGTCCTCTTTGCCCTCCGCTCCTCATATCCCAGGTCATCCGCCAGATAATTCATCAGTCTTCTGTATGATATTGCCATGACCACCCTTTCAACCATTTGACTCTGCTCCTTTCAGTTGCTGCAGCACCATCGCCGCATACGCCCTCGCGTCCTTTTCACAAAGCTGATTATAATACAATTCCGGATTCTCGTCAAAATTCACATACACGGATGGATGCATGCTTACTGCAATCCTTTTGCGATAATCATCGTCCACACCATTATAGGATCCGTCCTCTATAAAACGATGCTGCATCGCGTGCCGAAATTCATGGATGATCGTATCCAGATAACCTGCGATATACTCTGCTTTGTCTGACAGCAGATAGCGGTAATCCACCCAGAGAACCCTCCTGCCCGGGCAGTAAGTCCCCACACATCCCACATCGGATTGTCCCATCTCCAGACCAATATCCAGGGAAAATGCAGTGCACAAACGTCTGTGCAGTTCTTTTGCCGCCTCCAGCCTTTCTCCTGCGTCCATACTGCCGAGACGTTCTGCCGGATTTTCTCCCAAAAGCCCCTTCATTTCGCGAACAGCGATATCAGCCCTGCTTCTGTCCGCATCTGTAAATGCTGCTTCCGTATCGCAGGATAACCCCGCTATGCGTTCATAGGGTGATATTCGCCCATTGCCAGTCTGTTGTCCCATGTCTTTATCAAATATTTCATCATTCCTCAAAAGATCCGCGACTATGATCGTTACTGCCGCCACAGCCAATCCCACTATCAAACCCAGCATCCCGATTTTCCTCCATACCTTTACTGTAAACCGGCAATTCCTGCCTCTTCATCCGGTTAAGTTCCTCTTCAATGTCGCAAATGAGGTTTCGCAGTTTTTTATCCATATCCGTCCGCCATCCCTCCTCCCTCATTGCGCCTGCGGGTGGTAAAATGCGCGCTGCCAGACTACATGGCACAGCGCGCATCTTTCAGCCTGCCGGTCCGCGGTCTGCATACCGATCTCTATGCGAGAACCGTCGGCGCAGGCATTACTTCCTGTACAGCCTCCGGTTTTCTCTCCTGCACCGGTTCCGTATACTTAACTACTCCCTGCACATCCTCCTGCCAGTCGGACTGCTGGATGAGTTCCCCGATAAAATCCACGATCTTCCTGATGCTGGCAAATATTGCCCTTCCGGCCGCACAGACGCATCTGACGCCAAAACATACGGCGTCTTTCGTGATATCAGCCGCCTTGCCGCCTATTTCAACCAAGGCTTCCCCCATTGTGTCAAGCACGATAAACGCAGCAAGAACCCCGCCGGCAAACGTAATGACACTCCCGACACTTACAGCCATTATAGAACCTCCCACAACTGCGGCGATCTTCAAGGCCACGATCCCGCCCAGCACCATGCCGATCACATGAATGATCCTCGAAGCCTGGGAGTCTTCCATCACGCCGTTCCCGACAGCAGCTGCTACCCCTAACATGTCTACGCCGGCGCAGACACTGTACGTGATATCCTGCAAAGTTGCGTCAGCCGGTATTGCGTCAGCCAGATAACCATCCGCACCGCTCTCGTTATAGGCCTTCATTGCCAGCACTGCCTTCAGCCTGGAGGCATCCTCCCCATACCTAATGACCGTATGTTCAATATCATCCGCCGCGTCAGCCGCATTTTCAGCAAATGCATTGAGCGCTGATGCAAGCAGGCCATTATTTCCAAGCGTCTTTTTCAGTTCCTCCTTTAACTTTGCCTCAAGCTCCTCCGTGGATTCCTCAGAGGTAAACGCCTTTCTGGAATGTTCCTCCACATACGCTTCTGCTGCCTCCTTCCCCCTGGATATTGAAAGCTCTGCCGCTGCCAGCCCCACACGCACCCTGTACAAAGTGTTGCATCGATCCTCGCAGGATTTTTTTCCCTGCAAAACAGCCTGCACCTTCTCCTCATACCAGCCATCCGCATCTTCCATTGCCTGCAGCACTTCCCGCTCATATTCCCTCACATATCCGAGCACCTTGTCACCCATCAAATAACCGATATCCTCTGTCTTGCCCGAATAATATTCGCAGTACATATTTTTCAGGATTGTCCGGGTGTCGCATCCCGCCTCATCTTTCCGGAGTAATCCCGCGCAGTCTTTCCTGAGTTTCTCAATCTTATCTTTGCTTAATGCTTTCATTGTGTTCCCTCCTGGTTTTTTCTCTGTTGTTCTCTGTTACACCCTCATTTTACTCCCCGCCATCCATAAATTTTTCAATATCATTAAAAATATAAAAATTACCCGATCAGATCTGTGACAGCCTTCTCTTCCATCCTGGCTGCCAGAAACAGCATCTTTCCGCGGATGGTACGGTAGAGCACACTGTCATAGTCTGTCTCAAAATTCTTTTTCTCCGCAACAAAAGGTCTGATCCCATCCTCCTCGCAGACAACGGAATAATCCTCCGGCTGGAACAGACACCCCTTAGAAGCCGGCTGGAATCCCAACCGCATCATCCGCAGATAACATACGGCAATGCTGTCCAGATTCTCGTTCCCATCCCCATATACGGTCGTCTCATCTGCAGCGCTTTTCAGGGCGCCGATCCACTCCGTATGACTGATCGCCCCTTTCCTGTCGGCAAACTTCCTGAGCGCCATATTGACCAGCTTGGTGATGTCCGCCCCTGTAATAAAACGTCCCCGTTTCTGCCCGTTTTCCTCATACAGCAAATGATTGATCACCCCACTCAGATTGTCATCGTCGTAACACTGGGGACGAAAAAGCTCTCCGGTCTTATCATATCCAAGCACTGTGTCTGCTGCCTTTTTCATTCTTTTCTTAAAGATGTCAATGCATTCCGCATAGGTGGGCATATACAGCGCAAAATGAGAATCAAACCGCCCGCTGCGGAAAAACTCCTTGGGAATGCCTGACAGACTGTTGGCTGTAGCAAAGATATACACCGGCTTCGTGCAGTCCTGCATCCAGCTTAAGAGGATTCCGAACATCCGCTTCGTGACCCCGCTGCTATCCTCATTCCTGCCGCCGCTTCCGCTAAAGCCCTTTTCGATCTCATCAATATACAGGATGCACGGTGACATCGCTTCCGCAAGCCGGAGGGCAAGATGCATGTTGTGCTCGGACTCCCCCACAATTCCTCCCATGAGCCGCCCGATGTCCATCTTGAGCACAGGGAGACACAGTTTTTTTGCCAGCAGGTTGACCGCCGCCGACTTCCCGCACCCGGGAATCCCGCACATGAGAACGCCCTTGTGTCCGGCTGCCCCCGTCCTGCGAAAAACATAATCCGCCCGCGGTATGCTTTTCTTGTTATCATCCAGCCAGTCACAGAATACACCCATTCCTCCCAGCTCTTCCTTTTCATCGATTTTCTGCATCTCGAGCAGGCCGATGCTTTTTACATTCTGTTCCTTTAAAGCTGCCAGTACTTTCTGGACTTTTGATTCATTCTGGATCATCGGGCTTTTGGTAAGCGGATCCTCCGGCAGATTCAGCAGATAATTTACTGTATTTTCCACCTGTACCAGCGTGTTGCCGAGAAACCCGGATACGTAGGACTCGATACTGTCCTTCGACAGTTTCCCGCAGTTGGACTGCCCGGTTTTCCTGGCGATGATGGCGGCAATCTCCTCCCGCCCCGGATAAGGTTCTTCCACGATATAGCAGTATGGCATCAGCCACGCAGGAAGATCCATCTGCTCTCCATGCAGCAACACGATAGACGAGCGGAGGGCTCCGCTGTCATCCTCCTCCTGCTGATAGCGATCCACAAATGGATACAGCGCATCAAACACGGACGCATTGTTATCTGGCCTGGCATCCTTCCTGATATGGACAGCCAGCAGAGACGGCAGGATATAATTCATATTAATCTTATTTCCCTTCAGGAGAAACTGTCCATAACACCCGTCATTTCCGCAGCCACCCTCTATCTTTTTTGACAGTTCCCTGCAGGTACAGCACTCCATATTGATGATCCTTTGGTCTATCAGCACGTCATGATAACCGCTGGAACCGTCTCCGTACACTTTCGCGAACGGAACCATCGTATCTGCCGGATACCTTGCCATGCGCACGACCACCTGGTCCGAATTTAACACCCGCCTCACGATCTCCAGCTCCGTTGTCTGCAGATAGATCACCGGTCTGCGCAGGATGATACCGTTGCGGATCTGTTCAATAATCGAATCTATGACAAACTTTTTCTCCATTTTTCCATCCCCTCTCAGGAGAAATGCCTCCCGTCCCATACTTTTCCATCGTTGCGCAGCACCGTGACCTCGCCGCCGTCTATCCGTACCTCGGAGATCACCGCGATCTCCTCCGATACCTTCTGTTTTCCTTCCAGATTATCATAATTGCCATAATGGATATGACCATCCTTCACATAAATATATTGCGGAACTCCGCGTTCCCTGCCGACGGCAAAAGACGAGACGCCGTCCGGTATGGCAAAGCATCTACTGTCATTCAGATAAATGCCGTCGGCTTTGCGGACCATTTCATTCTCTCCATTGACGACACGGTTCGGAAGAATGCGGCTGATGATCCCGTCTATACCAAGTGCATAAATCTGTTCTCCCGCTAAAATCCTGCGCCGCTTCACCTCACCTGTTCCGCTGTCTACGCACTCCAGATCCACGTCTGCATCCGCTTTGATCCTATATGTCTGCATCCGCTTTTCTCTGGACGGCTGCAGCGCAGGATCCATATAAATCCTGTACACACCATGAAATGCGGGGAGCGAGACAGAATTGCGTCCGCCGCCCAGATGGATATCTATGACAGATCCTTCCTTGCTGCCAGCGTCATCTGAAAAATGCTCTGCCCGGTCGTAAGCTCTTTTCAATTGCTCCGCACTGATTCCTGTCAGACAATGTTCGTCTTTTCCGGCAAGCAGGACGCCCGCTGTCACCAGCATGAGCATCTTACTGTCATTTTCCTTCAGCATCTGAGCGTATTTCTGATAGATCAAAGCTGCCGTCTCTGCCTGTTTCTCATACTCCGGCAGCTCCCCGTACTGATCAATGGATTCGAACCATTTTCCCGGAAAAGCCCAGTAATCATCCGCACGCTTCATCTGGAATGTCATGTCCGCATCTGTCATCGCCAATATGACATCCAGATGATGCAGGTTGATGCTCCTGCTCCACCGGAAATGTCCGTCTGCAAAGCGTGCAAACGCCTCCCGGCTGCGGAGCATGTCAAATACGTCAAAATATTGATACAGGTCTGTACTATTAAGGATGGGAACGGACTTCATTTGAAGAATTTCCGACATAACCACCGCCTCACTTTCTTATGTTTTTTATTACATCACCCACTCCTGCCGCGAAAATACCTTTTGCTCAATACTGCTGCATATCCGCTGCGCTTCCTGTTGATACTGTCTCAACGCCTGCTGGTCCTCCCCCTGGATCAGCGGCAGATGCTTCCCTATATCCGCAGCGATATCCTGAAGGATATCCAAAAGCCGGGAATGGACACTCTGATACGAGGCCAGCTCTACTTCGCCCTCCTCATATACGGTCTCCGTACACTCATACCGCTCCATCACCGGTACTGCCGTATCCGTCACCGAAGATGGAAGCAGACCCGCTATCGCACTGCGGATTGCCGCATATGGCTTAAAACGCACCATGACTTTATCCAGTGTTTTTATTGCCCTGCGAAGCACTGCATACGGCTTAAAACGCAGAATCCGACTGGTATTCCTGTTCGGCTGCGGATTTTTACTTTTGCTTCCGGGAACTTTTCTTACTTTTATGTATGTCCTTGTGCGCGTGGCTGGGACGTAATTTTGTTTCTGCGCTTCTATCGCCGCCAGATTTTGATCGAGTTTCGCTATTTCGTGATCCATCTGCATCCAGATCGTGTTATACAGGGTGATGCAGATAATATATGTCCTGTCTTCTTCATCATAGTCAAACGCGTTTGCGGAAGGGCGCCTCACCGCCCTGCAGAAATCCTGCAGGGCATCATGGATGCCCCCGCGTTTTGAGTATGATTTCCAGATTGCCCGGTCTTTTTCGCGCGCCGCCGCGCCGGATGCGATCCTCATATCGTATTCCCTGCTCTGTTTTACATATTCCGCCATCTGTACGTCTCCTTTCCTATTCCTACCATTTTCCCTGTCACTCCATCACCTACCGGTCATCCTCTGCTTTCAGCAGGATCTGGTCAAAAGCCTTCTCTGCGATTGCCTCCAGCATCCTATAATATTTCTCAAAATTGTCTCCATAGACATCCGGCTTTGTGAAAGTCTCGCGCAGAGGCTCGCGGATCTTTTCTCTGATTTCTGCTATTTTCTCTTCTTTATCCTTTTCCATCTTTCTGGCAGCGTTGTAAATAGATGTACCATTAACGGGCATCTTTTCGTATGCCATTAGCTTGTCATACAAAACATCGGCGGCCACAACCCCTAACAAAGCCAAAATGGGTCCAATTACCGGAACAAAAAGAGCAATGACAGTCAAAACAACAAAGAACACCACACCCAAAACAGATCCAACCACTGAACCAATCAAATTGGCATCCGTCGCCACATTTGGCATGGTAATATCCGGAAGGACTACTTTCTTTGCGAGCGTTGCTACATCCGCCTGACTGATCTGAATCATTTCGCCCATTACTTGATCTGCGTATAACTGCTGTGACACATCGTTAATGCATTTAACGATTGCCCCAGTATCCTTATTCTGCCAACGCTTTGTACTGTTATCAATCTGATTCTTTACATTATTTTGATCTAAGGAATCAGCAATCGCTTTATTCACTGTCCGGGTAACCTCTCCCACATTTGAATCAAATGGTATCTTTTTCCAAAATCCATCAGTATCAGCGTATCCATGCTCTTTTGCCAATGCTTTCATTGCATCAATCGTCTTGTCATAGGCTTTCTCCGAAAGGGTCTTAGCAATCTCGTCAATCATATCATTAATATTTTTCTCGGCCGCGGATCGAATATCCCCCATTGCTTTGCCGCGTACCTCAGGAGCATATACTTCATTATAGGCAATTGTCACCAAACCTTTGACCACACTGTGTGATGGTGTATCGGAAGGGACAACCTTCCCCGGAAATGCTTTGTTGCACAGATCACCAACAACACCTTTCATTTGGCTGCCGCCGCCTGTAACTACAACTGTCTGCAAGGGTAACTTTTCCCGTTCAAGCGTCTGCTTCACATCGTTCAGAAACTGTCTGCAGTTCTCTTTCCATGTGCCTCGGTTTACAGGATTACCGTCCTTATTGACAGAAAACTCGTATTTATCCAATGCATAATGCATCAGTTCATCAGTTACATGGAAATTTATGCTGAGTTTCACAGGTTCGCCAAAATCATCTAAAATTTGATCTCCGTCCTCATCCATAATGTTGATATTTACATCTTGTAATTGTGCGCTTTTCCCTATCCTTCCATCAAAGTACATCTCTTTAATCTTTCTCAATCCGAAAAGCGCATGACTACAATCGTTTCCAACGAGGACTCGATTTTTACTATAGAGTTTTGCCATATTTGCGAACCCTTTTTTCCCTCTATCACTCTGCAGGATGTTTTCCAGCATCGCTTCTTCCACCTTTTTAGCTCCCAGCTCCCAGCTGATGTTGATAGCCTTCTTCCCTGGCAGAATGTAGGTCGCGTCCGCTGTAGAAGAACCAAAATCCAATACCAACACACCACCCTGCAGGTTGATCTTCTTACGCAGATTATTAATATCAAACAGTGAGAAAACCGCCGCGCGCGATTCCTCCGTCACGATAACATTCGAAATGCCAGTAGCTTCTGAAATCAGTTGCTCATAGTCCTCGCGTGCTTTTTTCCCTTTCCATATGACCGACGCTGGACAGCCAACCACCAACAGTACCTCATCCTTCTTCCAGTGCATATCGCCCTTACTGTCCTGCATAATCACCTGTCCCATACCGCCACTACGGTTTGAGCTGTTCTGCAGTATGGTTTCCGACACGCCCCTAATATAATCCGACGTATGTTGTCGATATGGTTCCCCCCGCAATGATTTATTCTTCCAACTTGCAGGGGACCGCTTAAAGTTAATGACAAACTCCTGCTGTTCTGCTGCATCATACCCAATCGTAATTACCCCGTCTTCGCTTTTGGCAACCGCTGATGGTATAACTTGCTGATCACGAATTCCATGAATGTACAACGGCACTAGCTTGTCTTTTTCCTCTCCGAGCGGCTTGATAAACTTGAAAAAAGCAACCGAATCCCCATCACCGATATCCCAGCCCATCACCGCCTTAATTTTTTTTCTGTTAATAGAATTGTCTGACATAATAGATTCCTCTCTTTCGTATTCTATATTTTTTACCATTGCCGCAAAATCTTTTACCACTCTGTATAACGGTGCACCGGAAGGAACAGGCTTTCCGGAAACGCTTTGACACTCATTTCAACAGTACACGGCATCCGGCTGCCGCTGCCCGTGACGATGACCGTCTGCACGGATAGCTCTTTCCACTCCAGCGTCTGTCTCACATCATCCAGAAACTGCCTGCAGTTCTCTTTCCAGGTTCCATGATTTACAACATGACCGTCCTTTCTGACGTCAAATTCGTATCCGTCCAGCGCATACTGCATCATTTCACTTGTTACCTGAACGCCTATGCCAAGCAACCCCAAATCACCGCATTCATCAATAATCGGGATACCGTCCTTATCCGTGACGGGCAGCTCCATGTAATGCCATCTTTCCCCCAGCGTTCCGTCAAAGTAAGCCTTCTTTCGCTCCCTTAGCTGGAAAATTGCATGACTACAATCATTTCCAACAAGAACCCTTTCCCTGCCATGGATTTTTGCCGCATCTGCAAGGATTTTTTTCCATCTGTCACTTTGCATAATGTATTTCAGCATAGCACACTCCACCTGTACATCACCCAGTTCCCAACAAATGTTGACGGATCCCTTTTCCGGCAACAGGTAGGTGGCATCCGCTGTATAAGAACCAAAATCCAATACCAGCGCGCCGCCCTGCAGATTGATCTCTTCCCGAAGATTGTAAATACCTAGCAGGATAAAAACAGCCACGCGCGATTCCTCCGTCACGATGACATTTGATATGCCTGTAGCTTCTGAAATCAGCTCCGCATACTGTCTGCGCATCTTTTTCCCTTTCCATGTAATCGAAGATGGCCTACTGACCACCAACAGCACCTCATCTTTCTGCCAATGCGCAACACCATTATCATCCTGTAACATTACATGCCTCATGACCCCGCAGCGGTTTGAACTATTTTGCAGTATCGCTTCTGACATGCCTCTGATATAGTCAGACATATGCTCCCGGTACGTTACCCCTGTAGAAGATATACGCTCCCAGCTTTCAGGAGAACGCATAAAATGAGTGGCATACTCCCGCTTTTCTACTGCGTCATTCCCAATCGTGATTTCTCCGTTCTGCTTTTTGGCAACCGCTGATACTTGAACCTGCATGTCACGGCTTTTATGAAGGTATAACGATACTGCTTTTCCGTACCACTCTGTGAGCGGCTTGATAAAAGCGACAGAATCCCCATCATCAATGCCCCATACCATCACGGCTTTGTAGTTTTTGTTCTCTATATCATTTTCCCACATTATATCCCCCCTCGCTCCTCCTCTGCGTCGCAAAGGCCGATTTTTCAGATAATTCTTCCTTTTCGCAGCGCCCGGTCCATGCAACAGACTCCCCCCAGCCAATATCCCATCCTATCACAGTTTTGGTGTTATCTGATCCTGTCCCTGTTTCCATGTTATTGCCCGCCATGATATTTACCTCTCTTTCGTGTCTTAGCCCTTACAATGGATACGGCGCCATCATGCCTGAAATCCATTCACAAAATTCTTTCGCCTTATCCATGTATGTCTCTAATTCTTCTTCTCCTTCCGGTGATACAGTAAGCCTATAAAAATCATGATTCTTACTGCAAATTTGCCCGAGTTCTGTTAGTTCTTTATATAAAGTGTCATATTTTGGCTTATAAGATTCCAGTTGTTCGTACTCCTTCTTAAAAAATTGCAGCTTTTCCTGATAGGCGTCATATGCATCAATAGCAGCTTTATAATCTTTCCTTTTCGCTTCATACTTACTCAAGTCCTCTTTTGTTTTTTGAAGTTTCTCTTCAAACTTGTTCCATTGTTCAACGTTTGATTTATTCTTTGGTTGGCACCGATCATCTAATACAGGCGTACTCGACTTAGGAAGCACATACTTATTCCACAGCTCTTCTCTATCCCCCAACAGGTCTTCTCTATCCCTCAACAGATCTTCTCTATCTCTCGGCAACTCTTTTCTCTCCTCAATCAGAGCTTTTTTCTTTTTCCACAACCCGCTGTCTTCCATTTGCCTTTTTTCAATTTGCGCATACTCATCACACATTTCGCGGCACAAATCCGTCAGCCTGCTTATACATGTATTGTTAATTGTTATAAATATGATGTACATCCCTTCCTCTTCATCAAACTCAAAAGCATTTGCCGCAGGATGATCAACAGCCCGTTTAATATCTGCCAGAGTGTCGCTGATTCCTCCACGCTTGGAATAAGCCTTCCATACCGTCTGATCTTTCTTTTGCTCCACCTCCTTTTCGAAAATCTTTTTAAACTCTTCGTCATCTTCGAGATTCATTATCAAAAGAGAACCTTCCTCAGGGGGTGCAATTTGTTCTTCTACAAGATTGTTTATCATTCTCTCCAACTCTTCCTTAATTCCCCTGCAATCCTGCATCAGTCCAGCCAACTCATTGCGCTTTGATGATTCCCTGTTTCCTCTTCGCATTACAGTGTTACTCATGGTTCCAAGAATAATACCCATACAACCCTCCGTTTCATTTGATATACTCATACTACATCAACATATCTAAAATATTTTTATAATTCTGAAAATATTTCCAACTGCTTAGAATTTATCATCCCTAAAATAATTCTTTACTTCACCTGGATATTGTCTCGAATAATAGTCCAGAATTGTATACATATCCTGCGGGTTGTTATGCCCGCTTAAGATAGCGGCTTTCACCAGCCTGTCCCGACTGGAATTTGTCAGACACATTCCCGCCAGCCGCAGGACGTGTTCCGCCTCTGCCATACTGCACTCCAGTCCGGCGATAATCTTCAATATCGTCTCCTGACTGAACCTGCCGTTTGTAAAGTTTGACCAGGTTGCCGCGCTGATGCAGATATTTTCATAAAAGCATTTTGTATCGACCTTGCCCGAGGGGCGCTTTGGCCCTGATTTCTCCAACAGCTCATCTACATACCTTTGCAGTTCCAGATTGTTATCTTTTCCTGACTCCTGAAAGATTTCCTGAAACTTTCCCCCAAACGGCGGCGCATAGTACACCATTTCCGGCTGTTTCCTGCCAAAACTGAACCGCAGCTGTTCCTCAATAGCAACAATTACATTACTAATGTCTTTCGATCCTGCCTTTACATGCATAATACCCCTCCTCGTATACGTCAATCTTTATCTTCTTATTGGTCTTCTTCCGCTTTCAGCAAAATCTTATCAAATGCCTTCCTTGCAGTTTCCATTAGAACCGCATAATGTTTTTCAAAATCCTTACCGTAAGCATCCGGCTTTGTAAAAGCTTCCCGCAGAGCCTTGCGTACCGGTTCCTTAATTTCTTCCGTTTTCTGATTTTTGTTTTCTTTCATCTTTTTGACCGCTTTGAGAATAGCACCACCCGTAATAGGACAACTCTCCCATTCCTTTAATTTCTCGATCAGAGCAGCAGAACCAATTGAACCTGCAACAACGGTAAAAATTGGTCCGATTCCCGGGATAATTGCAGCAATGAACGCCAGAACAACAAAGAGCACTACGCTCAGAATATATCCCACAATTGTTCCAATAAAATTAGCGTCTTTCGCCACATCAGGCATGGAGATATTCGGTATGGATACTTTCTCGCTAAGCATCTCTACATCCATTTGAGAAATCCGAATCATACCACTTATTGCCTGATCGGCATAAAGCTGCTGTGATGCCTCGTTAATACAGCAGACAATAGCCCCATTATCGTCACCTATCCATGTTTTCATGCTATTGTCAATCTGATTCTTTACATTTTGGTTTAGGGAAGAAGTAATTGCTTTCTTCACTACCCGGGTGATCTCCCCTACATTCGACTCTGGATCAAAATTACGCTTTATTTTATCCCACAATTCATCATCCTCTCCAAAGTAAGATGTCAATCCATCCACCGCAGAAACTGCAGAATCATAAGCTTCACTCGAAAGCTTAGATGCAATCCTCTCGATCATTGCATCTATATTCACCTCAGCAGCGGATTTAATATCACTCATTACTTTATTACGTATCTCGGGAGCCTGTACTTCATTATATGCAATTGTCACAAGACCTCTTACTACACTATGTGACGGCGTATCGGAAGGAACAACCTTTTCTGGAAATGCTTTGCTGCACAGTTCAATGATAAAAGGCATCTGACTGCCGCCTCCTGTAACGACAACCGTCTGCACTGACATCCTGTCCCGTTCAAGCACCTGTTTCACATCTTCCAGAAACTGCTGACAATTTTTCTTCCAGGTACCGCAGTTTACAATCTGACCATTTTTCCTGACATCAAACTCGTATTCATCCAGAGCATACCGTATCATTTCATTCGTAATGTTATATTTTATATCAATCGACTCAGCAGGCTCACCGTCCTCATCGAAAAGCCTATCGCCGTCCTCATCCATAATGGGAATAGCAACATTTTTTACCGCCGCATTTTCCCCTAATTTTCCGTCGAAGTAATCTTCTTTATCCTGCCTCAATTGGAAAATTGCCTGATTACAATCATTTCCAATAATAACCTTGGTTTTTCCGTATATTTTTGCCAGATTTGAAAACGATTTTCTTGCTTTATCACTCTGCAAAATGTATCGCAACATAGCATTTTCCACCTGTGCGGCTCCCAATTCCCAACTGATATTGATGGCTTTCTTTCCTGGCAGGATATAGGTGGCATCCGCTGTTGAAGAACCAAAATCCAATACCAGTACGCCGGATTGCAGATCTATTTTCTTACGGAGACTGTCGATATCAAACATAGAGAAGACCGCTGCACGCGATTCCTCCGTCACAATAACATTCAAGATGCCAGTGGCCTCTGAAATCAGCTGCTCATACTGTTTCCGCATCTTTTCCCCTTTCCATATGACCGATGCCGGACAACCAACAACCAGCAATACCTCATCCTTTTTCCAGTGTATATTTCCCCTACTATCATGCACAATAACATTTTTCATAATCCCATCACGGTTTGCACTATTTTGTAATATCGCTTCCGACACACCCCTAATATAGTCAAACATATGCTGCCGATATGTTATCCCCATAAATGTCATCTTATCCCAGTTTTCAGGAGAACGCTTAAAGTTAATGATAAACTCCTTTTGCCGAGCTGCATCGCTCCCTATCATGATCATTCCGTTACTGCTTTTGGCAACCACTGATTTTTCAACTGGTATGTAACGGCTTTTATGAAGGGACAAAGGCTCTACCTTTCTGTTCTTCTCTGCAAGCAGTTTAATAAAAGCAACCGAATCCCCGTCACCAATATCCCATCCCATCACAGCTCTGATATTTTTCCATACCGCCTCTGTCATCATATCATTATCTGCCATAATATATTCCTCTCTTTCGTATACACCTGTAACTTGTTTCATCGTATTTGTTCATGACGACGTCCATTTCAGTTATTTCATACAGATCCCCCCATTCTATCTATCCGCCACACTGCTACGAATATTCTTAGGAACTGTCACTGCCGCAGATACCTCCTCAGCCTCTCCCGCCCCCGCCGGTCATCCATCGTCATATAATCCGCCAGCATTGCCCTGTAAGACGCATCATCCACCGGTATGTTTCCCGCCGAAAACAACTGATGATACACAAAAAAGCTTTCCTCATCCCCGAGTTCGATTGCCCTATTTAAAAAAATACGGCACAGCGCTGCATCGACGTCACTCTCCTGCGCCGTAAAAAGCAGAGCCAGCTGCCGCCATGCAACGGCATCGCCCTCAAATGCCTGCATCAGTAATTTCTTTACATTCTCTTCCATAACCACACACCTTTCCGCATCAGCACAGGTACGACACAGTCTGTCTGTGCGTCTGCACTCCCAACCATACTCCGAGTATGCTCTTTGAACCGTATTTCCTTCGTGATCGTATATGCACTACATTTCATTATTATGTATTTACGATATGTATATTTCGATTAACAGTCACTTTTATTAATATACTTTTTCGGATATAATAATACGTAAATACGCTATGGAGGCAATAACAATATGACTGACATCAATCCCATCGAACGCATCAAAGAGCTGTGTACAGAGAGAGGCTGGTCTTACTATCAGCTGGCCAAATCATCCGACCTTCCCTACTCGACGCTCAGCACGCTTTTAAACAGTACCAATCTGCCTTCACTGACTACATTGGAAAAAATCTGCTCAGGCTTCGGGATCTCCTTTGCGGACTTCTTTGATCCCGGACGCGACCTGCGCTTTATGTCAGACGAACAGATCGAATGCATCTCTTTGTTTAATGCACTACCCAGTGAAAAGAAACAGCTTGCCATCGCTTATATGAAAGGACTGAAAGGAGACATCTGACGCTGTCCTCCCTGCACATCATAATCATAACAAAATGGATTTTTACATTTTGCAATTTGATTCCCCAGAGGATCTGCTGTCCGGCAGATCCTTTTTATGCACAAGGACATCCAAAGAAAACATGCCAGCCAGTGCTTTCCGACTTTATTGAATTCATTATATCGACTTTTCGTATTATTATCAACGATTTATCGACATTTTTTTCTTCTGATCGATACAGAAAACGCGTTGCTGTTCACGACCAGCTTTTTTGTAACATTTATGCACTTAAAAGACGCCCTGCAGCGCATGCGCTGCAGGACGTCTTTTGATCAGATCCCTCTTATATCCATTTTAATACATTCCTTTTAAAAGATACCACACCGGTGCAAAAGTGACGTCCTCCCCATTAAAGAATATCGTCGCCGTATCCCCCTCACAGTCCATTTTCACTGTGTACTCCGGCATACGGATATACCACGCCTCCCCGTCCTCTGAGCTCCATACATCGAATGCATAATTTTTTGCGGTATTGATGTACTTCGCAATGTCCTCCTCGGTCACGCCCTCTGCCTGCATATACACCCCGTACTGCCCATCCCCCAGGCTATCTCCCGACTCTGGGTATGCAACACTGCCATCCTCACCAATGACAACGCTCAGATACCCTGTTGTATGCGGATCATACCATTCAGGATAAGGCAGCAAGTCCGGGACATGTTCCATTGTGTGCGCAGATGCCACAAGCGCTTCCAGATCCTCATTTTCGACGATCTGTGTCATATGGAACAGCTCCGCTTCCGCCCCGGAGACAAAGTCCGCCTGTCGGGAAACGATATCCTCATATTGATCCATGCACGCATCTGCTGCCGCTTCCAGATCCTTTTCATCTGCACACCATTGCGCCTGTCCGGATGCCAGTGCAGGATAGTTTTCTTTCATAGCAGACCAGTATGGTTCCGAGCGTGCGTCATCTCCCAGCGTAAGCAAAAGATAATTGGTCTCAACGCAGATATACTGACACAAAACGGATATCGATTCCCTCTCCGCAGATACCCGCTCCCTCAGCGCCCTAATGGAATTTTCAAGATAAATATCACCTTCCAGTCCGACCAGCAACTGATTCCGAATGATATTGTGCGCCTCCTCCACAAAAACCGGTACTGATGCAAATTCTGCAGACTGATAGCCCGTATCGATTCCTTTCTCTGCCAAAATGAGATATTCCTCCTCCGACAGATCGTCCTCCGTCATGGAGAGCTCTGACAGATAGCGGGCTGATGCAATGCACGCCGTCCTTGCTTTGACAAGATCCTTCCAGTCGCCGCTCTCCAGATAAACTTCAACGTAATCCAGCGCCCACAGCTCGCTGGCATACGTATTCTCCAATACATCCAGATGGTCAGACCACACGGTCAGCAGGTGCTGCACTGCCTGTTCAACATCCGAATCCCCTGCCGGCATGCCCTCCGAATTCCCTGACGGCATGCCAGATGCTTCCTCTGACGACATGCCCTCCAGATCATCCTGACGTATCGTCCTCTCCGCTGTATGATCTGCCATCTGTTTTCCCAAGGAGTTGTCCTGCGATACTCCACACCCTGTGATCTGCAGTACTGACAGTCCCGCCGCCATCCATATACATCCCCGTTTTTTATCCAGTCTGATCATTTTTATTCCTTTTATTCCTTCCTATTCCGCTCATTCCTCCATGTTGCCACACGCTCTGGTACATCATTGCCAGATATCCGTTATTTCGTGTCCGTTTCTTACTGTTTTTCACCGTCATTTTGCATAGCTGTCCTGTCAAAAACCGTCATCAGCCCACTCTGTCTGCACTGCATCAGTGCAGCAGTCTGACGCGCCTTGTAGACCTCTATGTCCTCCACAGCCTCCTTTGTCATCTCATGCTGTCTGGCAGCCATGGCATACGTTTTCATGTAACGCCCATAGGACTGCTGTTCCTCCATGGAATCGCTCTGTTCCATGGCTGTCAGTTCCGGTGCGACCACCATGTTATAGTACTTTCCGAGTAACTGGGCATCTGCGTCCAGAAGCACTCTCATATTTTCCAAATATTCCTCCCCGTCAAAAAATTCCCAGGCGCTGCTGTCCTCCCGCGCCTGGGTCAGGACATCCAGATAGACCGTATATGTCTCTGCACGTTCCCCGGGCAGAGCCGTCAGTGCCAGATATGCCTCCCTGGCAAGCGGCTGTTCTGACCACGGCATGACCTCGCCAGTCTGATCAAGCAGTTCCAGATATCCCGCTGCCTGTCCCGGTCTGATTGCACTGTTTGTCTCCAGTGCGTTTTTACAATTGTATACCATTCGGTCATAGGCGTCCGCACTGTCCGGCAGCTCCTGCATACAGTCCAGAAGCTCTGAGAACCGTTCATACTGATCGGCACAGCGGATATACGCGGCAAATGCCGCGGACAGCACATTTTCCGAAGCATCCTGGTCATAGTGCACTTTCGCCTCCTCCTGCACGGGCGCCAGATACGGGAGGTACACCCAACGATACAGACCGCCGATGCAGGCTGCACAGAATGTCGCCGCCAGAAACGCTTTGATCCGCACATAGAAACCAAACTTCCTGTCAGACACCCCTTGAACCCCGACCAGATACGCCTCGATGAGCTCATGTGAGATCCTGTACCGCCCCTGCTCGTCGCGCACGACCAGCCCCAGATTCCGCCAGAGAATCCCATGTACCATCAGCCCATACCACGCTTCTGGCTCCGCCGCTTCACCGCGGATATCCGCTATATGCCCGATCCACTCCGGAAATATCTTCGTCATCTCCCTCGTCCTCATACGGCGGTAGCATTTTTCCAGAACCGGCAGCATGTCCTGGTCAGACACCGCGCGGTTCTTCACCCGCATCCGCCTGGCAAGTTCCGGAAGGACATAGTAAATCGCGGCCTCGATCTGCCAGCGTTCTTTTTCATTTTCCGGCAGCTCCCTGACTGCCTTGACACATATGGCTGCAAGATATTTTTCCAAAAGCTGCTCCTGTGACTGAATCACATCCTGCCGCTCCTGGTTCAGCACGGTCGTGACATATATGGAAAGCATCATGGGAGAGCGCAGCAGTTCCCCGATCTCCTCCCGTTCCGGCACCAGAACACCGTTTTCCCCAAGGATCCGCACGACCTCCGACCGCTCAAGCTGTCTCAGCTTGATGCGCGGAAATGGGATCTCCCCCACATCACTCCGCCCCGCAAGCAGGATCCGCACGCCTGGCATCTCTGACAATTCCGCTATTTCCTGCAAAAGTTCCCCTGCGTCACCGTGGATCTCATTCAGACCGTCCAAAAGAATGACAAGTTTTGGACGCTCACCTTTGCCTGTGTACATCGGATAAGACAGCAGCTGCACCAGTTCATGTCTCGCCATTTCGATACTTTCCGTTCCCGGCTTGAACCGAAGTTCCTGCAGGATCAGATCCTTTATATGCGCCCCCGTTCCCCCGGTATATCCATAAAGTGACAGATACGTAACTGCCGGATCCGCACCGCTGTATTTCGCCGGCTGCAGATATGCCGCCCGCATCAGGGCTGTCGTTTTTCCCGCACCGCCGCTTCCCAGCAGAAAGACGGAAGTGCCCTCAGCAGACACCAGCCGCTGCATCAGTGTATTAAGGGCGATGGTTTCCCCACAGTCTGTCTCCCCCAGAACCGGGTACATCTTTTCCTCCTGTCGGATATATTCCAGGGCAGGATTCTGGCGGATTGCCCGAAGGATATTGGCACGCCCCGTCTCCCACAGCGCGGGGTGCGTGATCCCTTTTCCTTCAATGCGGTCCTGCAGTTCCTGAAAATCTGCCCGCATCTGCTCCGCTGTCTGATACCGCTTCGCCACCAGTACGGCGAGACCGCGCTTTAGTATTTTCCGGACCATGCTGCGGACCGTGTCCGGCATGGCGGCAAGACACGACCTGTCCGCAACATCCGGAGCCTGCCCGCGGACAGTCTGCAGGATCGACAGATCCTGCCCGGACAGCATCCGGTAAAACACGGCAGTCAGGGCATACAGATCCGCCGGATATCCTATCTCGGCAAGCTTCCCGGCACGTACCTCCTGGGCAGTATATCCATCCTTTAGGCTGTAGTACACTGCCTCCCCCTGCCTGATCTCCCAGAGCGTATGCACGCTGTTGTAATCGATCAGCGTGATGCGCTCCCTGCGTCCGTCACCGATCAGAAGAATATTGTCGGGACTGATATCCAGATGCAGAAAACCAGACCGGTGAAATGTCTCCAGTACATCCAGTATGCCTAGCAGCCGGTGTACATGGACAGACAGCGGCGCATCTGCGCCCCTCGCGCTCGCCAGTTCCCTGTCAAGACTTCTGCCGCCTGAAAATCCGAGGACAGAATACAGTGTCCGGTGCAGCGAAAACGTATTGATGTTCGCACTGATCTCTTCCGGAGATTCAGCCAATAATTTCAGATGCACCTCATTTCCGCGCTGAAAACTCAGCCGGTGCAGCGCCATCGTCGGCGCGGCGTCCCCTGCACAACAGATATCCCCCGCAGCATCGCGATAGATCTGTCCATGCGGTTCAAATGGAAACAGCTCCTTGATCAGAATCCTGTGCCGCAGATTTCTCAACTGTTCATCCGGGTACGACCCCATGTATACGATGGCGTTGGATCCTTTTCCCACAAAGGAGTCGATCCGACATGCCATTCCCGGAAACAACAGTGTCGTTCCCTGCTCTAAAATGATCCTATCATCCATCTCCTGAACCTCATCTTCCAAAATCTTACCTGACACGCCGCTTCCGCCTGCCAGTCCCTCCGGAAATCATTGTCGGACCGGTTTTCAAATTCCTCTCAGCCCGACCATTTCCAAACAGTTCCTGATCATCCTATCATACCAGATCCTGGAGACTTGCGATCTGTTTCCCAAGTACACACTCTACGCCTGTCCTTCCTTCTCTTCCTCCTTTTCCGGCCGCTCGCCAAACATTTCTTTGAAGATATCTCTCATGCGGCTATCCACGTCAAACATATCCCCGGTACAAATGCAGTACAGGATCAGCCAGTCAAAAGGTGAGCGCGGGTCGATCGGCTTAAAACCGCACTGGAGCAGCATGTCGTTCAGGCTTTGATACAGCTGCCCAAAACGCTCCTCCTCTGACAGCGCAGATTCCATATCCTCCTCATCCTCGTCCATTGGACCCGGATCTGTCGCAAGGAACAGCAGGATCAGCACTTTCCGCGTCACATCGATCTTCCTGGACTTCATCTTTGAGATGGTTGATTCGTCCGGCCAGCTGCTGCTCACCTCCTCCTGGATCACCGTAAAGACAAGCTTCTCCTCCTCCGAGGACGGATCCTCCTTCTTCCTGTTGCCGCGCACCAGTCCCTTGGCGTACAGTACATTTTCCCCAAATAAATACTCCCTCAGCACATCCCGGATCGTCAGCTTCTCCCGCTCAAAAAGTCCGGCACGCTCCTCCGTCTCATAAAGTACGGGATGCTCTAAGGCATCCATCATCTCCATAAAAAGCTTGTATGCATTGTTGTGACAGCGGCCCAGCCTCGACACGGCTCCTGTCAGATAACTGACAAGCTCCTCCCGCGTGGCGATCGATGCGACTTCCGCGCGGATGATCGGCGTGAAACTGTCCTCCGCAGGCGTCCGCGATTCCGTCACCCCGGAAAGAGTCTCTCTCATCTCATCATTTAAGTCTTTCGCCTCAGTGTAATCCATTCCCTGCATCAGTGCATAGATATAGACGATCTCGTCCGGATCTCTCCAGTGGAGCCCCTCCTCGGAGATGAGCGCGACAAACGCATCCGCCTCCTCCACGGACAGTCCCAGAATAAAACAAAGCTCGATCGCGTCATTTTTCCGCAGCGACTGATTCCTGGGATTGTTCAGCCATCCCCGCACGCGCCGCTCCACCGTATCCTTCTCTGTGCCTGGGTGATTCCGCAGCAGTCCCTGCACCAAAACCGCCCTCAGCTCCTGCCCATGCGAAAACTTCTCAAGCTTCTCGCGGAGTGTGCGCATCTTCGTCTCCTTTTCCAGAAAATCGACCGCCCCGGAAACTGTCAATGATCCCGATACTGCCTGATCGTATATCCGTTCGGACACAGCCGTCATTTTGTTTTCCATCTCCTGTTAACTCCTATCCACCCATTATTGCAATCCTATATCATCCGATTTGTATAGGTTCATTATATCGTTTCATCCTGAAATCCACAAGAACCAATCACCTTTCCCCGCAGATTTTATTTCAGCCTGTTACGGTTCAGCCGTCTAAGTAACCTACATTCATTTACTTAGGCTCTGCCTTTTATTCCGCAATTTTTTACAATTCAAATATTGTGCCTATTGTTATGATAGGAGCAGGCAGGAACACTGTCAATAAAATTTGAAAGGAAGTGCCAAGAATGGAGCATCAAAATCTGTTTGAAAAATTCAATGAGGGAGGAAAGTTACTTTTATCAGACGCTACGGTAGCCTTTGACACTATCCCGTGGTCGAAACATCCTACTTTCAAAGGTGTGGAATTAAAACATATTATCACATCCGAAAAGACAGACGGACAGTTCAGCTTCCATCTTGTGAGGATAGCCCCCAATAAGAAGATTGGCAATCATATCCACGAGAAGCAGTTAGAAACACATGAAGTTATTGCTGGTGCAGGCATCTGTGTGAACAATGGCGCGAAGCTGCCCTATGAAACAGGCGTAATTTCCATTTTTCCGATCGGAGTGCCGCACGCAGTCATTGCAGGAGAAGATGGTCTTTATCTGTTCGCAAAATTTATGCCTGCGTTGTGCTAACCCATTTCCCCAGTTTTAATTGTCTGGGAAGATAATTTGTAAGTTGACGGAGATAAGCCTACCTGTTTTTTAAATTGCTTTATGAAGTGGCTTTGGTCGCAAAAACCCGTGGTCAAAGCCACTTCTGTTATTGTTTCGGCGTTGTGCATCAATCGTTGTGCCTTGCGGATGCGGTTTTGGAGTTGAAACTGATGCGGCGTAAGCCCCACTTCTGTCTTAAAACTTCGGATAAAATGGTATTTACTGATCAATGCGTTCTTTGCCATTTCTTCAATACTAAATCTGGTTTCGGGATATAATTCCAACTGCTCTTTCAGTTCATTGATCAATGGATTCTGGCTTTCAGAGTGCCAGTCCGTATAGACGTCAAACGAGTTTAAACAGTCCGATAATTGTACTATCTGGTACGGATTGATTCTTTCTGTATTGAAAGCACTCTTTAACAGAGCCCTTATGTCATGCCTTATTTTATCGGCGGAACAGTGTGCGGCAATTGTTTTATCAATACACAAACTTAGCAAAGTATAGCTGCTCTGTGCTGAAATACTGTGCGGCATATAGGGGCAAATGATAAAGGTCTGATTTTTTTCATAAACCTTTACGCTGTTATTCGCAGCAAGCACAATAGAGCCCTCTAACACAATGCCGATCGTAAGCACGGAAACATGGTTATGTGTGGGATAGGATATTGTTGAATTTTCGCAGAAAATCAATTCCATGCCCATACTTGAATTGTATATGTAGCGTATGCTGTTTGTTGCCATAAGTATTACTCCCTGACTATTGATGTGCCTGCCAGATATTGTTCTTTACCCGCTGAGGTTTTCATCCCCCCATTGTTTCATATGCTCAAAAACGGGAATGAAACTTTTGCCTAAGTCCGTAAGGTTATACTCCACGCGGGGAGGTACTTCTTTGTAGTCATCTTTTCTGCCAGGGCAGAGTCCTTTTCCGCAAGGGCACTGTCCTTTTCTGTTAGCAGACGCTTGTTCTCGGCGATCGTGTTGTCCTTTTCTGCCAGGGCATTATCCTGGTCCGCAATAATGGCATCCTTTTCTGCGAGGTTTTTCCTGTAGATCTCATAATCATGTTCGATCGAGCGGGCGATACGGTCGGCTTCCTCGCGAGCCTGGCACCAGTAACGGACGCTCTTATTCTGATTGAGTCGGAAGATCGTTTCACAAGTTTCCTGAAAATCGCTGTCCTGTTGTGCCAACATCTGCAATCCCTCCCATGTCGTGGCTTTGAACAGACGCGCCCAGTAGTCAAGTTTCCACTTTTTGTCTTCGTCTGTTGCGAGTTCGATCTGATTTAAGTCTAACACATTCAGCGTGAATTTGTCATTATAAACGTAATGTTTTTTTACATTCATCATTTTATTGGTGGCATAGAACTCAGGATGTTCATCAAAAGGCGTAACGTTAAGGATGCTGATGTGGTATGCTGGCATGACATCAGAGTACAGGGAGCCTTTCTCCAGGTTGTCGAAGAGCCTGCAGAGGTAGATGAGGGAACGGTCATTCCAGTAACGCTGCGACCGGACCTGGAGTTCGATGTTGATCACTTTCCTGTCGTTGAGCAGGATCTTGATGTCGAGGATAAAATTCTTGTCGCGGATGTCGCTGCCTAACTCGTAGGGGTTGCGGACCGTGATGGAGTGCACCCTGTCTGGTTTCAGGCGGAGCAGTGCACAGACCAGACCTTTCAGGACATTACCATTTTGGGTCATGACAGAGTGGAACATGCAGTCGTTCATGAGCGTGTAGTCGATCTTTCCGGTAGCGTTTTTGAAGGTTGTCGTTTGTTTATTTTTCATTGAAATTCCTTTCAGGGTTCGTAATGTGGAATTTTACAGGAGAATGTTTTTGAACAAAAGTAGGAAGTGTCTTAAAATTGCAAATTTTGCAGGGATTTTGACCTGTTACTGGAATGGCGTGAACAGTAACGTACAGTACTTGTAAAATTAAAGGTATCAGCCAAACGCCCGAAGGATCTTCCGGGGAGGAGCGGACCCTTTTGCAATGAGCACAATGGCTATGTTTGCGAGCATCCGTGATATTCAAAACATAGAGGCAGGACAGCTTAAGAAACTAAGATGCGGGAAATCGCACATCCTGTGAAGGGATATCGTCGCCTCCGCCTCAGACATATGATCAGAGACGCTGTCAAAATACGCCCTGTCCTTATCCGTCAAAACCTCGCTGTCCCTTAAGAACTGATTCCCGCAGCCCCGCATTTCTTGCGGATCCCACGCCTCCATTTTGCTTTTTGATATACCGGATGTTGTCCGCTGCATAACCGTTTATGATCTCGGATGTGTGATCTGTTGACCCGTCATCGACGATAATGAGCTCAAAATCCCTGAATGTCCGGTCTAATATGGAATCCACGCACCGCTGGATATATTTTTCCGTATTATAAGCCGGAACAATGATACTGATCTTCATACCTACCCCCTGCAGCTTCTTATTCAGGCAATCTCATCGATCTTTTCGAGTATTTCTTTTCCCCGATCCAGATCCCACAGCATGACAGACAAAATGACCCGTTTTAATGGTTTCAGCCTGCCTATGATAAACGCCGCATGGTCTTCAAACTGTTCCTGAAGCCGCGGATATTCTTTTCTGATAAATCCATCGTCCGGATCCTTTTCCTTCACCGTATATGTATATAAACGGATCATCCAGAGCGCGAAGGCATATGCGTTATATTCGCACAGATCCGGAAACTGCGTCCCGACATCCTGGAATCTCTGGGAGACTGCCAACAGCGCATCCTCCCGCTTTTTATGGCTGCCTGTCTTGATCACGCCTGTCTCGCGGATGCAGTAATTGTATTTCGGCGTCCGCATATAGACGATATCCCGGCTTTCCCGGAACAGCTCATACATGATATAAATGTCATCATACACGACCCCGACCGGAAAGCGGATGTGATCAAACAGTTCTCTTTTATACAGTTTGTTCCATACATAATTCTGGATCTCATCGTCGAGGAGCAGCTCGGCGACCGCCTGTTTTCTCTCCATCACGGAGATCCTGCCGGAGTCCGCCTTCGGCACAGACTGATCCTGCTGTAACTGCCTGTAGGACACCATCGACAGATCCGTCTGATACTCGACGATCAGGTCATACAATACCTGGTAAAAATCCGGGTCGATAAAATCATCACCGTCGACAAAGCCGATATACGCCCCCTCCGCCAGCTCCAACCCGTAATTCCTTGCCTCGGACGTCCCCCCGTTTTCCTTGTGCACGACCTTTACCCTGTCATCAAGGGTCTTGTATTCATCACATATGGCGCCCGACCGGTCCTTAGAACCGTCATCCACCAGGATAAGCTCTATATCCCGATACGTCTGCCCCAATATACTGTCCACACATCTCCGGATACAATCCTCAAAATTGTACACCGGAACGATCACACTGATCAAAGCGCTCATTTCCAAACCTCCGTTTTCTTTATTATACTTCACGCTTCCCCGAGCAGCCAGTTAATTTCGCTTTCATCCAAATATATTTTAAAAGCAGCAATATCTTCTTGCAACCGCTCGATACTTCTTGTAGTCACAACAGGCATAGCATTTAATTTATTGTTACTCCATGTTTCCTCCATTATTCTATTCAAATAATATGTGAATATATACACCTATATAACTCATACAATAGCTGCCTTGTTGAATCGCTTTCTTGCTCTTTACCATTCACTATAACAATATCTGCTCTTTGCCTTATTTGCTCTAAATTTCCTTCTGCCATATGCCCTAAAAAATTTCCTGATTCGTTCCTCTTTTTCATTCGAATAGCCATTGTATTTTCATCAATTTCAACCCATACCAAAACCACTTTGCAAGTTTTTATCTGCTCCATTAACGTATTAAAAAACTCGATATGACGTACTCCATCTATAACAATATTTTCATTATTATTCCAATCAATAAAACCGAGAAAATTATTTACAAACATTTCCCAACCTAATTCAATTTGTTCTTTTCCGATTTCTTGTAAAATTTGCCTTGACACATCTTTTTGTTCGCGGATAGCAGCTATATGCTTTAAATAATCACTAACCGAATAACGTCTACAGGATAACAACATTGCGATATATTTACTCAAATATGTTTTCCCACTTGCTACTTTGCCTGATAATATGACTGTCAGTTTATTTCTATACTTATTATCCCAGCATATCCACGATTGCCTGTTTTTTCCTGTTGTCTTGATATTTCTGCAAATAAATAAGGAATTTATTTCAATTAATGTGGCATATGTACTGCCTTCCTTTTTTTTCCAAAACTCCTCATCACCGCATATTTTATCATTATAGGCATTTTTAATTTCTGATATTTTTTTAGGATTCAATTGTTCAAAAAAGCTTACTTCTCCAACTTCAAAAACAGCTTGAATATCCCCGCCAGATTTTTTCAAAATAACAATGTCTTTCCTTTCCACTTTTTTAAACGGTGAACTTTTCTTCTGGCTAATTCTTGATTCAATGGTTTTTCTTCCATTTAATATATAGGATAAGTATGGCTCTACCATTATAGCAATATGAATCCTTCCAAAATCCAAATTTAGTATTTTTCTAATCCAGTACTCATTACCTTTATCCACTGCTTGAATCATTACATTATCCAATATATCATGTATATTTATCATATTTGACATCATTCCTTTCACTTCTCTAAAAGTACATAAAAATCACAGCCATACGGCTTGACCACCGGCTCTGCCGGTGGTTTGGATGAACCCCTCCGGGGCATTTTTCGGTACCG
>ERZ808051.394-NODE-394-length-51004-cov-7.852082_pt1 | contig 51004 bp, 47 predicted proteins | sample MGYA00380199_ERZ808051 | MGnify/ENA primary metagenome ERZ808051 (study PRJEB31490, sample SAMN06133391) | mouse gut metagenome | isolation source: J11 | host: mice | place: China: Chengdu | collected 2015-05 ... | reverse complement strand
ACGACTTCTTACGACAGCGTGTGTCGCCTTATATCCACCCCCTGAAGTGGGTGGTTTTACGGCGACCGGTGATAAATTACTGTTAAATTTACATAATGTGACTTTTGCTTACTTGGGAATTAAATTTTTAGGCGGCGATTGAAACACATTTACCAAATAGAAACAAATACTTTTAGTTCACAAAAAAATTAGTTTGTAATAACACCGCTTGATAATTAAAGGCTTGAGGACGATGCTTTGTCAGCGAATAAGCAGCTTTTATGACAGGTCACGTCTCTATGGTATTGATATATTTACTAAAATTAGCTAAGCACATTTTTTAATACAGCAGCCCAACTTGGTAGATTGAATAAAAAAAGCCCCTCACTACTTAAGTAATGAGGGACTTTTTTTGGTTATCGGTAGGACTAATCTGAGTAGGAGTCTAATTGTGACCAGATCTCTGAGAAGGTTTGCTCTAGCTCGGCTCGCATTTGCAGTGTCAGTTTGGTGCATAGATGACGTAAGCCATGTACGGTTACCCCAGCGACTTGCGTATAAGCATAATAGGCTTCCATTTTTCCCATTAACGGCAACTTCTTCACCGTTACTTCATGGCCTTCCCCGTACAGCTCTAAAAATCGATCAAAGGCTCGCCAGCCCATGCAAATGATGTGCTTGGGTTGAATTTGTTCAATATCAAGTTGAGTTAATGCTCGGTGTTCGGCTTGCATCTCTTCTGGCAGCTCAGCCAGTTGGGCTTGTAGTACTGCCTCTTTAGGCGCTGCAAAATACGACACAAAGCTGGTCTCGGCACAGCGCTGTAACCGGCTTATGTCTCCTCCACAAATGATTTCTACAATGCGATTGGCATAACGACTGCCTCTCTCAACATCACTGATGTATTTGCAGGGAATCTCTTCAAAATCTTTGACCACGGCTTGAGCACGACGAGCCTCAATATCTCCCCAATCCTCTCGGTTACTGTGACCGGGGTTAATACTGACAAAAAGAAGATCAGGATACTGAGTTTGCCCAGTAATAAAGTTACCGGTATAGCAAAGTGGGTCATTACCCAGTATCAGATTAGCACGCGATACAAACTCGTTAATCCGTTGCTGCTTGTCTTCGAAATAATTGCTCACTCTTAAACGGCTCCCCACTGTGAAACGGCTATTTTAGCTAGTGATTTTTATGTTTTAGCGATATGGGCTGTTTTATACATCCAAATCACTTTCGCCCCCATGAGCATGAATACGACGCTGCTCTTGGCGCTGATAGCGTAGACCGGATCCTTTATACCACTGGGACTGAGTTTGTTGTAGTAAATCACTCAAGCTTTGTAGCTGGCCCTGCAAGGTTTGGGTTAGCCAAAAGTAGCCTTGCCATTCAAAAGGTAGTGTCTGCACACTCGGATAATCTGAGACCTGAATACGAGTAATAGGCCGAAACACCTGATCGCTAGGACTTCTTAGTACAGCTGCGATATGACGCATGCCCTGCGTTAATTCTCGGTGATAATGATCCACTAAAATACGGTTTTCTTCATCGATGGGACTGTGAGCCAGCTTCGGAGCAGCGCTCAATAGTAGATCAATGGTGCCAATGATATTGCGATGTGTGCGCTGAATCATATCCAAATCCTGAGTGTCCATACCAGACTCCTTGGCAGTCGCTGCAATATGGGCTCTAACTCGCAGTAGGCGCTTATTAATCTCTTTAAACTGCTCTACCATGTCTTTATTAACGTAGGTGGTTGAGGCAGTATTGGTAACGCCATCAATGGTCGTAACCGTCGTGGCTCCCAAGTCTAGCTGCACATGCTGGGTATCTATATTGGCCACTTCAGAAGAGCTGGGATGATGTTTATTCAGCTCCTTATCTGCCGCTTCACCCTCTTCGATATCCGCTTCTGCAAAACGCTGATCTAAGCTTGGGTCTGAGATATACGCCTCTACCCCATCGTACATGTTTGCACAGGCTTCTAAGTTATTGGCCAATAAAAAGCGCCACATTAACGTCGACTTTAACGGCAGGATTAAAGTGGCCACCACCGCAAATAAGGTGCCAATTAATACGTTGAAAGCTCGAGCAATTCCATCAGGACCAATGCTGTTATGGCTGGAGATAACCATACACATGGTTATCCCTGTTAAAAGCCCAATATAGCCTAGCTGCTTAATAGAGTAGTAACCGATAACCCCACTAATGGCCCCGACTAACACATAATACAACCAAGCTATGCCAAAATACCCTTGCACTTGGTGATTAATCCACAGCAGGCCTAAACCCACAACAATACCTAGCAACGTACCGAGGACCCGTTCTTTGGCTTTGGTATAAATAGCGCCCTGATATTGCAGCAGTCCCAAAATAACGAACACAGTTATGGTAGCCCACTCTGAATGCGGGATTTGGGTGACCTGACTGAATATTAATGAGGAAACCACCGCCACACCCAATCTAATGGAGTGTAATAAATCGGCATGCAAATAACGAGCATAGGGCTCAATTAGGGGTGCCATTAAGCGGTTTTTTAATGATTTATTCATCGTCTACCATTGTGTGTTAAAGGGCTTAGCTTAATAAACAGCTTGCCGTCAGACTATTTGGATTGGGTAGGATTAAGAAGAAGCTCACACTCTCGCACATCATCAAACAGCGCTTTATCAGCCACTGTATCGCTTTGTTTGATGACACTCATGTCTCCTGTGGTCTCCATGATTACAGCGAATATCTCAGATTTAGATTTAATGCCATTTTTGCGTAGTATCTGATGGATATCACTTTTAGACAGGCTAGCTTGCTTGATATTGTTCCAATAATACTCGCCATGCGCCATCAATACTACAGGCTCATTATCGATTAGATCCTTTAATGGCTTAACCTTACGACGTATTATCGATACCACAGCCTGCAGTAAAAACAACATAGCCATGGCTACTAATCCTTGTAGTAGCGAGGGAGATTTTGAAACAACCGTAGAAGCTAAGATACTGCCGATACCCACTGTCATTGCAAAGTCATGGCTAGATAGTTTAGAGAAGCTTCTCAGCCCCATCAGACGGGTAAATAGTATCAAACCAAAGTATATGCCTATGGCTGATAAGGCCACAGCCCCTACTTGACTCCAATCCATCGAGAACCATTTTGACCAATCCATAGTGCTCCTTTTGTTCTAGGTTAGTTTTGTGGTGTGTTCTAGATTTATTGTGCTTGGCTAATTAAATACCATATATACACAAGCCCTAACTAAAAGAGGCCGTGATTCATATATCTTTGCTACAACACAACAATACCACACTGAATGTATAACAATAACTTACCCTATCAATTTTTTCATCAGTTATTATAAATCATGCTTAAAAGATAATTTAAAGCATCAAAACAAATCAAAAAACCAAAAACTGATTTTAATAACTGATGTGGTTTATCAGTTTTACAAGGAGTGTATTATGTTTAGATGGGCTATCATATTCGCAGTAATCGCCTTATTAGCAAGTTTCCTAGGTTTCGGCGGTGTAGCAGGCTTAAGTCAAGACTTTGCCTACATCTTCTTAGTAATCGCAGTGATCTTATTCATTGTCGGCTTCATTTCACGCAGAACTTAAGGCTTGACCAAATCTAGACTAGCTAATTTACGTTAAATTGGACACTCTTAAATCGCAAAAAAGCTGTTTGATGAGATATAAAATTTATCGTCACCAATCAACACAGTTAGCAACCTAAACAAAGAAACACCTTCGGGTGTTTCTTTGTTTTTATGCGTTTTTTAAAATCAAACAAGTTTTTAAACCAAATAAGGTTAAAGTTGAATAAGTCTAGTCTTCTCAAGCCATTAGAGACTCGAGTCATTAGAAATAAGCACTAAGGTTGTCATTGCTTTAGGTTCCCGTTACTATCAAACTAACTGGTTACTATAAAAATAGATAAAACAAATACAAGATAAGGTACCCAAAGCCATTCCCTTTATTTTAGGAGTCAGCCTATGATTTATGATGTCATTGGAGACATTCATGGTCATGCCGATAAATTAAAAGGCCTACTCACCAAGCTGGGCTATACTTTAACCAAGCATGACACGTTAAATCTACATTACTATCAGCCACCCCAAGGACATCGTGCCATGTTCATCGGGGATCTGATGGATCGTGGGCCACAGGAAGTTGAGTCGCTTGAGATCGTTTACGCCATGTTAGATACCGGCGTCGCTGATGCGGTAATGGGTAACCATGAATACAATGCTCTGGCATATGCTACGGTTGATGAAACGGCCATGCAGCACCAAGACAGCACACAGCCCCTGTATTTACGCCGTCACAATGAGACCCATGCCCGCCAGCACCAAGCCTTCTTAGATGAGGTGCCTTTTGGCTCAAAAGCTCATGAATACTGGCTAAATAGATTTGCTGAACTGCCACTCTGGATAGAAACCGAGCATGCTTGTTTTGTTCATGCCTGTTGGGATGTCGACAACATGGCGCTATTAAAGCCAATGCTAACATCAGACAATCGCCTCACAGCAGAAGCTTTACAGCGCACAGGACAGAAGCACTCTGCCGAGTACGATGCTTTAGAACGGGTTCTTAAAGGCGTGGAGATACCTTTACCTGAAGGCATCAGCTTTACTGATAAAGACGGCGCAGTACGCAGCCGTATGCGCGTTAGATGGTGGGAGGAGCAGCTACAAGGTAAGCGTATTGTCGATATCGCTCGAGCACCACGTTCAGACTTGGCTCAAATTCCACAAGATGCTTTGGTTGAAAACTTAGACTTTAGCTTAAAGACCAACAAACCGGTGTTTATTGGTCACTACTGGCTTAATGACACCCCTGCTCCACTAAGTGATCAGGTGGTCTGTACTGACTATTCAGCAGCTGGTACGGGCTACTTAACGGCCTATCGCTTTGATACCAATAATCCTTATCCTCTATCACCAAAAAACTTTGTGCAATATATTGACCAATAAAAGTCTTTTTATTGCCCCCGAAATTTTGTATGATGAATGTTTTTTGTAAGGAAACTCAAACCATGGCAAATGCCACAAATAACCTGCAAGAAGCCCCTCTTGGGCCAATCCAATCACCGGCTGGCACGCCAAAAGTGGGTATTATCATGGGCTCACAATCGGATTGGGCCACCATGAGTTTGGGCGTACAATTATTGGCAGACTTTGGTGTGCCCTTTGAATGCGAAGTGGTTTCAGCGCATCGTACTCCCGATAAATTATTTGATTATGCCAAATCTGCAAAAGACAAAGGGCTACAAGTAATTATCGCTGGTGCGGGTGGCGCCGCCCACCTGCCTGGTATGTGTGCCAGTCAAACTGAGCTGCCTGTATTAGGGGTTCCCGTAAAATCCTCAACTTTAAGTGGCTGGGACAGCTTGTTATCTATCGTTCAGATGCCAAAAGGCATTGCGGTAGGGACTTTAGCCATTGGTACAGCAGGTGCTTATAACGCAGGTCTATTGGCCATTCAAATCCTAGCCCTACAAGATGAGTCTCTAGCCAAACAGTTGTTAGAGTTCCGCCAAAAACAAACGGACACCGTATTGGCCAGTCCAACACCTGGCGTAATCAATAGCTAAATTTGCTATACTTGAGTGATTAGTTATTTGTTAACAAAGGGGTGCTATTAGCACCTTTTTGTTTTTATAATCCTTTATTCTCGTTATTTATTTTATCCATTACATTTCCACTTAATTTAATTTTTTATTCAATTTAATTGTATTAAGAGCCGAATATGACCACAGCTAACGCTTATCCTGCAGCCCAAACTATCCGCACTATTGGTATCCTTGGTGGCGGTCAACTCGGTATGATGCTGGCAGCTGCCGCCTTACCGCTTGGTTATCGCTGTGTTTTTTTAGAAGACGCCCCAAATTGTCCTGCCTCTTTGTATGGTCAGGTATTTACCAGCGAGCAGCTTGAAGACTTTATCGCTGCTGCAGATGTCTTTACCTTAGAGTTTGAGAATACTCCAGCCAAAACAGTAGCCCGCTTAAAGCAGCTGTCTGATTCTGGTGAGAAGCAAGGCATGTTCCCACCGCCACAAGCTCTAGAGGTAGCGCAAGACCGTCTAAGCGAAAAAAGCTTGTTTAATGAGCTAGGTATTAAAACCGTCCCTTTCAAAAGTGTCAGCTCTAAACAAGAGTTAAAAGCTGCCAGTGAAGAGCTTGGCCTGCCCTTGGTTCTAAAAACCAGCCGCGGCGGTTATGATGGCAAAGGTCAGTTTGTGGTAAAAACAGAAGCCGACATTACGGAAGCGTGGAAGGCTTTAGGAGATGCAGTTACTGGTAAAGGTAGCCTTACGCCAACCCCTGCCCCTTTGATCGCTGAAGGCTTTATTAACTTTAGCCGTGAGGTTTCTATCATTGCTACCCGTGCTCAAGATGGGTCAATACGTACTTATGATTTGGTAGAAAACAACCACCACACGGGCATCTTAGCTACCTCTCACGCCCCAGCTGTGGGTACCAGTCACTTATTGCCTGAAGCAAAAAAAGCCATTGAAACCTTAATGACTCACTTAGACTATGTGGGTACTATGGCGCTTGAGCTGTTTGTTAGTAAAGATGAAAAAGACAAAGACATCATTCTAGCCAACGAGATTGCTCCTCGAGTTCATAATTCAGGTCACTGGAGTATTGAAGGCGCTGTAACCAGTCAGTTTGAAAACCATATGCGTGCCGTTGTGGGACTGCCTCTTGGCGATACTGACAACGTCTATCCTTCAGTGATGGTCAACGTATTGGGTGAGTATCCTAATATCGCAGATGTTCTCTCAATTGATGGTGCTCATTATCACACCTATCACAAAGAAGAGCGTGCGGATCGCAAAATTGCCCACATTACGTTGATGCCAAATGATGTGGCTAAACTTGATGAAGCACTAGATCAGTTAGTCGCTGTTCTACCCAATAAAATGGGTCTTGATTAATGACTACGCAAGGCGCTCAAAATGCAAAAAAAGGCATGACCATTTGGATTGATGCCGATGCCTGCCCCTTGGTGGTTAAAGATTTAATCACCAAGACCGTTTTGCGCACCAACACCCCTGCTATTTTTGTGGCCAATCAGCCCATCAAGGTTCGTAAATCACCGCTGATTACCATGAAAGTAGTGGGCTCAGGCTTTGATGTCGCCGATGATTACATTGCTGATAATGTCGCCCCTGGTGATTTAGTAATTACCAGCGACATACCTTTGGCTAATGATGTGCTAGATAATGGGGGGCAGGTTTTAACCCCGCATGGCATTATTTATGACAAAAACAACATCAAGCAAAAGCTCAATGCCCGCGACTTTATGGACACCATGCGCTCCACTGGGGTGCTTGATTTGAGCCAAATGGGCGGTCAAAAGCCCTACTCCGATAAAGATAAAAAGCAATTTGCCGATGGTTTAAATAAACTGGTGCGCTAAGTCGTACCCGTTTATTACTCCTTCTATTTCTTACCTATCAACCACCAACCTCATTTCCTTGCAAAGGGGATACACACTGCAACCAATCTCTATTTAAGCCCTACATCTTCTCACTGAGCTCTCCTCTGATTATTGATACAGTAGTTACCAAGATAGTTTGATACTTATGAAATCCTCTTATAGAGAAAACACAAGCTAGAGAAAGCATAAGTTATTGATATAAAAGATAATAAGCAATCGGAGTAAGCAATAAGATGAATATTTTAGTAATAGGCGCAAGCGGTCGTGTGGGGTCAGAGTTGGTACAACAACTACTTGATGATAATCACAGCGTTACAGGGACCTCACGAGAAAATAACCCATTATTCGATAACGACAACTACACTCATTTGGCGGTGGATTTAACGGCTGAAAAAGAAGAGATTGCCAAGCAGATTGCTGGCAATTTTGATGCGGTGTATTTTACAGCAGGCTCAGGCGGCAAAGATGTATTGGGCGTTGATTTGCATGGCGCGGTCAAAACCATGCAAGCGGCGCAAATCAAAGGCATTAGCCGCTATATTATGCTAAGCACCGTGTTTTCACTAGATACGACGAAGTGGACATTGCCGGGTATTAATCAGCTAAAAGACTATTACATCGCTAAGCACTATGCTGATCATTGGTTAATTAATAACAGCACTCTAGACTATACCATCGTGCAAGCGGGCGCCTTAAAAGAGCGCGAAGCTACCGATAAAATAGCGATTAATGCAGACTCAGCGGGTGAAAATGCCATTAAAGATGTGGCGGCTACTCTAGCGGCCGTATTGAGCGCAGACAACACGGTTCATAAAGTGTTTAGTATGCAAAATGGCGATACCCCAATTGCAGAGGCTGTGGCAAATATTAGCTAATGGCTTAGGCTCGGCCAATCCCAAAGCCAATAACCTCATCAATTTTCTTAGCGCCAGTCACTACCATCAAGAGTCTATCGACACCCAAAGCGATACCGCTACAGGCTGGTAGATCATCACAAGCGGCTACCAAGTGCTTATCAATGGGCATAATGGGTAGACCGCGGCTGGCACGCTCTTTATTATCTGCCTCAAACCTAGCTTGCAGTGCAGCCCCATCTGCCAGCTCATCATACGCATTGGCGATTTCAATACCGTTGATATACAGCTCAAAGCGTTTGGCCACCTCATTGCCCTGCTCGTCAGTCTCAACCTTGGCTAAGGCTGCTGTAGCGGGTGGATAGTCAGTAATAAGCGTTGGCATATCATGACCTAAATTGGGCTCAACCAAATGGCTAAATAGCACATCAAGCCAGCCTTGACGGTCCTCACCTAACTCTAGTCCACCAAAGCCATGCTCTGTCGCTACTGCAATGATAGCCTCAAGACTTGCAGTTAAGGGATGCAGACCCACATGGTCGAGGAAAGCTTGGCTATAACTGTAATGAGTTAGCTTCTGTGGCTGCCCATAAACAGCTGTCAATAAGTCAGATAACTCATTGGCCAGTGCCTCAAGACTAAACCCTGGGCGATACCATTCAAGCATCGTAAATTCGCTGTTGTGGCGACCGCTCACCTCATTATCCCGAAACACTGGGCAAATTTGATACATTGCCACTTGCCAAGCGGCTAGCATTCGCTTCATTGCAAACTCAGGAGAGGTGTGCAAATAATGGGTTTGTGGCTTATCTTGCACAGTCACGTTGGTCGATATCGACGGCACAAACACATCAGTATTACCTGCCTGCGACATCAATGGCGTTTGCACTTCTAATACCTCACGTTCAGCAAAAAACTGACGTAATGTTTCCATAAACTGAGCACGCTTAACTGCCATCTCTAGGCTCATTGAAGGTGCATAACTTTGAGAGTTGGCTTTGTCATTAAAAGGGGCGGACGACATAGAATTAGACATGACTTACTCTTTATATACTGGTATTAAATAAGGCCCAGTTAAGGGCCTAATTTTAAAAATCGACTAAATAAGAAACGGCTGTAAAGGTTGAGCAGTAAGCTTTTAACGCTCAAATAACCACTCGCGGCGCAGAGCATAGTTTTTACGCAAAGCATCAAAGGCTTGACCTTCAACCGCAGACGCTGATTCATCTAAAGCTTCTCTAAGCAAGCTATCATCGGCTTTAATATCATAAAATTCAACCAGCTTTTCAGGGGCTTGTTTTAGATCTTGCCAGTGATACGGATTATCCGGCAGTAAATCAGCCATTAGGTCCTGCTCTTTGATGGTCAGGATATCCGCCCCTTTTTCGCCATAAGAGCGAACAAAAGTATCAAAGATAATCTGAGTGCCACGCAGTTTACCCTCTAAGGTATAACCCGCAATGTGCGGCGTAGCAATGGCCAGCTTCTTAAGTAGCTGAGCAGGTACTTGAGGCTCATGCTCAAATACATCGAGTACCACTTGGCGCTGCGGGGATTTATCGAGCTCAGCCAGTAAATCTGCCTCACTAACTACAGGACCACGAGCGGTATTAATCAGTAAAGTCTGCTGTGGAATCTTAGCCAGTGCAGCAGCATCAATCATATGATAGGTAGGCAGCTCACTATGGCCTAGCATCGTTAACGGCACGTGCAGACTAATCACATCACTCTCAGTTAATACCTGATCAAGGCTAGCATTATTGATAATTGAAGCCGACTGGAAAGGGTCGTAGCCCAGCACCTCCCATCCTAAATCCAGCGCATATCGTGCTAGGGTGCTACCAATATTACCTAAGCCAATAATCCCTACTTTAACCGGCTTATCTTCATTCGCTGACCAGTAATCAGGACGCAACTGTAAAATAGCGCTCAGCACATATTGTGCCACAGAGTGCTTGCTGCAGCCGGCAGCATTGGCGAAGCGAATACCGCGTAAACTAACATAACCTTCATTGACGTGGTCAGTACCAATAGTGGCCGAACCAACAAACTTAACACTCTGGTTTTTATCCAGCAGCTTAGCATCTACTGGCGTTACCGAACGAATCAGCAGAGCATCAGGCTGGTGCTGTTCGAGCGCTTCAGGCGTAATATCTCGACCGGCCATTTCAATCACATTAATAGGATGCTTTAAGATCTCTTCATTAAAATAGTCGTGCAAATGAGCAATGTTACTATCGGCAATAATGGTGAGCATGAGAAAAGTTAATCCTTATTTAAATGAGTGTCGTTGTTTTTATTGAGATTAGTTTTATAGATATCAGTTTTATGGATATTAAGAGCGATTTGTCGTTTATAGACTCTATTTATAGTTTAGCTCTTATTTATCCGGTCGATGATTATCATCTTCTTTGTGATTATGAGAAGAATCTGGTACTGAGCAGCTTTTTAGCTCCTGCGCCGAGTCTGATTTATCAGTCCCATCTTTTGGCGCATCGGCAAACGGATACTTACTAAAAGTCACCACGTTAGGAGAAATCTCTAACGCCATAGGCCGATCTGCCGGCTTCCATTGATGCTCATCAAGCTGGGCATAACAAGGGGCAAAGATAATATTACGATGTTGATTAATCCATTCTCGCCAAACCGCTAGAGCAATTGCCAACACAACAGGCCCGATAAATAGACCCACAAAGCCAAAGGCTGTCAGGCCTCCTAGTACCCCAATAAAGATAATGATAAAGGGAATCTTGGTGGCGCCAGAGATTACAATAGGACGGATTAGGTTATCCACCCAACTGATCACCAACATACCCCAAAGTGCCAAACCAATAGCCTCAGCAGTGTGACCTTGAGTTAGTAGCCAAATAGACACCCCCATCCAAGCAAAAGGAGTACCAAACGGAATCAGGGCCACAACGAAGGTCATCAAGGTCAATAGGATAGGACTTGGTGCGCCTGCAAAATAATAGCCAATACCGGCTAGAATAGCCTGCGCCAATGCAGTTAGACCAATACCATAAACCACTGCCTGAGTGGTCGAGCCCACAGAGTCAATATAATCATCAATACGGTTACCAATGATATTACGTAGTGCCTGACGGATTTGTTTAATCAGGCTAATGCCATCTCGATAGAAGAAAAAGATAGTCATCAACGCCATGCCCATCTTGGCCATAGTGCTCAGTGCCACATCTAAGGCGACTTTTCCGTAATACAAATGCGACTGTAACCAAGCTCTAAATGCACTCAAAGACGCTTCAGGATCTTTGTTAATCTCCCACAAGATGTCTTTAACTTGCTGCCCAATGACTGGGATATTCTTAATCTCTTCAGGTAAATCAACGTAGCCTACCTTGATTCGATATAGCAGGTTACTGTATAAGTTGACGGCCTCTTGCTGGAGTACAAAAAGACCCAGCACCACAGGCACCCCTAACATCAAAGAGATACACACCGTCATGATACCGGCGCTAATATTGGGACTTAATCTTACTTTTTGATGGAAGAAATTATAAGCAGGGAAGGTGACATAAGACAGGATAGCGGCCCATAAGGCAGGCACGATAAAAAACTGTACCACCTTAAAGCAAAGAATAAACAGTATCACTAATAAGGTTGCGGTCAGCACCCGCTGTGTGACCCGCTCCCGCGTCCAGTTTTCAATCATGACAGCGCATACCCAAGTAACGTAACAGAGAATTTAGAGTTGTATTAATCTATTGTATTATGCGATAAGAATCTAAAAATGAGTAATGTTAACTTGTAACTTTTACTTACAATATTAATGCCACTAGCTGTCCCTACACCCATAGGCTTAGGGGGTTTAAATACCAAAAAAGAGCATAACGCAAAAACGCTATGCCCTTTAAATTGGCTGCTAGACAGAGATTTTATTAACAAATAAACCTTCTAGACTAGATCTGTAATTCACCCACATCAGCCACCGTTAAGAACAGCTCACGCACCTGCTTCAACAAGGTCAAGCGATTAGCTTTTAGAGCTTCATCTTCACTGTTCACCATTACATTATCGAAGAAGCCTGTCAATGGGGCTTCTAATGTGGCTAGCGACTGTAAGATTTGGTTGTATTGTGCGTCAGCCTGCAAAGGAGCTACCTCAGTCTTGGCTTTGCTTAAGGCTTGATACAAGATTTTTTCAGCGTCTTCTGTTAATAAAGACTCGTCAACCGACTCACCCACTTGCCCTTCTGATTTAGCTAAGATATTGGCAACACGTTTGTTAATCTCTGCCAATGTCGCCGCTTGTGGTAAGTTACGGAATTCACTCACCGCATGTAAGCGCTGGTCAAAGTCTAAAGGTAGGTGTGGATTTATGGCCAATACTGCTTGAATACTATCAACACTGATACCTTGCTCAGTATACATAGCGCGATAACGTGAGTTGATAAACTCCATAACTTGCGTCAAAGTTTTTTGCTCATCAGCCAGCTTACCTTGATAATTAGCAACGGCTTGTTCGATTAAGACTTTTAAGTTAATAGGCAGCTTCTTCTCAATTAAGATACGAAGCACACCAATGGCTGAGCGGCGTAGACTGAACGGGTCTTTTGATCCTGTCGGGGCTTGGTCAATACCGAAGATCCCAACCAAAGTGTCTAGGCGATCGGCTAAGGCCAGACAAATACCAATAGCGGTCTGCGGTAACACATCACCGCTAAACTTAGGTAAGTACTGCTCTTCAACTGCAGCAGCAATGGTCTCAGGCTCTCCGTTTAAACGAGCATAATAAGTCCCTGCAATACCTTGCAGCTCTGGGAACTCACCCACTAAAGTACTGGTTAGATCTGCTTTTGATAGCATGGCAGCACGCTTAGTCTGCTCAACATCAATGTCTGAATAAGCGGTAATGTTTTGCTCTTTAAAGGTGGTTGCGATGAACGCTGCTAAACTAGCAATGCGCTCAGACTTTTCCCAAATGGTGCCTAACTTATCTTGGAAGACACGATTTTTTAGGCTTTCTGCCATCTCGATAAGTGGCTGCTTTTGATCTTGTAAGAAGAAGAACTCAGCATCAGCCAAACGAGGACGCACTACTTTTTCATTACCACTAACCACTTGGCTTGGGTCTTTTGACTCAATGTTGCTAATGAAGATAAAGTAAGGTTGCAGTTTGCCTTCTTTGTCAGTTAAACAGAAGTACTTTTGGTCGGCTTGCATAGTGCTGATTAAAGCTTCTTGTGGCACTTGCAAAAAGCGCTCTTCAAAGCTTGCACGTAGGGCCACTGGCAAATCAACTAGCGCGGTCACTTCATCTAATAAGTCTTGAGGCACAATTGCGTCAGCATTTACTTCAGCAGACAGTTTTTTCACCCCTTCAACGATTAACTGTTGGCGACGGTCAAAATCAACGATAACCTTAGCCGCTTCAAGTACACTCTCATACTCATTGGCATGTGGTATTACTATCGGCTGTGGTGAGTGGTAACGGTGACCTAAAGTCTCATTTCCTGCCTGCAAACCTTGAATAGACGCCTCAATCACTTGATTGTCTTGCATCAGCACCAACCACTTCACCGGACGGACGAATTCTTCACGGCTAGCCCCTGAACGCATACGCTTTGCAATTGGTAAGTTGTCTAAGGCATTTTGGAAAATATTTGGCAATAACTCAGTCGTTTCTTGACCCTGAACCGTTAATTCATAACCAATATAATCACCCTTATCGGTTTCAATAGTCATCAGCTCACTAACATCAATACCTAGACCTTTGGCGAAACCTTCAGCGGCGCGAGTTGGCTTACCTTCAGCATCATAAGCGGCCTTAACTGCAGGACCACGCTTTTGTTCAACACGATCTGGCTGCTTGTCACTAATGCCTTCAATCAATAAAGACAAACGGCGAGGTGCTGCCATAACCTTTAAGCTGTCATAGCTAATATTAGCGTCTTGTAATTGGGTTTCAACGCTCGCTTTTAATGAATCACGTAATGGCTTTAAGCTTTTTGGTGGCAGCTCTTCACTACCTAGTTCAAATAAAATTGTACTCATGAGATTCTCTATTTTCGAAGATGTTATTAATATTTATAGGCTATAGATGGCTCTATGCAAGCTCACAAAAGACCGATCACAAAAATTATTTATCGGCTTTTTTGTCTGCAGTGCTGTCATCTTTTGGCAAATACTTTTTCAGTGCAGCCTCGCGGTGCGCCTCATCTGCCAATGGGAAGCCAAGCTTCGCGCGCGCCTGAACATAACCTTGTGCCACTTTACGAGCTAAAGTACGGACTCTTAAAATAAAGCGTTGACGCTCAGTCACTGAAATTGCGCCACGAGCATCTAGCAAGTTAAAGGTATGCGACGCTTTTAACACCATCTCATAAGCAGGCAGGGGTAGATCAGCTGCTACCAGCTTATCTGCTTGCTCTTCATAAAAATCAAATAACTCAAACATCTTCGGCACATCAGCGTGCTCAAAGTTATAAGTCGACTGCTCCACTTCATTTTGGTGGAACACATCGCCATAAGTTACTTTACCAAACTCACCATCGGTCCAAACTAGGTCATATACGCTATCTACGCCCTGAATGTACATCGCTAGACGCTCAAGACCATAAGTGATTTCACCGGTTACTGGGAAGCACTCAAGACCGCCCACTTGCTGGAAGTAAGTGAACTGAGTCACTTCCATACCGTTTAACCAAACTTCCCAACCTAGGCCCCATGCACCAAGCGTTGGTGACTCCCAGTTATCTTCTACAAAACGCACATCATGAGTCAGGGTATCAATACCAATCGCCTCTAACGAGCCTAAGTACAGCTCTTGAATATTAGGTGGGTTTGGCTTCATGACCACTTGGAACTGATAATAATGTTGCAGGCGGTTGGGGTTATTACCATAACGACCATCAGTTGGGCGACGCGAAGGCTGGACATAAGCTGCGTTCCAGATTTCTGGACCTAAAGAACGTAAAAATGTCGCAGTATGAAAGGTCCCTGCCCCCACTTCCATATCGTAAGGCTGTAAAACCACACAGCCTTTTTCTGCCCAATAAGTTTGCAAAGTCAAAATTAATTGTTGAAAAGTCATAATGTCGCCACGTTTTAATGAAAATAGGGATGAATAAGCGAGTCGAATGTGATCGCTTATGGTCAATTTTTTTAAGGGTTAACTTTAATACGCTCACCTTACTAAAAAAACGCTATTTTATCTATATTGTAAGCCGAATTGATGCAAATATAGACAAAAAAATACCTAGATGGTAACCCATCTAGGCAGGAGGAAAAGTATGCTGTCGTGGCCAACGAATGACCACTCATCTTATTGTACTTATACTGAAGCTAATAACGGGCCAATAATGAAGCCAAATTACCTCTATTTCTTATTATATATTTTTTTATAATGTCTGGGGTTATAGTAATGTTTCAGGATATTACGTATTAGCCAATATCCTGAATAGCATCTCCCAAAAAATCCTGCTCAGGCTGTTTTTTATTTAGCTACTCACCGTGTGCTTATACATAAGAATCCGCAGTAGCTTTTGGCATAATTAGCCACAGGATTAAGTAAATTAAAATACCTGGAACCGCCGCACTGGCACTAGAAATAATAAAGAATAAAATACGGGTTAAGTTAGGCGACCACCCAAAGTACTCTGCTACTCCGCCCATAACCCCTGCAATCATTCGATGATTACGTGAACGATGTAGTTTTTTTAATTTTGCCATAACAACTTTCTCCTCTCGAAAAATGACACGGTACCAAACTGTCAAAGGACCTCTAAAAACAAGAGGCTACAAGTCAACAAAGGAAACAAGGTTTGGCTGTGCTATTCTATAAATTTGTTAATCTTGGGTTTATATATACCCCAATGAATCTAACTTATATTATTATAGCGCTGATTAACAATATTGCTGTTTATACTTTACACTGTCTTTGTAACTTTATACTTAAAATGCCTTACCGAAAACTGAGAACATTCGTGCAGTGTGAGTATGTGTAACTTATTATTTTAAAAACGATTATTACTATATTTCTGTGCCCTTTATAGCCAGTAAAAATCTGCGATTGCTACGGCGTATTCTGCTTATTTACTGATAAAATTTTTTTAAATACCAACTTATAAATCTACTAAAATTAAGCGACTTGAAATAACTAATTGAATAGCTAAGGATTTTATTATGCAAAAATCAGGACTGATGATTGGCCACTTTGAGCCTCTTCATTTAGGACATATTCGCAGCATTTTGCATGCTTCATCAATCGTTGAGGTGTTGCATATTGTCATTACCCAGCACCCTAACCCCAACCCTAGGTTCCCAGTAACGCTACAAGACAAAGCACGTTGGTTGCAAATGGCTTGTAGTGACTTACCTTTTATTAAGATTCACATTTGTGATGACTTCTCTTTCCCAGTTCATGACAGCATCGAAGACATCACCATCAATATTGATGCTTATAACGCTAAGATTGACTATATTGAAAGCAAGTTCGCCATTGATGAAGACAATGTTCTGCTAGTCACTGAAGGCCACTCTTTATCGAAGCCTGCTGTGACTTCAGCATTAAACATTGATGTCACCACTACCCCACTTCACCCTGAATTTGACAGTACTGCCATTCACTACAATCCGATTGCTAACTGGGACATTATCCACCCTGAAGCTCGAGGTAATTACACCCGTACTGTGGCCATTGTCGGTGGCGAAAGCTCTGGAAAAACCACTTTAGCTCATAAGCTTGCTAACTATTATGGGGCTGATTTGGTGTTGGAGATGGGTAGACTATATGTGGGTACTGACCTTGGTGGGACCGAAGAAGGGCTTCAATACAGTGACTATGGCCCCATTGCTCTAGACCATGCTCAGGCAGTGCGTGAGACTTTATATCAGGCTCAAGCTCCAATTACTTTAGTTGATACTGACTTCGTCACCACACAAGCATTTTGTGAGGAGTACGAGGGACGTGCTCATCCTTTTGTCACAGCTTGCATTGAAGAGTTTCGCTTCGACCATACTCTGTTCTTAGCCAATAACACACCTTGGGTAGATGATGGTATGCGCTCTTTGGGCAGTGAAAATGCTCGTGAACGCTTTGAAAATAGACTGACCGCTTTATTTGAGCATCATAATATCGAAACGCATCGTATTAGCAGCCCAGATTATTTCCAGCGTTATCAAGATGCTATCGCCTATATTGACCAGCATATCTTTAATAAATAAACTGGTCATAAATAAAAACTGGAAGGATTAATATGCGTATCAAACTACTCGATAACCTCACTGGAAAGTGGGCCATACAATGGATTATTGGCTGGTTCATCTTCGGTGTGATAGCGCTAAGCTCTGGTTTTTGGTTAACCACAGAGCACACACAGCTGGATTGGTTTTATCTAGGCGTCTCTCTAGTGGGCCTGGTCTGTGTGGTGTCTTTGTCCTTCCGCAGAAATGTCATGGGCAATGGTCTAGGGATGTTGGCTACCGCAGGGGAAGTTGTGGTGCAAGGAACCTCGGGGGCTGTGGGTCTCATGCTAGCGCCTTTATTCAACTTCTTTACCCATGCTTACGGCCTTGCCTATTGGGCAAAAAACACTGACCCCGATGGCAATATGGTGCCAAAATCAGCCACAAAGTGGGTATGGATAGTCACTCTAGCCTTCATCACCATTGGTCTGGCCATGTTCCCTATGGTTAACGACTGGCTTGCGCAAAGAGGCTATGCAGTGGTTCAAGATGATGGCAGTCAGTTCTTAGGCATGATAGATTTTTATTGGATTAACGTCTTTGCCTTCGTACTCTCCATTACTGCCCAAGCCACGATGATTTTGCGCTATTCTTTTAACTGGTGGATTTGGATTGCGGTAAACTTCGTGTGGTTGATCGTTAACCTAATGACGGGGAATTATATTTTCGCTATCCAAACCATGGTCTATCAGATTAACTCTTTTATCGGTCTATATGAGTGGCAGCGTAGTGCTGAAGAAGCAGTTTAATGGCTGCAGCGTTTAATAACTTGCTTTGGATTTAAATAAAAAAAATACCGCGAGAGTTCGCGGTATTTTTTATATTCACTTTTATTAGCCTGATAGCAGGTATTAGCCTTAAGAAGCTATTAAGCTTTGCTAGGGTTATAGTCTTTTAAAGCCGCAATACGGTCATCTAACGTCGGATGCGAGCGGAAGAAGTTAGCAATGCTGAAGCTTTGTGACTGACCACTTGAGATAGCGAAAGCTTTCATATTCTCTGGCATCTGATCTGGACGCTGTTCTGCAGGGCGCAGGGCATCTAAAGCACTGATCATCTTATTACGGCCAGCAAGCTTGGCACCCATTTCATCAGCACGGAATTCACGCTTTCTTGAGAACCACATCACAATTGCTGAAGCTAAGAAGCCCAGTAAGATATCCATCACGATACTGGTCACGAAGTAACCGATACCTGGACCGTCTTCATTCTTGAAAACCACTCTATCAACGAAGCTACCTACGATGCGAGCGAAGAACATAACGAAGGCGTTAACCACCCCTTGAATTAAAGCTAGGGTGACCATGTCGCCATTGGCCACGTGACCAATTTCATGCGCCAAGACCGCCTCTACTTCATCAGGAGTCATGGTATGTAGCAAGCCAGAGGAGACAGCTACTAGAGCTTTGTTTTTGTTCCAACCGGTCGCAAAAGCGTTAGGCTGAGCATTATCGAAGATACCCACTTCAGGCATACCAATTTTTACGGCTTTGGCTTGCTTGGCTACCGTGTCTACTAGCCATTGTTCAGTGGCATTACGAGGCTGTTCAATAACTACTGTGCCCGTTGATCTTTTGGCCATCCATTTTGATAATAGAAGGGACACCATTGAGCCAACCATGCCATAAACAGCACACATTACGGCTAAGCTACCAAAGTTTATGCCTCCGGCGCCATGGACAGAGCCGAGGCCAAAGAAGGCCGATAAAATACTAAAAACAATGCCGAAGACCACTAGCACTGCTAAGTTGGTTAATAAAAACAGGCCAATACGCATCATACGCTAACTTCCTTTAAATATATTTGAGAGGCAACGCGGGGCTTAATATTAGCCAAAAACCAAACCCCATTTTGCAACAGTCATGACCCACTTAAATGGGGTCTGGGTGTCAAAAATTCAATATTTTTACCTATTATCTTACAGACTATTGTAAAAACCTAGACTTTAAACCTGCCTGTTACACAGCAGTTTACTTTAAGGTAGGTTATTGCAATAATAAGTTAAGGATAATACTGGCCCAGTCTTGCCACTGGTTAGACGAAGGGTCTGTTAATATACGCTATTGGGAACTTTTTCCCTATTGACTAATAAGGACATTAGAATGGCATCACGTAAACGCTCTGAAAAACGTAGCTTAGATCAATGGTTGGCTGACTATGCTGTAAGCCACCAAAATCCTATTAATAAAAAGATTCATTGGCTGTGTGTGCCCACAATTTTTGTGAGCATTCTAGGCATGGGTATGTCTGTAGCCGCTTGGTTCACCATCGTAGCTGCCATGCTGGTTGCGGTATTCTACTTACGCCTATCTACTCCCCTATTCATCGCCATGGGTATATTTATGCTCATCAGTATGGCTGCCATTGCGTTACTACCATTTGGGTTTAAAGCTTGGGCTGCTGTCTTTGTGGTGGCTTGGATTGGACAGTTTATCGGCCATAAACTTGAAGGCAAGAAACCTTCTTTCTTTGAAGACTTACAGTTCTTATTAATTGGACCAGCCTGGGTGGCTCACACCTTAATGGGACGCAAAATTAAGCCAAGTATGTAACTAAAACGTACATTTATAACTAAAATACAACCAAATTTTCTGGTTTGATGGCTTTATGTAACCCAAAACCTCCTAAATATTTGTTAAACTAGCGACCTCTATATATAAGTAGTCCTTATAGATACTTATTGTTTTTTAAGAGGTCCAAGCTTACATAGATATAGGCTAACCACTTAACTGTGACTGCTTACTAAGAAATATATAACAAAATTATAGCTTCATCACCTTGTAGTCCCATCTTATAAGCTTTTTAATAGGAGAACGAACTGTGAACTTAATTCAAAAAACCCTTACTGTTGCTACTTTAGCGGGTCTAGGCGCTTTAAGCGTTAACGCCAACGCAGCAATCTATGAGATTGACCCTCTTCATGCTAACGCTCGCTTTTCTATCGACCATTTCGGTACCACTACTAACACAGGTGGTTTCTACGGTCTAACTGGCGTAGTGGATTATTCTCCTGAGAAAAAACAAGGCTTCGTAGGCGTTACAATCCCTATGAACAGCTTAACCACTAACGTTAAACCTTTTGATAAGCATTTAAAATCTGCTGACTTCTTTAACGTAGAAAAATATCCTACTGCTTACTTCAAATCTACCAAATGGGAATTTGATGGTGATAAAGTAAAATCAGTGAAAGGCGAGCTAACCATGCTTGACCAAACACACCCAGTGACTTTAACAGCCACTAAGTTTAACTGCTACGATAACCCAATCTTAGAGACAAAAACTTGTGGTGGTGACTTTGAAACCACTATCGATAGAACTCAGTGGGGCATCAACACCTACACTGACGGCGGTATGATGAAAAACGTTAAGTTAAAAATTCAAATCGAAGCGGGTCTAAAAGACGACAAGAAAAAGTCTTAATAACCCTCGCTTGAGTTGACTTTTGGTCAAAGTATTGGCCAACAAAAGGCGCTACTAAACAGTGGCGCCTTTTTGTGTTTAAATGAGAAACTATAAGCGACCCTACCTGATGCTATCGGAGTGACATTATCGATGAACCTGCCCAGTATTCGGCCTATTTCGGCAAGAGACACCCATGAGCCCAACCGTACTTCAAGTACGCTTGAGCTACTATTTGATTTAGTTTACGTCATTGCAATTTCAGCGGCGGCTCATGGGCTGTATCAAAACTTGTTGGCTCACGAATACTCAGGATTTATCACCTTTACCGTGGCGTTTTTCATTCTGTGGAATGCGTGGACCAGCTTTACGTGGTTTGGCTCAGGCTATGACCCCGATGATTTGCCCTATCGTATCTCTGTGATGATGCAGATGTTTGGCTCCCTATTGATTGCCGCCAATATCCATCAGTTCTTCGACCAAGGACTAATCTGGATTGGGGTAGCCGGTTATGCCATTATGCGCCTTGCCAGCTGCAGTCAATGGTGGCGGGTCTATCGTGATGTGCCTGAACACAAAAAAGTGGCGGGCCGTAGCATGTTTGGGCTGATCACTCTACAGCTAATGTGGATAAGCTGGTTGTTTTTGCCCGAACCGCTAAAAAGACCCGCCCTGTTCTTATTCATTGCAGCTGAGTTATTAATGCCCATCTGGGCGCGCTCAGAGCAGTTTGATAACTGGCACCCTCGTCACATCGCTGAACGTTATGGTTTATTGACCATTATCGTTTTGGGAGAAGGCATTTTGGGGGTCAGTCAGACGATCTTGCATTTTTTAATCAATCCAACTTACTCTGCTGCCGCTATTTTGATTTCAGGCTTGGCCTTGGTGGCCTTGCTGTTTTCTGTGTGGTGGCTTTACTTTAGCATCCCATTCGATGACATCTTGGATGAAGAGCGTCGCCGTCACGACTTTGTCTCTTTTGGCTATGGCCACTTCTTTATCTTTGCCGCTTTGGCAGGCCTAGGCAGTACCCTAAAACTGGTAACAGAAGTCATTGATGAAACGGGTAACACCGCTCTTGAGGGCATCTCCCAACCTTATGCCATGGCAATGATTATGCTTCAGCTAGGAGCGTTTTTATTGGCATTAACCACGCTGCGGACCTTAATGTGCCGTAAGTCCAGCCATAATATGCTAGGCCTACTACTCAGCTTGGCTATTTTAGCCGTCAGTTACTTTATAGTTAGCCAAGGAGTCCCGATTACTTATGGTATTTGGCTCAGTGTCTTGGCGCCCATTACTATGATCAGGCTATTTAATGTCGATAATAAGTCGTGGGTGGCGACGAATTAATTCTTGAATCTACCCTATCTACTCATAAAAAAAGACAGCCCAAGAGCTGTCTTTTTTATTATCCAACAAAAGCTGATTGACCGACTTAATCCGCCAAAGCTTGAATCAGCTCAAAGCGAGGCACAGTTTGACCCTCGACTGTGACTGTTTCGACAAACATCTCCAGCGGACGCACCCACACATCATAGTTGCCATAAAGGCAGCGATATACTACCAACACTTCCTCAGTTTCTGAGTGGTGCGCTGTGTGTAGCACTTGATAAAGACTGCCTTTGTAGTGACGATAAATGCCTTGTGGCACGGTTTTGGTTGTCAATTTATTACTCATAATTTCAGTTTTTGTTGGGCTTGTATTTTGGTTTACACCAAACCTTAAGCAATCGTCACTCTAGCAAAGGCTTTTTTACCTGCTTGGATAACCACCGTTTGGCCTGAGGTTAGGCTAAAGCCTGCATTCACTTCCTCACCGTCAACCTTCACCGCATTGCGTTTTAGCATATCTTTTGCTGCAGCGCTGTTCTTAGCCAAATCGGCTTGGTTTAAAATTTGGGTGATGAATAAGGCATCTTGACCCGCTTCAAGCTCTAGCGTTATCTCTGGTAAATCAACTGGCATTTCACCATCGGCTAAGACGTTACCCGCAGATTTATGGGCGTTAGCCGCAGCTTCTGCTCCGTGGAAGCGTTCAATTAACTCTTCGGCCAAAATACGCTTGATCTCTTGTGGGTTGCGTCCCTCTTCCATCTCTTTCATTAGCGCATTGACTTCGTCCATAGGCTTGAAACTTAGGAATTCATAATAACGCTGGATTAATTCATCGGGCATAGACAGTAGCTTTTGGTACATAGTACCTGGCGCATCATCAACACCCACGTAGTTGCCTAGAGACTTCGACATTTTATTAACGCCATCTAGACCTTCTAAGATAGGCACTGTGATACATACCTGTGCTTCATGACCATAACGTCCTTGAAGGGTACGGCCCATCAATAAGTTAAAGGTCTGGTCTGTACCCCCCATCTCAACGTCAGCTTCTAGAGCAATTGAGTCATAACCTTGTACTAAGGGGTATAAGAATTCGTGAATGGCGATTGGGGTTTGTGACGCATAGCGCTTCGCGAAATCATCACGCTCAAGCATACGAGAGACCGTCAATTGACTTGCCAACTGAATCATGTCACCGGCGCTCATTTCATTGAACCACTGTGAGTTAAAGACTACTTTGGTTTTGTCTTTATCTAAAATTTTAAATACTTGCTCAGCATAAGTCTTCGCATTAGCCAACACTTGCTCATCTGTTAAAGGGGGACGTGTGGTGTTTTTACCAGAAGGGTCACCAATTTTCGCCGTATAGTCACCGATTAAGAAGTAGATCTCATGGCCTAAATCTTGGAAATGCTTTAGTTTATTGATTAGAACTGTGTGACCTAAGTGTAAGTCAGGAGCAGTGGGATCAAAACCTGCTTTAATTTTTAACGGGCGACCCAGCTTTAGCTTAGCAATCAAATCCTCTTCTGAATAAATCTCATAAGTACCGCGCTTAATGATAGCCAGTTGTTCTTCTATACTTAAGTTATTGATTGATTGTTCTGACGTCGCTTGGCTCATATCTGCCTCAATTATTTTGTGATGAATGAAGTGGAAATAACAGTCTAATCAGGACTATGTTAATGAGTATAAAAAAGGAATGCTAGGATTTTAATGAAGAATGCAGCAAAAAGCTATTTTAACGGGCTTTTTATAGCCTTTTTTGGTAAAACTTTATCCAAATCAAGCTCAGAAAGTCTATTTAAGCCAATAACGGGTTGAAAGTTTAAAATAGCAAAAAAGATCAAAAACATAGATTTGTTTAAAAAAATTTGTATAGGTGACTTTGTATTTGTATTTTTTACGTTATGATAATTTATAGTCACTGGTTAGCCTAACTAACCTAGTCATGCACTAACTCATTTATAGCTAATCAAATAAAGTTTTTTACTTATTTAAATAGTCCATCTATTGCCTCTAATCTTCTTTTTATTCTCAAGGATTTACAATGAATATCAATCTTGATGATTTAGAAAAAATCATTGCGCTCGCTGAACGCTCAAATATTCAATCATTAGAAGTCGTAGATGGCACCCAACGTATCCAAGTGGTCTGTCATGCTCCTGAGTCTGATGCCTCTTTATCCGAGACCTCTGCCCCCTCTTTGAGCCAAGTAGATAGCATAACTACGCCATCGACACTGACTGGCTCAGAGTCTGATAACGTAGCAGCTGATGCGTCAAACTCTACGCCTTCCACAGCCAACTCATCTATTATCGCACCTATGATGGGCACCTTCTATCTTCGCCCAGACCCTAGTGCCGATGTGTTTTTTAATGAAGGCGATAGCGTCAAAGCCGGTGACACCTTATGCGTGATAGAAGCCATGAAAATCATGCACGAAGTCAAAGCAGAAGAAGACTGCATTATCGAGAAGATACTGGTCAAAGAAGGCGATGTGGTCGAATTTGATCAACCTTTATTCGAGACTCGTGCCCTGTAAGACAGTCCTTATCACCCTCTTTATCAAACTTATTATTAAGTCGTTTTGTCCTTAACCTGCCTCTGCAAGGAAGCCGATATGTTCAAAAAAATCCTGATAGCCAACCGGGGTGAAATAGCCCTACGCATTGTCCGTGCCTGTAAACAGATGGGCATCCTCTCAGTAGCGGTATACTCCGAAGCTGACAAAGACACCCTTGCGGTACGCTTGGCTGATCAGAGTATCTGTATCGGTCCTGCGCCCGCCCCAAAAAGCTATTTGAATCAAGAAGCCATTATTTCAGCGGCCTTGATTAGTGGTGCTGAAGCCATTCACCCTGGCTATGGATTTTTGGCAGAGAACACAGCCTTCTCTGAAGCGGTAACCGAAGCGGGATTAGTATTTATTGGCCCAACAGCAAAAAACATTCGTCAAATGGGCGATAAAGTAGAGGCCAAGCACCAGATGCTGCTAGCTGGCGTACCTGGCTCAGAGGGTGCCTTACCTGAAGAGCAAAGCGAGGTATTGGCACTGGCTAAAGAAGTAGGCTATCCCATCATTATTAAGGCATCCAGTGGCGGGGGTGGCCGCGGTATGCGCGTTGTGGAAAAAGAGAGCGATTTAATCAAAGCCATCTCCATGACCAAAAGCGAAGCGGAAGCCAACTTTGGCGATTCGGTCGTTTATTTAGAGCGTTATTTACAGAAGCCACGCCATATCGAGGTTCAAGTATTGGCTGATACCCAAGGCCATGCCATTCATTTAGGTGAGCGTGATTGCTCAATGCAGCGCCGCCATCAAAAGGTGATCGAAGAAGCCCCTGCCCCTGGCATCACAGAAGAGCAGCGTCAACAAATTGGGGAGGCTTGCGTCACTGCCTGTAAAAGAATGGGCTATGTGGGTGCTGGTACGTTTGAGTTTTTATATGAAAATGGCGAGTTCTTCTTTATTGAGATGAATACCCGCATTCAGGTTGAGCACACCCTTACCGAATTAATCAGTGGTATTGATATTGTGCAAGCTCAAATCACGGTAGCAGCAGGCTTGCCTCTGCCTTATCAACAGGGGGATGTTCAGCTGTCAGGTCATTCCTTTGAGTGTCGCATTAATGCAGAAAACCCTTATACCTTTCTACCCACTCCAGGCAAGATCAGTTACTGTCACCTACCTGCAGGTATGGGCGTGCGCGTTGATAGCCATGTTGAGACCGGCTCGGTTATCCCGCCTTCTTACGACAGCTTAGTCGCTAAAATTTGTGTCCATGCCCCAGATAGAACCACAGCTGTCAACTACATGCAAGCGGCACTCTCTGAAGCAAAGATTGAAGGGATTGATACCAACTTAGCTTTACACAAACGCTTGTTTGCAGATGAAGGCTTTAACCAAGGTGAGGTCAGTATTCACTATTTAGAACAGTGGATTGAGCAAAATATTTAAAGCCGCCTTATCCAGCTTATACGCCCTTATCACCACCCTTTTTAAGGATTTGGAGCATGCCCAATTTGATTCGTAATGATGCTTTAGAAACTCACGACAAGCCCACTTGGCAGTTTTGTAGCGAGACCAACTTAACCCTGCATTTTGATAAGCCAATTACCTTACAAAAGCAGCAGCTGTGTTGGGCCTTAGCCGAGCATATTGGCAAACTGCCCACTGTCGCTGAAGTGGTTATTGGTATGAATACCTTAAGCGTCTTTACTCAGCCGTTAACTTTTACGGAACTCAACAGCTTAAAGCAGCAGCTAACCGAACTTAGCGAGCAGATTGATGGGCAAAGTATTGAAGGTAAATATGTTGAGATACCTGTGCAGTATGGCGGCGAGTATGGCCCAGACTTAAAGCCTATGGCACAGGCACTGGGTTTGTCTGTCGAAGAGGTGGTCAAGCTGCACAGTGAGGCGATTTATACGGTTTACTTTATCGGTTTTCAGCCTGGGTTCCCTTATCTGGGCGGCTTATCAGAAAAGCTGTATTTTCCAAGACGCGAGACACCGCGCACGAAAGTACCGGCGGGTTCTGTGGGCATTGGCGGTGAGCAAGCAGGGGTGTACCCCTTCTCCTCACCCGGTGGTTGGCAGCTGCTCGGACGTACCCAAATGCCACTGTTTGATCTAACCCAAAACCCGCCGACAGCGCTAAGTGCAGGAGACACCCTGCAGTTTACGGTACTCGATATTAATGACTAGTCAACGAGGGATAGGCCACTGATTATGAAGATTTTAGCCTCAAATGCCTTAGCCAGCATTCAAGACTTAGGACGCTTTGGCTTTCGCAGCCTAGGAGTGGGCACCAATGGCGCCATGGACCCTTGGGCATTACAAGCCGCCAATGCTTTGCTACAAAACCCTTTAGACACCGCAGCCATAGAGATTGCTTTAGGCAGCTTTAGCGTACAGTTTGAGCAAGACACCTGCTTTTGTTTAACCGGCGGACTATATGAAGCCTACCTCGATGAAAAGCGGGTTTATGGCTATTGGCGCATGACAGCCAAAGCTGGACAGACCCTAAAACTGGTACGGCCCTTACAGGGTATGTATGCCTATCTGGCAGTGCAAGGTGGCTTTGATATCGAGCCGGTTTTGGGCTCGAGCAGCACCAATACTAAGGCAGAGTTTGGCGGATACAAGGGGAAGTTTTTAAGCCAAGGCGATCAGCTAACCCTTGCTAGCCCCAATAAAACCCCTGCCCTGTCAAACAGTGAGATTGGCATAGCTGCCCTAAGCGCAGCACCCTCTAAACTTGATAGCCAAGTGCCACAAATCCGTGTTGTTGCCAACAGTGAGTACGACCAATTTACAGAAGCGGCGAAACAAAACTTTGAAAACCAGCTTTGGCGGATTGATACCAGCAGCAACCGCATGGGCTATCGCTGCGTTGGCGAGAGTTCGCTTGAGTTTGCCCAAACTTTAGAGATGAGCTCACATGGCGTGGCGGCTGGCATGATTCAAGTGCCACCACAAGGTCAGCCCATTGTACTGATGGCCGATTCTCAAACCACAGGGGGCTACCCTAAGATTGCCACTGTGATTGAGGCCGACCTTGGATTGATGGCACAGATCCGCTTTGGCCAAAGTTGTCAGTTTAAGAGGGTTTCAATCGAAGAAGCCATACGAGCCCGCCAAGACATAGACCGTTATATTGAACGTATTAGGAGATATGCTCATGACCACTAATTTACATCCCAACCAAGCCCAAAGTGTTGATTTAAATGCCGATGTGGCCGAAGGCTGTGGCCAAGATGCTGCCTTAATGGGTATCGTCAGCTCGGCCAACGTCAGCTGCGGTCTACATGCCGGCTCATATCAGCACATGCTTGAGACCTTAAATCTGGCCAAACAGCATAACGTCCGAGTCGGGGCGCACCCAGGCTTTGATGACAAAGACAACTTCGGTCGCACCACACAAAATCTGCCGGAAGAAGAGTGCCGAGCCTTAATTCGTTATCAATTGGGCGCAGCAAAAGCTATGTGTGACTTTGTCGGCGTTGAGCTCAGCTATGTCAAGCCACATGGCGCTCTATACAACCAAGCGGCCAAAGATGAAATCTTGGCACAAATTGTCGTCTCTGAAGTCAAAAACTTTGACCCAAGCTTAGCCATTATGGGCTTGTCGGGCAGCTACCTAATTAACGAGGCCAAGGCACAAGGCTTAACCAACATCTCTGAAGTCTTCGCCGATCGCAACTATGAAAGTGATGGCTCATTGGTCGCCCGTAGCAAAGACAATGCACTTATTACAGATCCGAAGCAGGCCACTGAGCACGCCTTACAAATGATTACTCAAGGCGTAGTGACCAGCGTCGATGGCGTCCAAGTGCCCGTTGAAGCGCAAAGCATTTGTTTGCATGGCGACAGCGAACATGCTGTGCAATTTGCCGCTGAAATTAAGCAGCAACTGCAACAGCGAGGCATAACCATATCTGCCTAATTCTGTTAAAAAAATGGCTGTATAACAGGCCATCTAAATCATTAACTCAACCCTAAAAACCGCTGCTTAAGGCTATTTCCCTTAACGCTAATCCATCACAAGGATGTTTATGACCGTATTAAAAAAGAACAACACCGCAATATTAGGGGCCGCCTTCTTAATGGCAACCTCCGCTGTGGGCCCAGGTTTTTTGACCCAGACCGCAACCTTTACCGAAAGCCTGATGGCCAGCTTTGGCTTTGTTATTTTAATTTCAATCATTATGGATATTGGGGTTCAGCTTAATATCTGGAGAGTTATTGCTGTCTCTAAACTGCGTGCGCAGGAAGTGGCTAACTTAGTATTCCCAGGTGTGGGGTATTTCTTAACCTTCTTGGTAGTATTGGGCGGCTTAGCCTTTAATATTGGTAACATCGGTGGTGCCGGCTTAGGTATGCAGTCGATGTTTAATATCTCCCCCATCACCGGCGCTTTAATAAGTGGCGTCATTGCGGTGGCCATTTTCTTAAGCCGTGAAGCGGGTTCTATGATGGACCGTTTCACTCAGCTTATGGGCTTTGTCCTATTGGTACTTATCATCTATGTGATGTTTAAATCGAACCCACCTTTTGCTGAAGCGGCAGCACGTACGATTATGCCAAGCGAAATTGATGCAATGGCCATTGTAACGCTGGTTGGGGGTACGGTAGGTGGCTATATTACCTTCTCTGGCGCTCACCGCCTGTTAGAAGCCGGCGTAAGTGGTGAAGAAAACTTAACTTCTGTGACCCGAAGCTCAGTGTCAGGTATTTTGGTCGCCTCTATAGTACGAGTATTTTTATTCCTAGCCGTATTAGGCGTGGTGTCAAAAGGTATCGCCTTAGACCCTTCAAACCCTGCTATGTCACCGTTTCAGTACATTTTAGGTAATGCCGGCAAAGTAATTTTTGGTATCGTTATTTGGGCGGCCTCGATTACATCGGTCATTGGCGCTGCTTATACCTCTGTGTCGTTTATGAGCAACTTCCACCCTTTCATTGAGCGTAACAGCCGTTACTTTATTATCGGCTTTATTCTAATCTCAACCTTTGTATTTGCCACGGTAGGCAAGCCTGCTCAGTTATTGGTATTGGCCGGCACGCTAAACGGTTTGATTCTACCGATTGCGATGATTATTATCCTTATTGCCGCTTATCGTACCAATATTGTGGGTAGTTATAAGCATCCGATTTGGATTGCCGCTTTTGGTTGGGTTATTGCTATTATCATGAGTGTACTAAGCGTGATGACCGTTGCCGAATATATTGTCGGTTAACTGTTAACGAAGGCCGCCGCTGTTAAGCCACAGACTCGTTGTCTAAAACTAGGCCAGCGGCAGCTTTTTAAACTTAGGGGCTATTAAACATTAGCCACTATTTAACAGGAGCCGTCCACTTGATCAGTCAAATATTAAGCCGTTAAAAAAGGAAGCAACATGGATATCAATACCCTTGAAGCTGTGGTCAAAAAAGTCACCAACAGCTCTGTGCATCAGGTCACTGTCAGTGAAGGCGATCAATCCATCACTGTGGTTAACCGCAGTCAATCCCAAGTCAATTCTGCTGCCCAACCTGCTATGACTCAACAAAGCAGCCAAAATAACCCTGCAGCTAGCACTGAATCCACCTCCAAACACATTGCATCAACTTATGTGGGCTATGTGCAATTGGGTCAAGATGCCGCGGCAGCCCCTTTGGTGCAGCCAGGTGATACAGTGGAAGTTGGTCAAACTGTGGCTTATGTCGATGTGTTATCTCAGCTGATGCCTGTGCTGAGTGAGGTTAGCGGTGTGGTGGATAAGATTTTGGTAACTAATGCAGATAAGGTCGATTACGCCAAGCCAATTATTGAGCTCCGATAAAAAACTTATCTAAGCGCCTTTTGTTATAATAAGGGTAACGCTGCTTCACGGCAGCCTACCCTTTTTTATTGCAACTAATGCAGCAGGCCTATGACAAATACCGAACCAACCCCAAACGATAGCACTTTAGACGACTTACAAGAGTTGGAGTCTGCTTTATCCAAGACTCTATTTGACAACTTTGATACCGGCTACTACATCGGCATGATGTCAGGCACCAGTCTTGATGGCATGGACGCGGTCATTTGTCAGTTCGATGAGTCTGATAATGAGAGGATTATCGCCACTCATACCAAGCCGTTCCCAGAGTACCTACGCGATACCTTGTTGGCATTATGCCAGCCCAATGGCATCACCAATCTGGCTCACCCCGTAAAAAACATTATTTTAGAGCAGCAGCCTCACAGCGAACTGGAATGGTTTGGCTGGGCAAGCCGCGAGTATGCTGAGTTTGCTAGCACTGTGGTGAATGAGTTGCTACAACAGTCAGGGATTAGTGCCGATGAGATCCTAGCCATCGGCTGTCATGGTCAAACCGTGCGCCATCGCCCTAATTTAGGCTTTAGCTTGCAGTTGGTAGACCCAAATGTAATTGCTGAACGTACCGGTATCAGTGTAGTGACAGATTTCCGTCGCCGTGATATGGCCGTGGGTGGTCAGGGCGCTCCGTTAGCCCCAGCTTTTCATTTGGCACAGTTTGCTGATGCTACCCAATCTGACAAAGATTTGATTGTGGTTAATCTAGGCGGTATTGCCAATATTACTGTACTACCGGCGAAGCAAGCGGATAAAGTTATTGGCTACGATACAGGCCCAGCAAATATCCTACTAGATGCTTGGTACCAGAACCATCATCCTGACGCTACAACACTTTATGATGACGCAGGCCAGTGGGCACAGTCAGGCACAGTAAACTCGGAGCTATTGGCCCAGTTTATGGCTCATCCCTACTTTGGCCAAAATGCTCCTAAAAGCACAGGCCGAGAAGAGTTCAATTTAGGTTGGCTTACTCAGCAACTTGAGCAATTCAGCCTTGAGACAAAGCAAACCGTTGATGCCGCTTCAGTACAGGCCACATTGACTCAGCTTACTTCTCAAAGTCTCTGTGAAGCCATTCAGATTGAGACCGACCGATTAAGCCTTCAGCCTGGCAACCTCATCGTCTGTGGCGGCGGTGCTTATAACCCGAATTTAATTGATCAAATCGCCAAACAATTGCCACACTGGCAGGTGGCCACCAGCCAAGAATTTGGTGTCTCCCCTACTTGGGTAGAAGCCATGGCCTTTGCTTGGCTGGCACGTCAAACCATCATGGGTGAAACCGGTAACCTGCCTGCGGTGACTGGTGCCAGTAAAGCTGTGGTATTGGGTCAGGTGTGTTTTGCCTAACCCAAAGCTTTCGCTTTTATTGCAGGTAATTTTAATTGAAGCCAATTTTGATTTAAGCCAACTTTAGGCTAAAGACTGTACCCATTGTACAATTTGATTGCTCGGTAGCGCTCCTGACTGTCGAGCAATTTCTTTGCCTCCTTTAAAAGCAACCATAGTCGGCAAGCTGCGAATACCATAAGGGGCTGCGGCTTGCTCAAACTTATCGGTCTGTAACTTAGCAAATACCACGTTTGGCAACTGCTTGGCCGCCTGCTCAAATTGTGGCGCCATCATGTGACACGGCTGACACCAACTTGCCCAAAAGTCGACGATGGTTAACACCTCATTTTTTTGAATGGTTTTATGGGCGGTTTGACCTGTTAATACCACAGGTGCTGCTGTCAATAAGGGGCTTTGACACTTCCCACAGACCGGATTTTGGTTCATACGCTCGCTAGGGATTCTATTGGTTGCGGCACATTGCGGGCACACCAGATGTAATGATTGTGAGTTACTCATAGTTTTATACCTTCTAGGTTGTGGTAAATATACTGTCTAAGGATAGAGTTTAATAACTAAACCAGATCAAATACACTTACCTTATACAAATAGTCAATTCTTCTTCTGCAGTTTGTTATATTATACAATTATATATATTGATACTTGGCTCTGAATTTCAATAGCCGAAGCCTATGCAATTGTAATAATCAACAACTCACATTAACCGGTCTTAAATAAGAGGCTACCGTGGCGGATAAACAAACCTCAGCTAATCATCTTGAAAATAACAGCTGGCTTGCTAAGTTAATCCCTAACTGGGTATCGACTTATGATACCTCTCGCCTACCAGCCGACATCATTGCAGGACTGGTAGTAGGCATCTTAGTTATCCCTCAAAGTTTGGGCTACGCAGTTCTGGCAGGCTTGCCACCTGTTTACGGGCTTTACGCCTCCATCATACCCGTACTGGTTTATGCTTGGGTGGGCTCAAGCAATGTCCAAGCCATTGGCGCTGTGGCCATCACAGCTATTATGACAGCCAGTAGCTTACATGGCTTAGCCGTAGAAGGCAGTGTGCAGTACATCATGCTCGCAAGCTTACTGGCGCTGATGATGGGAGCCATACTTTGGCTCGCCGGCAAGCTCAAGCTTGGCTGGATTATGCAGTTCATCAGCCGCGGCGTGTCAGCAGGCTTCGTTAGCGGTGCTGCGGTATTGATATTTGTCAGCCAATTAAAATATATTACCAACATTGCTGTTAGCGGTAACACATTACCAGGTTACGCTACGACCTTGTTTACGCAATTGGCCACCTTTCATTTGCCCACCTTTATTATTGGGGGGATTGCTTTTACGCTATTTATGCTAAACCGCTATGCCAGTCATCTGTTATGGCAGTCTTGGCTATCTTCCTCTAAAGCTAAGTGGGCAGGACGCTTATTTCCTTTGCTAGTGGTCATAGTTGCCATTGCTTTAAGTTACTTTGGTCATTTTTCAAGCAAAGGTATTCGTGTTATCGGCGAGATTCCATCTGGCCTGCCCATGTTATCTGTACCCAAGTTTGACTCCCTCTCTCAGGCCGCCACTTTATTACCTACCGCAGGGCTGATGGCCTTAATTGTCTTCGTCTCTAGTAGCTCTGTTGCTAGCACTTACGCTCGGCTGCGAGGTGAGAAGTTTGATGCCAATAAAGAGCTTCAAGGACTGGGCTTGGCCAATATAGCAGGGGGCTTTAGCCAAAGCTTTCCAGTAGCTGGAGGGTTTTCACGTACTGCCATTAATGTTGATTCAGGTGCCAAGACTCCTTTGGCCAGCATCATTACTGTCCTTATTATGGTGGCCACATTATTGGTCTTGGGTGACATTATCGCCCCCTTACCCTATGCCCTGTTAGGGGCCATGATTATGGCGTCTATCCTTAGCTTGATAGATGTAGAGACCTTTAAAACAGCATTGAAGACTGACCGTCTAGATGCCTTAAGCTTTGCAGCTACTTTCCTTGGGGTACTCACTTTTGGTCTAAATGTGGGCTTAGTGATTGGTATTATTGTGTCTTTTGCGGGTCTTATCTGGCAATCGAGCCAGCCGCATATTGCCGTCGTGGGTCGACTGATGGGCACAGAACATTTTCGTAATATCCACCGTCATGATGTGGTTACTTATGAGAGTCTATTAATCATGCGAGTTGATGAAAGCCTTTTCTTTGGTAATAGTGAGTCGGTCTATACACACATTAAAGAGGCCATGAATCAACATCCAAAAGCTCGTGAGCTGGTCTTGATTATGTCCTCGGTGAACCATGTCGACCTGACGGCTCAAGAGATGCTAATCACTCTGAATCGTGAACTCAAAGCGGCCAATAAGCGCCTACACTATAGCTTCATTAAGGGTCCAGTTATGGACATTATTGAGCAAACGCCTGTGATTACGGAGCTTTCTGGGCGCGTCTTTTTGAGCACCATGCAAGCGATTACCTTGCTAACGGATGAGTATCCTTATAATGATGAATATCCAACGATACAAAAAAGAGAATTTGAATAATCCAATATAGAAATACCGCTCAAATAAAATATGTCTACAATAAAAAATAAGGGGCTGAGCTTAAAATGTTAAAATCAGACTCACTAAACCCCTACAATTTATTTAGCGGACACAAATCAAGATCATGAGCGACTCTTTAACTATTTATAAGCAAATTTATCCCACTCAGTGCCCCAAGATTTCTGAGATGGGATACCGTTCAATTATCAACGTTCGTCCGGATAATGAAGTAGAAAACCAACCTTCAAGCCAAATGCTATGCTCAGCTGCAGAAAAAGCCAACTTAAATTACTGCTACCTTCCTTATGATGCAGAGCGTTTAAGTACTTCCACAGTAGCCCGCTTTGCTGAGCAGTACCATAAGATGCCCAAACCCATCATGCTGTTTTGTGGTTCGGGAGCTCGTGCCAAGTTGTTATACCAAAGCGCCTTGATGCAAGGCTTGCTGTAACTTTACTGCCCAGCAATAGCAAGCTCAATAAGTATAAAAAACAATAGCTACTTATCTCGAACAAGAAAATAAAGACAAGCTCAGCTAATTTAGTAAAATAGATAGTCACCAATCAATAAGGAACATAAAGTATGTCACATCAAGTCAGCTTCGCAGGTCAAATCACACCAGAACAAGTACAAGAAATCGCCGATCAAGGCTTTAAAACTATTATTAACAACCGTCCTGATGGCGAAGCTCCTGATCAGCCTACCAGTGCTGAGATTGAAGCGGCAGCCAAAGCAGCCGGACTTGCGTACAAAGAAATATCTTTTGCAGGTAGCGAGCTGAACCTACAACATGTTGAAGATTTTGCTGACTACTTTAATCAAGCTGAGCAGCCCGTTTTAATGTTTTGCCGCACCGGTAACCGCTCAAACGGCCTTTATGAAGCCGCTAAGCAGATGGATAAATTAGACGACTAACAACCCTCCAGCTATTGGTCATTTTTAGATCAAACAAAGCAAAAAAAGCCACGCTACTTAAAGTAGCGTGGCTTTTCTATTTACAGCTTTTATTAGCTTTTAACAGGTTCTATTAACGCTAAGCTATGGTTTCACTGATACTCTCAGCTTATTGCATTACTAGGTATTCAAACGCTGATAGTGCTGCTTTTGAACCCTCACCCATCGCAATGTTGATTTGCTTAAATGGAACGGTAGTCACGTCACCAGCAGCGAAGATACCTTTGCGGTCTGTCTTACAGGCTTCATCAATTTCAATCTCACCAAAGCGGTTAACATCCACAAAGCCTTTAACAAACTCTGAGTTTGGTACCAAACCGATTTGAACAAATACTGCTGACAAATCAAGCTCTTTGGTTTCACCCGTTGTGCGGTCTTCATAAATTAGAGATGATACCTTGCCATCAGTTGCTTTAATTTCTTTGGTCACAGCTGAAGTAATAAAGTCGATGTTGTCTTTCGACTGCGCTTTATTAATCAGTACTTGGTCAGCTTTTAGATCATCAGCGAACTCAATAACGGTTACGTGTTCAACGATACCCGCCAGGTCAAGTGCGGCTTCAACGCCTGAGTTACCACCGCCCACAACGGCAATCTTTTTACCTTTAAAGAAAGGACCGTCACAGTGCGCACAGTAAGCCACGCCGCTACCCACGTACTCTTCTTCACCTGGAACGTTCAGCTTACGCCACTGCGCACCAGTCGCTAAGATGATACTGCGGGTTTCAAACTTCTCACCCGTGTTTAGTTCAATGGTATAGTTTTCATCTTCGGTTTCGCCCAGCTCTTTGACGCTGACGTGCTCTTTGATGTTAATGTCATATTCGTTCAGGTGTTTTTCAAAGTTAGCAGACAGCTCAGTACCTGTGGTTAATGGCACAGAGATTAAGTTCTCGATGCTTTGGGTGTCTTTCACCTGACCACCGATACGGTCTGCAACGATGGTCACTTTTAGACCCTTACGTGCCGTATAAATTGCTGCTGCAACACCTGCAGGGCCACCACCAATAACGGTCACATCTTGGCGCTCTAGCTGCTCAGCATCGTCTTCGCTTACTGCAGACAGTAGGTCTGGATACTGTTCTTGTAGTTTGTCGATGATACGAGCTGTGTCGACTTTACCATTTAAGAAAGGCTTACCATTTAAGAATACCGCTGGCACACCTTGAATGTTGTTGGCTTCTACTTGCTCTTGGAATAAGCCGCCATCAATCATCTCATTACTAATACTATCGTTTAGTAACGCAAACTGGTTAAGCGCCTGTACAACTTCAGGACAATTGTGGCAAGATAGTGATACGTAAGTCTGGAACTGTAATGGATGACCAATACGCTTAACCATCTTTTGAATGCTTTCATCCAATTTAAGAGTGTGTCCGCCTGCTTGCAAAATGGCTAAAATTAATGAGGTAAACTCATGGCCACCTGGAATACCACTAAATACGATACCCGTCTCTTGGCCTTCCGTAGTGATTTTAAAACTGATTGGGCTTGGTAAGCTGTCATCGGTAGCAGCCGCATCAAAGTTAATCTTGTCAGTAGTACCCGCAATTTGGTTTAAGAAATCAACTAATTCAGCTTTTTTCTCATGTTCACCAGTACCAATAACAAAGCTGATTGGGCGTGTCATATTTTCGCTATAACTTTTTACTGCATCTAATAAACCTTGGTCTAACATATTAAACTCCTCATAGGATATTTTTATCTGAATAATTATTTAAGTACAAAGTTTCTTTAATTCTTTTGTAGCGAGATAAGACCTATTGGATTGAGCGATTATCTATCTAAACCCGGCTCTATTAAAGAGTAACTATTGAACATTTTTGCAGGCCTTCTCTGCTTTCCATACCTATATTATCGAGTCTATACGCTAAAATAACAAGCCGATTAAGTCAAATCTTACGATTGATAAAACTAAATCAATATCACTTATGGTTTTGTATTATAAATCTAATACCAGCCTATTTGATGCTCTATCAGCCAAAAATAAAACCAAAGTTTCGTGGTGTTAGTATTATTGTAATTAGTCAGTAAATCAGCCATTTCAACCATGGTTTTTCTTAATTAATTTGGGTACAATTTAGTTAAGATTAATAAGAAACATAACTTTTTTTACCCCCTGGGATGGTGACATATAACAGATAAGCTCCCTATATTTGCCGTCTTTAATAAATCAAAGAAAACCTATCATAAGGATAATTCTATGTTTCATGAACACCGTGATCTAATCTCTGAGCTTAAAAACACAGACATTCACTTCCAAAAAATGTTCAAAGAGCACAACGACTTAGATACCGAAATTGACAAGCTAGAGAATGACGTGGTTAAGTCAGTAAGCCGTGAAGAAGAAATCGAAGAAAAGAAACGTCGCAAACTGGCGCTAAAAGATGAAATCGGCCGTTATTTAGAACAAAAAAGCAAAGAGCAATAAGCCTACCTAGAGTCACATACTGTTAATCAGTTTATTATTGATTGATAGCTTGTCTCTTAGTTTGAGGCTGTCTCTTAATTTAATGATAAAGCCCTGCCGATAATGTAGGGCTTTATCGTTTATTGACAATCAAAAACTTTTGTTTACGTTAGTTAACCAGCACTATCATAGTTGTGCATACTTATTAACTCTTTTTTTATGTTAATATAGCCGCGATAGGCGTTAAATTCGCCCTTACAGACTTTTTAAACCTCTTCTTTTAATAATAATTATTAATCTAACTATTCTTTGCTCACTTGTTTTCTTATTATAAGAACAGCGAGAAAACTAATAATTTCAGACTAGTGACAACCTTCATTGCACTAGCATTAATCAAATACAAATAACTCATACGGTATTATATGACCTGGAACGATCCTAACGCACAACAAGAAGCTCAAAACTATGAAAACCCTATCCCTAGCCGTTTGCTAATTTTGCAAACATTGGCAGATAAGGGCGAGCTTACTCATAAACAATTGGCCGAATCATTTGGTATTGATAATGATGACCAATTCAATGCCCTTGGCAATCGTCTAAAAGCGATGAGCCGTGATGGTCAAGTTAACCGTGATGGTAGACCTTATAAATATCGCGCAGTAACCAAACAAGACGTGGTTACAGGTACTGTTTCTGCGCACGCCAAAGGTTTTGGTTTCGTTGTTTTAGACGATATGCCAGACCTGTTTTTGCATGAAAAACAAATGCGCTGGGTATTTAATGGCGATACGGTTAATGCCATCGGCACCACGACAGATAATAGAGGCCGCACCGAAGGTCGCATTATCGAGGTGACTGAGCGCCAACAAACCCACTTTATCGGCACTTTAGAAAAAGACGATGAAGGGTATATGGTTAGCCTATCTAGCCCTAACAACCATCAGCCGATTACTGTTGCTGCTGAAAACGTTGAAGCCTTAAATGCCAAACCTGGCTATCCAGTGAAAGTGGACATTATCGACTGGCCGACTCAGCATGAATTTGCGACTGGTAAAATCATCAACGTTATGGATGATGACAACGACCGCGAAGTTATTATTGAGACCACTTTACTTAACTACGACATCCCTAGTGATTTCGGTGCTGGCGTATTAAAACAAGCCAATAGCTATAAAGAGCCGACTGAACAGGAAATGAAGGGTCGCACTGATATTCGTCATCTACCTTTAGTGACGATTGACGGAGAAGACTCACGGGACTTCGATGACGCAGTCTATGCTGAGAAGCGCCCTGGTGGTAACTACCGTGTGGTAGTAGCCATTGCTGACGTTAGTCATTATGTTACCCCAAATTCAGCCTTAGACCATGAAGCCTTTGATCGCGGAACCTCGGTATATTTCCCACATCATGTGGTACCCATGTTACCTGAGGTCCTATCTAACGGCCTATGCTCGCTAAATCCAGGTATTGACCGTCTGTGTATGGTAGCGGATATCAAGCTGTCTCGTGCTGGCAATATCACAGGCTATGAGTTCTACCCTTCTGTTATGCACTCTCAAGCTCGTTTGACTTATAACCAAGTGAACGACTACTTTGACGGTAATATGAAGAATGTTCCTGAGTCATTAACCGGTAACAAAGACGTTAAGAAGTCTGTCGATACTATGCACCAGTTGTATAAAGTTCTGGTGAAAAAGCGCGAAGAGCGTAATGCGATGGAGTTTGAGACACCAGAGACTTACATTAAGTTTAATGAAGAAGGCGGTATTGATGCCATCGTTCCACGTACTCGTGGCGACTCACATAAACTAATTGAAGAGCTGATGCTACTGGCCAATACTTGCGCCGCTAACTTCGCTCTAAAATACGAATTGCCGGTTCTGTATCGTAACCATGATAAGCCTGACTCTGAGAAGTCACGCATGGTGCATGAATACGCAAAGAACTTTGGTATTGGCTTCCCAGAAGAGAACCCAACTCAAGCGGACTACAAGCGTATTATTGAGGCGACCAAAGAGCGCCCTGATGCCGTAAGCATTCACAGCATGCTGCTTCGCTCTATGATGCAGGCCAACTACTCGCCTGATAATATTGGTCACTTCGGTCTGGCATATGATGAGTACTCACACTTTACCTCACCCATTCGCCGCTACCCTGACTTAATGCTACACCGCGCGATTAAAGCCAAAGTTACGGGTAAAAAACAGCCACAAATGGACTTTACTTTAGAAGAAGCCGGTCAGCAAACTTCAGATACCGAGCGCCGTGCTGAGAAAGCCTCACGCTTTGTCGAAAGCTGGCTGAAGTGCCATTACATGAAAGACCATGTGGGCGAAGAGTTCGATGGCGTAGTAACTACCGTAACCAGTTTTGGTCTATTTATCAACTTAACCGAGCTGTTTATCGATGGTCTGGTCCATATCTCTAATGTGGGACAAGACTATTTCATGTACGATGAGAAGCAACAGCAGCTAATTGGTCAAGACAAAGGTACGGTCTATGGCCTAGGTGACTTAGTCCGCATTAAAGTTGCCGCGGTCAACATGGATCTACTACAAATTGACTTTGAGCTTATTGCTAAGCTAAAAGCCAGTGCCATGAACCAAACCAAAAAAGATGGCAAGACCAATGGCAACCAAAAGCAAAAGGCTAATAATGGTCAGGCCAAAAACGGTGAAGAGAAGAAACCTTCTCGCCGTCGTAATGGTCGAGGCCGTGGTAAACCTAAGTCATAGTCCTAATAAGAGACGGCTATTGTAGATAGCCCGTTTAAGTATAAAAAAGAGCTGGTCAGTTAACTGAGCAGCTCTTTTTTATGCCAAAACTATAAGCAAAGTTCAGCACTAATAGGCAGGTGGTCAGATAAGTCAGACCAAGGCTTACCTTTATGTACCCACGCTCGTTTAACTTTTAAGTTACGGACATAAATACGGTCTAAGCTGAGTACGGGCATCTTCGCAGGAAAGGTAGGTAGTAATTTACTGTGCACATCCATAAAAGCTTCGGACATATTCAACTCATCCGCCAGCTTCTGACAAGAGTTCTTTTTCCAGTCATTAAAGTCGCCTGCTAAGATCAGAGGTCTGCTTTGATCAATAGTATCGTTAACATAAGCCGCAATCGCTCGATACTGCTTTTCTCTATCATTCTCGAGCAAGTTCAAATGGGCGCACAGCACAACCACAGGTTCAGGCCAACCCAAAGGCCATACCTCACAATGTAGCACCCCTCTTTGCTCAAGCTTATTAACGGTGATATTAATATTATGTTTTGGGTCAAGCGGGTGACGGCTCAATACCGCATTCCCATGGTGACCATTGTCATATTCTGAGTTTTTACCATAGCTATGGCTACAATCTAAGAACTCACCAAACCACTCATGCTGTGACTGGTTGGGATATTCATTATATTTAACCATACGCTTTAAGTTCTGACCTTGCACCTCTTGCAGACACAAAATGTCAGGATTAATATCTTTTAAAGCTTGGCCAATCTTTTGGGTCACTACCTGGCGATTCAGCGGAGACATGCCTTTATGTATGTTATAAGTAGTGATTGTTATGCTATTTGAATTAATCATTATTAACTTTCTTATTATTGGATAATATACCCATAATCTTAGATTAATTAGAGGTTAAATTAAACCCAGTTTTGAGGAAGATTCGTTTCTTAATGCTCAATATTGTTAGCAATTAGTATTAAGGCGCTAAACCTAGCTGTGCCAATAGATAAACCAATTTATTGAGATAGAAATAAAAAAACACTGATAAATTTATCAGTGTTTTTTGGCTAGAACCAACACGCTCTAGTGCCAGGTCTAAAGAACTTAGTCTTAAAATCAGGGCAAGAAGCCAGATTAGTAGCGCGTTACTAAAGCAATCGGTAAGTCGTCACCCATAATGTCTTGTGGCATAAACACCACTTTACCACCATTATGAATAATGTATTCGATTACCTCACCAATAGCATCATCAGTTACGCCTTCTGCTGTAGGATCATCAGCTATAGTCAGAGTTTGAGCCTTTTCATCAATCTTAGCCGGCTGCATATAGCCTTTGCGAAGATATAAAGTCTCACCTGCGCCTTGGAACGCCGAACGGTAAATCTCTTGTAAGTCGACTCGTAGCATACCTGCGCCACGGGCTTTATCAATTTCGCCTAGAGCGGCTTGGTGCAACGAAGTGCGATACTCTTCTACAGCTTCTTGTACGCCATCAACGATATGCTGTGCACTACCTTCTTCTAGCTCAGTTACGTTAGAGACAGCACCAATAATATTCTCTGGGCGGTCACAGACTTCTTTATAGTAACTGATATTACGGTTATCACCTACGATAACCAGTGGCATTTTATGCTCACCCCATAGCTCCTGAACACTCTTATCTACACGGTTAAAGTATTCTTTTAGATAACTATTTTCGTTGTTCGCTGAACGGTCTGAGCCGCCATCACCCGTTTTATATAAGCTGTTATTTTCAATAGGGAACGGAATACTCTCCATGTTCTTTTGTGCTTCATTATCTGGATGAAACTCTTTAATAACACGGTTGTTAGCCGCTTCAATCAAACGAGCATGGTCACGACCTAGTACCACTACATAATAGTGAACCGCACTGGCCATATCACGCATTAAGTCACGGGTAGCAAAGCGCTCACCAATAACAACACGTTCTTTAGCGTCTAGTGGTAAACGCAGCACTTGAGCCTCATCCGGGCTAGCGAAAATAGCCAATGTATCTAAGTTATAATTATGATTGTGATGGGCTATTTTTTCTTGAACTTTATCTAAAATGGTTGACGCTGTTTTTTTGTCATACTCATTTTCGATACGCTCTTCAGCAACTTTTAATAGGTTTTTAAGAGCAATAGGGTCTTTTTCATTATCTGGATGTTGTCTATGAGTCTTAACAAAGATACTTATTGCTGGCTTTGCTGTTGTTTCACGTAAGTTTTTTAAAGTTGCTTTCATAAAACTATCCTTTTTTAGTTTATTTATTAAAAATTATTCTATATGTTTCCTGAGACCACATGGCTTTGATTACCATCTAAAATACTGCTCTTTAAATACTGTGGCTCTGGAGTTTGTTCGTTATGACTACTGCTGGACAGATCCGTTGTCCCTTGCTTAACTTACTCTAATTTAGTCCAGTATTATAGTTGTTATTAGTAGAGCTATTGGCAAGGGTCTTTTTTAAGACATCCTAAATTCTATTTATAACTCTATATTACCAATAGAAATCCATACTTACTATAGGGTTATTGTCGGTTCTTGTCTTTGTTATGTAACAAATTTTAACTGATACTAAATTACAGCCAAAAAGCCTCTCATTCCTGAGCATAACAGTGGCGACTGTCAGCTCATAAGCTATAAATAGCTTGTAATATGAAGCTTGAGACTCAATAGATATTAGTACCTTCACTTTTTTATAATTATGGACTTATTTATGCAAACTACCTCGCAAATTACAGATATGGATCCAAATTTAAAACTGGTCGATTTTAGTCAAGTTAGTCCTGAGCAGCTTAAATCCCAAGTACAGCAAGCCATAAAAGCTGGCCATGCTTTTTTAGATGACTTAGATAACGAGACTGACTCTCCAAAACAAGCACAGCAAGCTTTAGCAGACATCATTGAGTTTGATCATATTGGGCTAGGTTTAGACCGTAGCTGGGGTATTTTGTCTCATCTAAATAGTGTCATGAGCAATGAAGCCATCCGCGAAGTGCACCACGAAATACTGCCTTTATTGTCTGCTTTTGGCACTCGTGTGGGTCAGAATAAACCGCTATATAACCGCTATCAGACCATTAAAAATGACCGCGAGTTCTTTAATGGCTTAGAAGCGGCTCGCAAACGTGCTATAGATTTGGCCATTCAAAGCTTTGAATTATCTGGGGTAGCTTTAGAGGCTGACAAACAAAGCGAATATGCGGACATTCAAAGTCAGTTATCGACCCTATCAGCCAAATTCTCTGACAATATTTTAGATGCCACTCAGGCTTATGCTCTACCCTTGACCACCGAGCAACTATCCGGCATCACTGAAAGCGGCCTGGCCATGCTAAAAGCCGCTGCCGAGCAATATGTTGCTAAGCAACAAGAGGCTGGAGAGTCGGTAGAAGATAAGCCTGAATATGTCGCCACGTTAGACATCCCTGTATATCTGGCGGTGATGACCCATGCTGAAGACCGCGAACTGCGTAAAACTCTATATAAAGCTTATGTCACTCGTGCCTCAGAATTTGATTACCACAAAAACAGCAAAGATGAGCCTTTAGATAACAGTCAGGTAATGAGTGATATTCTTGCCTTACGGGCTCAAAAGTCTAAATTGTTAGGCTTTGATAATTACGCTCAAGTGTCCCTGTCTCGTAAGATGGCCGACAGTGCTGAGCAAGTAGAAGGCTTTTTGCGTGACTTGGCCAGCAAGGCTACCCCTGCAGCCAAACGTGATTTAGAGCAATTAAAAGAAGAAGCCAGCGCTCAAGGCATTGAAAGCATTGAGCCTTGGGATACTGCCTATCTGGCTGAAAAAGTAAAACAGGCCAAATTCAACTTATCACAAGAAGAGATCCGCCCTTACTTCCCCCTACCAAAAGTGATTGACGGCCTATTTACCATCGTCAACAAGTTGTTTGGTGTACGTGCGGTTGAGCAGTCAGATAAAGTAGCACTGTGGCACGATGAGGTTCGTTTTTATGAATTATTTGATAAAGATAACAGCCTAATCGGTGGCTTCTACTTTGATTTGTATGCCCGTACTGGTAAGCGTGGTGGTGCTTGGATGAGTGGGTTTCAGGCCCGCTATGAGTATGCCGGCAGCTCAAGCGAAGCTTATAACCAGCTCCCTGTGTGCTTTATGGTAGGTAACTTTACGCCCCCTACTGCCGATAAGCCAAGCTTACTGACCCATAATGAAGTACTGACCCTATTCCATGAGTTTGGGCATGGTCTACACCATCTATTGACCGAGGTGAGCATCAGTGATGTGGCCGGTGTAAATGGTGTGGAGTGGGATGCGGTTGAATTACCCAGCCAATTCTTAGAAAACTGGGCTTGGGACTCAAAAGGCATTGAGCTAATTAGTGCTCATGTCGATACGGGTGAACCTTTGCCAAAAGATCAGCTTGAGGCGTTATTGGCGGCTAAAAACTTCCAAAGCGGTATGCAAACCTTACGTCAAATCGAGTTTGCCTTATTTGACCTATTAATCCATGCCAAATCACCGGCACCTGATTATCAGGGCATCTTAGCGACCTTGGATAAAGTACGTGAGGATGTGGCCGTCATGCAAACTCCTGAATACAACCGTTTTGCGAATGGCTTTAGCCACATCTTCGCAGGCGGTTATGCAGCCGGCTATTACTCTTATAAGTGGGCGGAGCTGTTATCTGCTGACGCCTTTAGCCGCTTTGAAGAAGAGGGGTTATTTAATGCAGACACAGGTCAAGCCTTCCGTGACAATATCTTAGCGGTGGGTGGCAGCTTGCCAGCCAAGACCAACTTTGAGAACTTCAGAGGCCGTGAAGCCAGCATTGATGCCCTGCTTCGTCATGGTGGTTTCATTGATAATAACGAGGTGGCTTAAGATGCGCTATCAATCTAATCGTCCCAAACGCCAGTTTTTAGCGGGGGTTAGCTGCCCTAAATGTCAGACAATGGATGCTGTGGTTCAAGTTCAAATCTTTGAGCCTGAAGCCGATGAATACATTGAATGTACAAGCTGTGGGCATATTGAAAGACGCCCGGACCCTGAAGCTATTATAGAAAAAAACAACTTAGCCAATGATGCCATGAGCACTGGCACTTCAGGAACCATTAAGTTTTTAGACTAGTCTAAACTTCTAAATTAGCTAAGCTCTTAACCATAAAAAAGCCAGATACTAAATGTAGTATCTGGCTTTTGTTTTATTTATAACGGACTCTCTCAAGCTTTAAGCTTGTCAAACCTCAAAGTTAGCTTGAGATTTTTTTGTACTTCATACGCTTAGGACCAGCGTCATCACCTAGAGTCTTCTTACGATACGCTTCGTACTCTGAGTAGTTACCGTCATACCATACTGGGCCTTCTGGCTCGAACGCCAAGATATGAGTCGCGATACGGTCAAGGAACCAGCGGTCATGCGATACGACCAATACTGTGCCTGGGAATACCTGAATCGCATCTTCTAGCGCACGTAAGGTTTCTACGTCCAAGTCGTTTGATGGCTCATCCAGTAAGATAACGTTAGCGCCCTGCTTTAGCGTTTTTGCTAATTGTAGACGGTTACGCTCACCACCTGACAAGTTACCTACTAGCTTTTGCTGATCTTGGCCTTTGAAGTTAAAGCGGCCAATGTACGCACGGCTTGGGGTTTCGTAGTCACCTACTTTGATGATGTCTAGGCCGTCTGATACTTCTTCCCAAACGGTTTTGTTATCATCTAGGTTATCACGAACCTGACCCACATAGGCCACGCTCACACTCTCACCCAACTCAACAGTACCAGTATCTGGCTTATCAAGACCGGTCATCATGTTAAATAGTGTGGTTTTACCCGCGCCGTTTGGACCAATAATACCCACGATAGCCGCTGGTGGTACATTAAAGCTTAGGTTTTCGTACAACAGACGATCACCGAAAGATTTTGAGATGTTGTTCACCTCAATTACTTTATTACCTAAACGAGGACCAGGTGGAATATAGATCTCTGAGGTCTCGTTACGCTGCTGGAATTCTTTTGAGTTCAGCTCTTCAAAGCGCTGGATACGAGACTTAGCCTGCTGACCTTTTTGGTTTTTACGAACCCACTCAAGCTCTTTTTTCAGTGCTTTAGCAAATGATTCTTCTTGCTTCTGCTGCTCCTCTAGACGCTTGTTCTTCTGCTCTAGCCACTCAGTATAGTTACCTTCATAGGGGTAGCCATAACCGCGGTCAAGCTCAAGAATCCACTCAGCCACGTTATCAAGGAAGTATCTATCGTGGGTAATGGCAACAATGGTACCGCTAAAGTTCTTCAAGAACTGCTCTAGCCACGCCACAGACTCTGCGTCCAAGTGGTTAGTCGGTTCGTCAAGAAGTAGCATATCAGGGCGTGATAGCAACAGGCGGCACAGTGCCACACGGCGCTTCTCACCACCAGACAGTTTGCTTACATCGGCATCCCAAGGTGGTAGACGCAAGGCGTCAGCGGCTTTTTCAAGCTGGGTGTTTAAGTTATGTGCATCCCACGCCTGAATGATGTCTTCCATTTTACCTTGCTCTTCAGCAAGCTTATCGAAGTCGGCATCAGGTGCGGCATACTCAGCATAAATCTCATCAAGACGAGCCAGCGCATCTAACGCTTCACGCATACCGTCTTCCACGTTACCGCGTACGTCTTTGCTCTCGTCAAGCTGTGGTTCCTGAGGTAGGTAACCAATCTTAGTACCTGGCTGCGCACGAGCTTCACCACTATAATCGGTGTCCACGCCAGCCATGATGCGTAGTAAAGTTGATTTACCCGCACCGTTAATGCCTAAAACACCAATCTTTGCGCCAGGGAAAAAAGACAAGCTAATGTCTTTTAGAATTTCGCGCTTTGGCGGAACAAGTTTTGACACCTTGTTCATGGTATAAATATATTGTGCCATTAAGACTCCATTATCAGGGTTAGGTCTGATTAAAAATCAAATAAAAAAACAATTAAAAATTGAATAGAGGGTTAACTGGCATTATCGCATATTGGCCTAAAGTTATCATCTTATGTTGTGGTTTTACTGCTATTCAATAACTTATTAATCGCCCTCACTCATTTTACGCTGCAAGTAGGGCTGAGTTTACGTTAGCACCCAAAAGTTGTAACAATACACTGTATGAATTGTAGCGGTTTATGCTAAAGTAATCATTAACATTGTGCCTACTCAGGCACGGTGCCTTCACGAATATTTAATGCTCTAATAATAATTAATGATTAAAAGTGCTATTAGCAACCCAGCCTAATTAATAAAGGAGTTATTTATGAAAGATTCTCTAACTATTACCCAAAATACCGATGAAAATCGCTTTGAAACCACCATCAATGGTTACACCGGCTTTATAAGCTATCAAGACCAAGGCGACAGCATTGTTTACGACCATACCATTGTTCCTGCAGAGCTTGGCGGTCAAGGTGTGGGCTCAACTTTGGTTAAACATGCTCTAGATTATGCTCGTAATGAAAACAAAAAGGTTGTTCCACAATGCTCATTTGTTGCGTCTTACATCAACAAGCATGAAGAGTATCAAGACCTAGTAAAATAAGATTATTAAGTTTCAAGGGTTTATAAAAAAATCTAAGTAATAGTAAGCACTTAGAGGTCACAATCTCCATAAAGTATATATAATATACTAGAGACTGTTTTGGCAGTGCTCTAGTGTATTATTCTATCTATATCTTTGACTTATTTAGGAGGGCTTTATGAGCCACCTCACCGACGCTCAAGTAGAGTTACAATTGCAAGATTTAGAGGGCTGGAGTAAAGAAGGTAACGCTATTGTTAAGACCTTTATTTTCCATGACTTTGTAGAAGCCATGAGCTTCATGGTTCAAGCTGCCTTTCGAGCCCAAGAGCTAGAACACCATCCAGAGTGGACCAACAACTATAATGAAGTTCTCGTGCGTCTCACTACCGACGATTTAAATGGTATCTCAAGCCATGATATTCGTCTGGCTAAGCGTATGGAAGAAATCTTACGACAGAAGACTTTCTAAGCTTAATATAGCACTGAGTTGATTAATAGCTGCTGCTGCCAAACTTGAAAACGGCTTACAAGCCCTACTTGAAGCATAAACACAGCAGGTCAACTCGCTTCCCACTAAATAAGCAAATAGGCAGCTTTCAATACCTCGATAGCTGCCTATCTTATTGCTGAATTTTTTTGTTATAAAGGGCTTTAATATTTAGAGCCCACACAATTCATTATTTATACAATAAGTAGGTTAATAATACGTGGCAAATTTTAAAACCCACCTCACTGGCGGCTTTGCGGCCAGTGCGATATTGGGCTTAGTAACCTATAAAGCAGGGTTAGTAAATGCAAATGAGTTTTTGATGTGCGTCTTAGCAGGTACCGTTGGCGGCTTACTGCCCGACATTGACTCAGATAACTCTATTCCCATTAAAATGGGGTTCGATTTGGCCTCATTAGCGACAGGATTTGCGTTAATCATCCACTGGCGAAGTGAGCTGTCATTACTGTCTATGCTACTGCTTTGGTTGATGGGCTATTTAATCATGCGCTACGCAGTTTTCTCCATCTTTACCAAACTAACTGTCCACCGCGGTATCATTCACTCTGTCCCTTACATGCTAGTACTGGCACTGAGTCTTACCTGTTTTAACTACTACTTTTTGGATACCTCTTCGATAGTCAGCTGGTTTTATGGATCCTTCTTGTTTTTGGGCTCAATGATTCACCTAGGGTTGGACGAAGCTTATAGTGTGGACTTGCTCAATCGCCGCCTGAAGCGCTCTTCGGGTACAGCGATGAAGTTTTATAAAGATACACAGCGCTATTATTATCTTGGTCTGTATGCCATCTTGCTGATGTTTATTTTTATTGCGCCCCCTTTTGACCCCTTCTTTCGTAAAATTAACGACCCTATTACTTGGTGGTTAATTAGGGACTCTTTACTGCCCGAGGTATTAATGCGCTAGGCTAGGCAAGATATAGGCTCAAGCCTAGGGAGCTAGCTTAGGTTGTGGCAACCCTTGGCGCACCTTTTGTGGATAAGCCTCTGGGTCTTTATTGTCCTCAAAGCTAAAATCAGCGACTTTCGGGTTAACATGAGCATTAATATACCACTGCTCCATGTCCCACTGATGCGCTTTATCATTAAGCTGTTCGGGCAATAACCCTTGATCATATAAATAGTTTGGCACATAGCCTGACATCAAAATTCGATAATCCCAAGGAAAGTCTGCGGAATCAATGGCACGGGCCATATCAAAAATAACCGTGGTACAGTTTCTTATTAAAGTATTGTACCACTTAGGGGCTTGTTGCAGTTGTTTTGCTTGCTCCAAATAGGCCCTAAATAACTGCTGTACTTGCTGCTGACTTAAGCCTTGGATAGGAAACATGTATACCTGCTCGCCGCGCACATTACTGCGAGTATAAACAATATCCCTTTCTTCTGAGGCCACAACGGCCATCTCAAACTGCTTTACAAAGCCTCCGAAGGCTGAAAAAGACTCGTCTTCCTCTTTACGTATCTCAATTGAGAAACTCAAAGGCCGCTCATCTTCAAATCTAAAGCTTAATAAGGTGTGCCCTATCTGCTCGCCCATCCAGTAGGAATTGATGATATCCACGCCGCTAAGTTTGCTTAAATCCACTGTCCGCTCGCTCCAGCGCTCATTCACCACCACATCTTGGCCTCCTTTCTCTACGGCTTTGAAGTAGTAAGGCTCGGTCGGCTGCACTAACTTCTCTGACCCATGCGCACGAGCCCAGTCAAAGTTACGAACGTTATGTAAGGTGATTAAGTTTGGATTACTCGGGCTTTGGGTAAACTGTAGCACCTGGCTGACCTCTGCCATCCAAGGCCGGTCCTCCTTAGGCGGTAGCCAGATAAACCAAGCAGCCAGCAACAACCACAATGAGATAAATCCTACTAGCCATCCTTGCCAATAGGAACTTTGACTCAAGTTAGACTTTAAAGTAACGAGACTAAAGAGCGTCATCAGGGTGATTACTACACCACGCAAAATTGGATAATCTATTAAATGTACCCACAATATAAGCCCTGCCCATAGCGCTGCTATTAATAGAACCAAAACGAATAAAATTCGGGCTGCAATAACCCCCACTTTTTTCGCTCTATTATTAGGGGGTAATAAGGTCTTGTTTTTATTACTAAGTGTGTTGTTTTTTGACATGATGAGAATTGCCCCAAAAGCTTGATTGAGGTAAGTGTATTTTAGTCGATATAACTTAGCAAATGATAGAACACAGGGTTACAAACAGTAACCATGAATCTATCTAAATATATATATAATTACTCACTATGAGTAGACTATTAAGCATAAAACAAGCAGCTAATCAGTTAGGCGTTTCTGTCTCAACTCTACGAAGATGGGATGAGACAGGTGTACTTGTCGCCCAAAGAACACCCAAAGGCCATCGTAGGTATGACTTATCTAAAATAAACCCAAACCTGACTCGTAATAA